>Ga0307511_10008016_pt1 | contig 10589 bp, 7 predicted proteins | sample 13_EM_MG_FD_200266 | JGI IMG/M metagenome (GOLD analysis project Ga0307511, IMG submission 200266) | Populus trichocarpa ectomycorrhiza microbial communities from riparian zone in the Pacific Northwest, United States - 13_EM | ecosystem: Host-associated > Plants > Roots > Unclassified | place... | reverse complement strand
TGCTCGGATGGTCACAATCCGACTACAAAAAAAGATTGATATCGGTGTCAATGTATTTTTTTTTAAGGGAGTTCAATGAAGGTGATGTTATTTTTTAACTATGTCAGAAAAAAATAAATTTGGGTACTTAAATTTATTTTTATTCATTTCATTTTTTAGAGAGATTAATTTTTTTTTTTGTGGTGAGAAATAAATTTATTCAGGTTTATAGAGTGTTTTTAGATAAAAATAAATTGAAAAATAAGTTTGTGTTGAAAAATCTCTTATTTTGATGACAAGAAAATTATGCAGAGCATGACACAACAACACAACTTATATATATATATATATTTGCGATGTTAGGTTTTTGGTTCTCTAGCCATGCAAGCAAGCCTAAACTATTTTTTTTAAATAAAAAAAATTGGTTGATTTTTTTATTTAAATTTTAGTTAAATAATATTTACATGAAATGTTTATATGAAAAAAACTTGTTCTTAGCAACCATAATTAACCTCTAATATAAAATAATAAAAAATGTATAAAATAAAAAAGGCATATGAGATTAAATATTTCATTATTTAAGAGTGATTTAATTATTTCATTATGCTTTAAAAATAATTAAAAAATTGATTTGTCTCATATCAATATAATAATAATTAATGGATTCTTGTAAAAAAATCATATTACTCTTAATAGCTATCATTTATTTTTTAAAAGAACAAAATAATTATTATACTATTTTAATCCACCGATACAATGTATCTTAATGAAAAACCAAGCCCTATTAATTTTTTTAATTTAATATCTCTATAACAAAATAAAAATATATGTTTTCGACTTCATGGTTTAGATTGAGGGCGCGACTTCATTGTCAGTTCATCAATAACCCAATTCCAAAACCAGTTTCCACGTGGTGTGTAACAAGCAAGTCCAGTTCCATCACTTGATGGATCCTTAAAATTTTCAAAACTTTTAAAGGGAAAAAAAGGGAAGGAGAGTAACTAGAGCAGGAAAAAAAAAAGGCACGAGATACACAAGTGGCGATGGTGGTACTACTGTAAGAGAGGAAGAGTTTTCAGAATTGTTCCGCCACCACTACGCGTAACAAAAACCTATCCCTTTTTCTTATCCACACTTTTCCAACGTATTATGTGCTTTTGACAGAGTTGTGAAGCACTTGCTTCGGCACTTTGGTGGAGGCTGGTGTGCTTGCTAGATATTTCTTTTTTATTTTGTATCCCATCCTATGTAGGCAGGCGTTTTGAGGCTTTAGTCGAGTCCCCAGCTGGATGGTCAAACATTTACACTCAGCTACGCCTCCTGAACCCTACGTATGGGTAGATAGACTTGAAAAGAGTTTCTGGTGGTTTACAATCGATTGACCACGGCGACACACTAGTGATTTGTGGGGTCTCAGCACATCTTTTGATTTTGTTTTTTTCAGGGAGGAGCAAGGGAAGTGTCAGCTTGTCGTGATATTGGCACAAAGGAGATGAGTGATATTGGCACAAAGGAGATGTTACTCATAGATGGCTTCGCCATAAAAAAGAAACCTAACCATCCACTAAACGTTCTTCAGTAATCAATCTCCTCTATCTTTCTATCCGTTGCTAAGAGATAGACTAGAAGAGGGAGGGAGCACTTTATAGTGGGAGGGATGTGCCACACTAGTAAAAATAGAGGCACCCCACCAAATAATAGATGCAGTACCAGGTGTCACAATCGCTACCTACACTTTTCTTCCCATTGGTGTGCGATTCATGAACTAGGTGGTGAAGGTAGAAATTGTACTTGCAAACAATTTGAGCCTTCATTTGTGCCGGATCCATCATGATATACGATCGTGTCCTTTCTTTTGCTAGACATTCCATGTGCACAAAACAAGTGCTGAAATTAGCAACTGCTGCAAGCATTTATGGCAGTCGAAACTTAACTTTTTGTATGGAAGCCACTTGGTACTTACAAATGGAGAAAGCCCTCTAAGCTCGAAAAACTTGTGAAGTTGGAAACCTGAGATTCTACCATTACAATCACCAGTGGTTGTGTCCTTTGACTTGATGAAATTCATTAATCAAAGCCGAAAGTGAAAATAGAGAGATACGCCATCAAGCTTGAATGGGAGCACATGCAGTAGAATGCAACCTTTTATTTTCATCGATTCTTAGATGTGGCAATGGCGAAACCTGTAGCATAATCCTATCCTCTATCGCCTTCAAAGACTACCTGCTTTTCAAAAACACTATGGTTGAGAGCAAACATTACCTGGTTAATAATTAAACACCTCCAGTTGCCAGGCTTAACGAGATAGAATGAATGCTTTCGGGCATGCTTGCTCCTCTCTTTTTCTTTCCCTTCCCAATCCAACGACCAGTTACAAGGCGTTGATGTCCATCCTTCAATCCTCAATTGTTATGACATGAAACCATAATCCTCTCCTTCTCGTTATTTCTGACCACTCTGTATTTCCCCTTGAAAGCTCATATACAGAAATCTCAACTTTTAGCACAGAAAACTTTACTGTACCAGATACCTGGCCAAGCTGAGATGAATAAATACGAAAAAAGTTAATTTCCAACTAGCTCAAAAACTTGGTCTCAGAGCCGTCCCAACAGATCCAATTTGAGGTGACTGTTGCCGACACAGAAAGTTCTCCGTGTGAAGTATCCAACATTTCATGCAAGACATACAAAAAATATGGAAAATAAAAGATGCTTTATCAACTAGAGCTTGTCCACAAGGGAACCAAGTCTTGATGCAAGTTTAGCACTCTTGTAGTCCTCTCTAAGCTGAATAAACCTGAAATGGCAGTCAGTCAAAGTTGTCATCAGAGAAATCAACAAAACAGATGAAACCACAAAGAGGGGGTGGATCCACCATGAAAAATCCTCAAGTGACAAGGTAAAGAACATTAACCCTAGGGTTTCAACTGAAGCAAAAAAGATTTCAAGATACCTCTAAACCACATCTATTGTATGGGGAAATGGATTCATAATATTCTTAAAAAAACATTTGATATTTCATGCAATCCTAAATAGTGCATATGTTTGAGAAAATTCTTTGTTTTACAAAGAACAGAATAGCAAGGGATTGTGTAGCTAAGCCAACTAGTTTAAGATTAAAACCCAGTTCTAGGTGTGTTAAATAATGCATCCACTGTATCAGACTCAGTACTTGTAGCGATTTGAGTTAGTTCTATAAAATAAATAAAAAACACTGATGATACCTTTGTGCATCTTTGCGTATACTGGGGGTACCCTCGAACAAAGTGGAAAGACTTTCAGGAGCAACAATAAAGACATTGGCCATTCTGAGACAAAAAATTCCCTCAGTAAAATGAGATAAGGAATTCTATATCAGTACTCAAATCTAGTAAAATGAGATAAGGAATTCTATATCAGTACTCAAATCTGGTCAATGGCTTGCAACTTACATGCCCAACAACTCAAACTTCTCATCAACAGAAGGGGCATTAAAACTTCGCACAAATTCTCCATACTCAGTTATATCACGTTTCAACCGCAATCCTCCACTGCATAGGAGAACCAATAAATAGAACAATTATGTAAAACAACTTGTTGGTGCCATTCCCATCAAATATTAGAACTCGATAAAATAGAAATCACATGATTTGTGCACAGTTTATCCATAAATAAGTTTGCCACCGCATGATTAAGTAATTAAACTGGGGATTTCCGACAAGAAAAAATATGCACGTAGAGAGCATCTAGAAGAATCATTTGCAACTTTCAAGGACCCCACTAGAATATGGGCCACTACAAACTCTCAACCACCAAAATATGCTCCCCAAATGCAAGGGAAACCCAATCATGACTTATGGGCAAACTATATTCTAATAAGGAAGCTCCAAAACCAAGCAAAGACAAAACATAGATTTCAGGCTCAGCATTTCCCCTTTTCTGGATGTTCACATGTCATGAAGGTTAAAATGCCTTCTTCAATTCTCAAAATCCCAACATTTCTTTCTTGGATATGAAACTCATAAATTCAGAGTGGACTGAAAGAATTCCAGTCAAAGCTGTCAAATGCAGTCACCAATTGAAACATGCTTCTCTTACAAATAACAGCAACCCTAACTATAAATGACAACAAAGGATCACCAAACTACTGAGCATAGATGTTAGGCAATTTAATGCATGGAGCATCTCAGCAAGGAAAATTACCTGGGATTAAAAGTGAACTTCTGCCAATGATTAAGCAGCCCCTTGTGCAAGCGATTTCCCTGAAATGATAAACATATCCATGTTAAGTGTTAATGTTCCCTTCAGATAAGTATAAACTGAAGGAAAAAAAAATGTGTGTGCATGTAATTGCTATCCCACGCTGCCTCTCTTCCCCAAGAATGAGCACAGATTATGTAGGTTTGTCATTGCGCTGAGTGAAATTACAGGTGTCTCAGTCATATTTCTGGAAATCATAATGATCTGCCTCACCAGAGTACATTCTAGGAATGCTTCTATTATGGGAGGGAAGAATTTCAAATTTGACTCGACTGTTGAGAATGACTGTGTATGAGATAAGATTTTCAGTTTTGAGTCATGTTTTAGAAATCTTGGAAATACTGATCAGTCTGATGAAATTATGATTTAGAAAAAAAGGTCATTGCCAGTTATAGCTTGCCAAAGCAGTGTCCTCAGAGAGCTGAAAGAGGTCACCTAATAGTTTGAATATAAACGCACACCAATTTTCACCTAAAGCTCAGTGGCAATGACTGTTACTTGTACTAGAAAGGGAAAATAAAAAAGAACAGAGAGAACAGAATCACTGAACAATAATAGAAAATGGAATGCTCAAAAGACTTGTTGAAGCAATACCTCCTCCAACGTGCCAAGACACTCGTGTCAGAAATAATAAAAAGAAAACAAAGAAGTACACATACCATTCTTCCTTTGGCAGAGAACATAAAAACTCTTTATTTGCAGATGCATGAGCAATCATGACTGGAGGGGCAAACTTGGACAACCAATTGCACACAGAAGAGTCAAAAGAATCTCAGAGATAGACCACTTACCAATTCCGTGAGGAATGCTTGTTTGTTAAGACCTTCCAATGCAGTGAATGCAGCCTCAAGCACACGTGAAAGATATGCCACAACTCTAGCCAAGAGAAATAAAGCAGTTACTATCAATAATGACTGAAATATTGAGTTCTTTTATTAAGAGATATGCTATTTGACAAGGATACATGATGGAAAAGAAATGAATTGATCCACTGTCATAGATTCAGATTCATAATATTAGGTGTATGACTGAACTTGGTTAGAGACTTGGGACCTTGGATAATTAAAATAGTGGAAGCTTTGTGTTGTCAAAGAGAAGCTCCCACTCGCCAAGTGTGACCAGCAAACACACAAATTAATACATTTCTAAGAATCAAAGAAATAAAATCTTTTGAGCAATGAAAACCCAACAAAGAAATGGATTGACTTCATATCACTTGTTTTTCAGACAAACCAGCAAATATGCTTTTAGTTCAAAACACAATTTCTGAGTTTATCGAGCTTAAAATACTTTGTGCAAGCATTTGTTGGACGATGGTCAGGAGCCATTCCATCATCAGGTGACCTATAATCTGTTGCCTTTTGTTCAGCTGGTAGCAATCGCTCTACCTGTGTGGGAGTTTCCCAAAGAAAACTATAAGAACAAGAACTTAAAAAATAAGCAGAGAACAGATCAGCCAGACATGGAGGATGGTAGCATAATTTTCAATAGATAAAATATAAAGATATGACTAGAAAAAATATAAATGAAGTGTTGTACTAAATATGATGCCACATAAATACGAATGGTGAAGAATCAAGGACCAGCAAGTGTCCACCTGAATCCATGCAATGTTAAAATAAAACACTACGAGGCAAGAACAAACCTCAGCCATAACAGTTTCAATGCACTGTTGAAGCCCTTTATATGCTGCAGCCTCTGCAGTGGACATAGCTGTTGCCATTTCTTCACATGAAGCAGCATGTGCACCATCCACAGGTAGTAAAAGGCGAGATATAGAATTTGCAAAACACTGAAGATGAAAGTTGAAGCCATTTTAAGTTCTCTATTTATCACAGGATTTTCCTTGCTAATTTCACAAATATTTAAACAGTGTCAGTACAAGCCAACATACTTGCTGTACTATAGCCACACTACTTCCACACCGTTGTACAGCAACCATGAAAGATCTGAAACTGCTCTCACCAGCAGCAGCAGCAGCCTCTGCCTGCATCTCAACATCAATCTCACTTAAGCACTATGTTCTGAGTAAATGCACATCACCTTTATAAGGAACTCCATTATAGGTACAACTCATAAAGATGGAGCAATGATAAAGCAAGGAAAGGCATTTGATCAAGTAATTACAGCAGAAGCAGCTGCAGCAGCCACCCTTCTACTAACACTCGTTCCCAGCACAAACCGTTCTCTTAAAGTTGCAGCTTCAGTGAGACCATCTCTAGCTCGTTCAAGACCTTCTGTTATATATTGCCCTACCTACATTTTTTTTTTTTTGAAAAATAAAAATGTGAGCTAACCATGACATAAATTAACAAAGTAATATATTTAGTATGCAACTTACTTGGTCTAGCAAGCAAGTGAACACTGCTTTCACATTGGCTGCAAGGGTAGCAGGCTGCAGAAAAGCATGTTCAGATTCAATAAAAAAAACTACCGGTGAAATATTTGAACCTCTTATAAATAAAGAAAAATAACATATTCATATTTAAGCCCTCTTTTACTGCATATTATCGCAGTTTAGCTTTCTTTTTAGAGAAACAAATAGAAATAAAAGACCAATCAGACTCATAAGGCTCAAAAACCACAACAAAGTAAAGGCCTTAATCCACAACTGGAGGTAATTAAGACAATTCCAGAACACCCAAATGAGACATTATATCAGATGTCACCTCCAAATGTACATTTTAACCCGTCATTATCACATATCCATTACAAGATAAAATTTGACAAAAGCATGAGTTTGACTTGTAATGCTTAGCAGACAAGTTAACATTCTTATTCTATGTACCAGGCCAAACAATCAAGGTAGCCTTATATGAATCTATACATTTGCTAATATAGCTGCCAATTTCATGAATGCACGTTAACCTTACTTTACCTAAGAAAAAGAAATAAAGAAAAGGTTATTTATACGGAAAGAGCATTTCAGACAAGGGCGCAGGATTCTTAGACAACTTGACAAAAGAGGAACATTCAAAACAAAAGATAGTTACTGCTTAATTACCTTTTTGATAACTGGAAAAGGGTACTCAAGCATTTTGCAGTAAATCCAACGGTATATGGTGCAACTATACAAGAACTCTCAGTAACAGACTGATTGCAGAATTAAAAATTACCAGAGATGAAAACAAAGTGCATCTTGATATTGCTTCCTCATTCCACCGCACAAATTCTGTCACAACAGTAACAGATATCTGCTGGTGGGAAGATGCTGCAGAAGCCCCTTTTGAGCGCCCAATAGTCCCAGTTGATTCAGAAGGCTGCTGGCTCTCAGCACGCAGTTCTTCCATCTGCAAATCATGGTACAGTCTACTGTCGCCAGAGAAAAAAGTGCTCTGTAGAATTGACAGGGGGGGAATAAAACATAAACACACAAACCTTAGCTTGGTATAGTTGTCTAAGAGAGGCCTGCTCATGTTCAGGATATTCATCCTTGTGAGAAGAGAAAAGAGACTCTGTGAGGCCTGTATCAAGAGTCAATAAGCACCGAAATAAACGAGGAAAATTGTGCAAGAAGCTGGACAAATGTGACTAACATTAGTTGATATACACATCCATCAAGTCATGCTAACACTGTTATTCAGGAAATCAATCTCGTTGTCAACTATGATTTGCAGTAACATATTTAAATATATCAAACATCAGTGGCAATCTCTGCTACCAAGTAAATAGAAATTTTCTTAATTGAAGAAATCCACAGGTCATTTATTAAACTACGCACAAACTTTTCATAGAAGCTCACCAATTAAGTATAGTTCATTTATACACCATTCAAACTCATATTCTACAACCAGAGGCAAAAGAGGCCAAAATTTAAAATTTCCAGGATTTGACTTGCATTGCTTAAAAAAGCTAATACTATAGACATTAACTAACTATAATCATAAAAGGTAATTCTATTTGAATATATTATAGAATGTCCATATCTTTATAGTATTCAGGACCAGAATCAACAATTAAGCACCAAACAACTGAACTTAAGTCACCAGTCATCATCCAAATGACCATCTCTGTTTTTTCCTTTTTCTTTTTTCATTTTGGTTAAATAGGAAAGGGTGGAAGATGGAGTGATGGGAGCGATCCCCCAACCCTGCAGCCTTGGTATTAGCTGGGACCACATAGAGCAAAGGCTACCCGTTGCAACATGAAGTCATTAGCAAAATTGTTTCCACAATAATTAACAGGGAAAACATATGTTAACAAGAAAGACAAACCCAGCTCATATTTCTTCATCGATTAATGATGCTCTACACTTGCACTGAATATTGCAGATGATTACACATCTAAAATTCACAAAATAAAGTTAGTTGAATACCCTCAACATCCAAGTCACCACATCCAACAGCTCGCAGGTCTCTTGCAAGTTCCTGAGTCTTCTCATATGCCACCGCTAGCATTCTGAGATACTGAAGCCTCAAGTCAAACACAAAAAAAGTCAATATCTGATTGTCACTTCAAACTGAAACACAGGAACTAGAAACAGTGGACCAAGCAATTCTACATACTAATAAAAGTCCGCCTTCTTCCATGGGAGGTAAATTCACAAGAGATGGTTTCACTAACAATTTATCTAAAAGAGCTGTAACTCGTTGCTCTAAAACTCTCTGCACATACATAGAAAACATCATAAATATGAATTCGCACAAAAAACGGAATGCAGTTTGCAATTTGAACAAGATGATGTAAAACATATGAAGTATAATAAAAACATTCCTGCCTAGATACCTGAACCAAAATGGACATGACATCATTAGGAGATGGGAATACTGCCATAATTGTAGCTGCTTCTTTACGGACAGTGTCTGCAGGAGAGAAGCATAGATTTTTAACAATCCTCTGAAGAATGCAACCCTTGCTTGAGATAAATGGCTATTTTCCAAACCTGTGATTTCTTTGAACATGGAAGAGAGTCCACGAGCAACATTGCTAGGACTAGCTTGAGAACCCTGATCACCAAGAACCAATCTAGAGTCTGCATTCATGACTTCCACATCAATGAACATTGGACGTGTTGCCACATAATGTTGCATGGCGCTAGTGCCCCTGTTGAACTGCAATGCAAAAGGAAACCCATGAGATAAAAAGAAAAAAAAAAGTAAAGGAAAAAACAGAAAAGGAAACCTTTCAATGAATTTGCAAGATCCCTTTATAAATGGAAGATCCATATTACTTCAGAGAGCGATGAAAAGGAATCAAAAGAAAACAAAAAATAACTAAAATTTATGCTTAAACAATCTCCCTCCCATTTTTTCACCAAAAAGTGCGGAAAGGAATAGCAAATCTGTGGGCATTTTGGACCAGGTCATGCAAGTCTGGAGGACTTTTCTTATTATTTTCCAATAATCATTATTCTGTTCTAAGTTGGACATGAAGATTTTATTTCAAAGATGAAACTAGGAAAGCTTATATTCAATTAATCAGTTCAACCCTAGACAGTAAACAATATGACTCCCCCAGGCCAGTATAATCTAGCCATGTTCAGGTGACCCCAAGTCGAGGTGTTAGGCATAAAAGTATCCTGTCCAATCACATGACAAAAGAATCACCTGAGATAAAAATTTTGCACATTCTGCCATGGTAGATAATTCTCGTTTCTGTGATGCTGCATCAAACCGAGCCAACAATCTATTCTCCAGTTCTGCGTGACAAGTAATAAGAGGAAAAATGTCACCCTCTACAATGTTACGGTAAGCAAAAGAGACAAATCCACCAATCATAAACATCTTTATCACTTCTTCTTGTTCTCTTTTTTTTCTTTTTTTTTGGGTGGGGGGGGGGGGCGCTTCCATGGTTGCAAGGCACAGCAGGATCACAAAAATTCTCAAATAACCTTGAATTGGTCCTTGTAGAGATTCTGAACAAGGGACTCTCAAGACAATGAGTGTATGGTGATAATTATTTTATCAAAATATCCGTCAAAAATTGAAAATAACAAAGGTAATTTCTGATTCCAAGGAGATGCATAAAAGCCAGTAATGATATTCCTTTTAAGCATCACAATCTGCATAGCTTTCTTCCTCCTTTGCCAATATGGAACTGACTTTTTTGTTGTTTAGGATAAAAGGAGAAGGGGTAATTAGAAGTAAGGAATTGCACGGTACAGAATTGTAAATGAGACATCCTATGTAAGGAGGATAGAACAACCATCTAAATCAAAATAACAAAGCAACACAATCCTTTTCTTGAGAACTGCCCCTAAAGACATCTGCTGACATGACAATGCTCAAAGTCAAGAAGACTATCCTGTTCCACAACAACTGACTTAGTGTGAAGTAATGAGTGAAAATCACTGCACCTCCTCTCCATCAAAATGCACATACAGCACATCTCCATAAAGAACTAAAATCTTTCTCCCATTAAAAACCACAGAAG
>Ga0307511_10008015_pt1 | contig 10589 bp, 7 predicted proteins | sample 13_EM_MG_FD_200266 | JGI IMG/M metagenome (GOLD analysis project Ga0307511, IMG submission 200266) | Populus trichocarpa ectomycorrhiza microbial communities from riparian zone in the Pacific Northwest, United States - 13_EM | ecosystem: Host-associated > Plants > Roots > Unclassified | place... | reverse complement strand
TTTAAAATTAGGAGACTTATAATAGCCGGTTGAGGGAGAGATATGGGGATGATCCTTCGACCCATCCAGATTTCGATCCAGATTTATGGATGGAGGTAGGATCGTCTGGTGGACCCGATAAAAATCGGGTCTACAAGCTCTCCAACACTACGACCAAAAACTTGCGGACGACCCGTAGTGTCTCAATCGTTGGGAGCTCTCCATCAGTATCGAGCACTCAGTCTGAGGAGTTCATGGCCTTGAAACAACAATATGAACGACTCTGGACGGATTATGATCAGCTTTGTCAAATGGTGATGGAAATTAGATCAAGGATGGGTGATGATACATGTGCAGCCCTTTTTTGGTCGTACGGTCCCGGGATCAACCAGCCTCCTCCTCCTCATCCTCCTGCTCCAGCTCCGCCGTTATTCTAGTTTAATTTTTTTGTTGAAACACATTAAATTTGTAATGAATATTTGGATGAATATTATTTTACATTATTTTTATATTTTTAATGTTTAATACAGTTTTATTTGGTTATTTATTTTGTTAATTAGTTTTTTTTACTATTAAAATATTTTAAATAAATACCGACGGCCTTACAGATGGAATATATTCATCGGTATTTTACCGAGAGTTGCAAAAAAATTACCACCAATGCCACAATCACCGACGGATATATTCTGTTGGTCGTTACCGTCGCTATTACTGACGGACTATATCCGTCAGTATTTGACAGAGAGTTCTGAAATATTTACCGCCCATGCCACAATCACCGACGGCCATTCCGTCGGTGATTACCGTTGAAAATACAGACGAAATTATTTCGTCAGTAAAGTTCTCGGGGGAATTATTTTTTTTTGGCGTGCTTAGCCGTCTGTAAGACCGTCGGTGCTTGGTTTTTTTTTTATTTCCGACAAAATTAGCGACGGAATGGGAAATTACCGACAATCAATATTCCGACGGACGTATTCCGTCGGTGAGGCCATCGGTAAAACTTTTACCGATGACTTGCATGCCTTGCACCGACGGAATGAATGAATCCGTCGTTAAATAATATTGTTTAATGGTGTAGTGTTTGAAATACCAGATGGCTACAAAAATAATGATAAACCCACCAGAAGAGACCTTAAAATTGCACTAAAATGTTGGCCCTTGGTTACGTAAGGGTATTGCACAGAACACCACCAGCAATGTGTTTGTTTCCAGGGATGATGAAGATGTAGGGATTTTTGGATCTCCAACTAAAAAAACTATCCTCTCTTAGGCAGTCAAGTTGGGGATGAAGTTTGATGTTCTCAGATCAGAGTCCGAAATTTCCCTTTCAATTCCGAGAAAAAACAAGGTGGTGTTGCAGAACAAACGACTGGTTCTACAGTTCACATACAGTGGAAAGGAGAAACTGAGGTGGTGGTTCTTGCCTCTTGTACCAGATATCTTGATTCAAATGGTTCACTGCAATCCATTGATAAAGATATGGATTTTTCAAGGCCTCTATTGATGACATGGCTTCTTGTAGCTTGCGCTGTGTTACTATTGCATATAAACCATATAAATCGGACAAAGTTCCAGTTGATGAACAACAACTAACTCAATGGGTGATTCCTCAAGTTGATCTTGTCTTGCATGTAATTATTGGCATAAAGGGCCCATGTTGTCCAGAAGTGAGAGATGTTGTTCGAGTGTGCCAAAATGTTGGTGTTAAGGTACATGTTGAATCCTATATAAACAGATTGTGTGGAACAAAACGTAAAGAAAGACAAGTTGTGTGGAAGATTGAATTTTATTGATTGCATAACTCTCTTAAATAGTGTTTTTGTTTAAAAGAAAAACAATCAAATCTACTGATTACATAAAAAAACTTCTAATTAAGAACAAAAAATAGAAAATAATAATAGACTTGATCTTCAAGTAAAATCTTCTAGCTAATCTTCTCCTCAGCAACTCTCCTGATCTTTTGTAGCGTTTAAGACATTCTTTCAACACTCCTCCTTGTCTTAACATAAGTAGACACTTAGCTTGCTTCTTAATTCTTCAAAAAAAAATTTTGAAAAAGCTTTAGTTAATACATCTGCAATTTGATCATTAGTTTTGCAATAAAGCAAAATAACTTCACCTTCTTTCTGGACTTCTCTTAAAAAATACAACTTAATTTTAAAGTGCTTAGTCCTACCATGAAAAACATGATTATTTGCAATAGAAATTGCAGCCTGGTTCTCAACATAAATATGTGTTGTCTGAAGTTGATCCATAAGTAAATCTACAAGTATTTTCCTAATCCAGATTGCTTGATTTACAGCAACAGTAGCTGCTACATATTTAGTCTCAACTGTGCTTTGAGCAACAATATCTTGCTTTCTTGAATACCAAGAGAACATTCCTGATCAAAAGCTGAAACAATATAATAGCCTGTTTTCATATCATCCACGGATCCTGCCCAGTCACTGTCAGAATAGCCATGAAGCATAAAATTTTGAAGATGAGAAAATTTTATACCATAGTTCACAGTAGCCTTGATATATCTTACAATACTTTTGGCAGCTTGAAAATGTAATTCACTGACACAATACATGAATCATGAGAGCAAACTTACTGCAAAAGTAATATCAAGTCTTGTGTTATAAGATACATCAAACACTCAATTAAGCTCTTGTACCGACCTTCATCAACTTTGTCTGCTCCATCATCCTTGCTGAATTTCTCCTTCAGATTCATAGGAGTGCATGTGCTTTTGCAGTTCTTCATGAGAAACTTTTATTCCATTATAGCTTTGCTTCACCTTCATTCCTAGAAAATAGGACATCAAACCAAGATTTGTCATCTCAAATACTTTGAGCATTTTAGCCTTGAACTCTTCTATCAGTTTCTCATCACTTTCTGTGACAAAAAAATCATCAACATAAACATATACAATAATTAAATTTGCATTTGTTTCTTTTACATATAATGTGACCTCACTTGGCTTTCACTTGAACTTTTAACAAAGCCAAGTTTATGAAGATATTCATCAATTTTGTTATATCATACCCTGAGAGCCTGTTTAAGACCATATAATGCCTTCTTTAACAAGTAGACCTTCTCATCTTGCCCCTTGGCTTCAAAACCTTTTGGTTGTTCTATAAAAATCTTCTCATGCAGATAACCATTCAAAAATACAGATTTTACATCTAACTGAAAAATTTTCCAACCCTTTTATGTTAATAGTACAAGTAACATTCTGATTGTATCATGTCATGCTACAGTGCAAATTTTTCTGAGAAGTCCACTCCAAACACTTGAGCATAACCCTTCACAGCTAATCTAGCCTTATATCTATTTATAGAACCATCTGCATTAAGTTTGGTTCTATAAACCCACTTAACTCTTATAGTCTTTTTTCTATAAAGGTTTGTCCACCAACACCGAGGTATCAATCTTTTGAATCTTTCTAAGATTTTCTTTCATTGCTTTAATTCATTCATTATTCTTTATTACCTCTTCAAACTCTACAAGCTCACAAATAGCAATGTTACTTCTTTCATAAACATCATATAAAGATCTTGTACCTCTGACTGGCTCATCAATATTGTCATTAACAACTTTCCAAGTTGATGATTCTTGTTTCTCTTTTGGTTCCTCCCATTTCTATTGTTTGTCTTCCATAAAGTTAACATATTTGCTTACCAGAATTTTCCCATTTTGTGGTTGGAAAATTCTATAGGTTTTGGATGGACTGTTGTATCTAATGAATACTTTTGGTTTAGCCTTTCTATCAAGCTTGTCTATTTTAACTTGTGACACATAAGTAAAACACAGGCAACCAAAAGTTTTAAAATGTTGCAGGTCTGGTTTGTATCCAAATCGAGCTTCAAATGGGGTTCTTTTCTGTAAAGCACTGGTTGACATCCTGTTTAACAAATATATTATTGTGTTTGCAACCTTAGCCCACAACTTCTTTGGCATCTCCTTTTCATGCAAAATGCATCTAGTACTCTCCATGATACTCCTATTTTTTCTTTCACTAACACCATTCTGTTGTGGTGTGTATGGTGTTGTAAGTTGGTCTTCAATGCCAGATTCATCACAGAATTGTTGAAATCTACCATTAATATATATTTTTTCTCATTGTCAGACCTTATAGTCTATATTCTACAGTCACTTTAACTTTTCACCTATGTTTTATTCTTCCAAAATACATTAGCAACCTCGTATTTTAATTTAAAAAAATAAATTCAACAAAATTTGGAATAATCATCTATAAAGATTATATAGTATCTACGTACTATCATTTAGTGAAGTTGTTCTTTGAGAACCTCCAACATATCTGTGCACTAGTTAAAGTTTATGTGTTGCTTTCCATGCACTTTGAGGAAAAGGTTTTCTAGCCTGCTTTCTAAATTAACAAGCTGCACAATTTGTTAATCCATTCTTCAACCGTGAAACATCTCTCACAAGATTATGTCTATGCATGTACATAAGTCCAGCATGATGAAAATGCCGAAGCTTTCTATGCAACAATTCTTCATTGTCTATATTTATGGCGAAAGCAATCTGCTCCTTCTCTGCAAGGTTTAGAGCAAAATCTTTTGCTCTCATTTTTACCTTGAATACATTTTGCCTTTATTATTTTTTATCAAACACCATTTGTTTTTAAATATAACTTTGAAACCCTTTTTTATAAGTTGTTTACCACTTAGCAAATTTTAATCAATATCAGGCACATATAAAACATCATAAATGTATTTCAAACCTGAGAGGCTTTCTATAGTAACAATTCCTTTGCCACTGAAATATAATCACCATTTTCAATTTTTAACTTTGGAAATAGTAGTTTTGTCAAGCTTCTTGAACAGCTGTTGCTTGTTGCAAAGCATGTTGCAACAGTACATATGGTAACTGGTGCCCTTCCGTACGAACCAGCCCCTCACACACAAGCCATCTTAGACAGGAGGATGGTGAAACGAAGAAATCAAGCTGCCACTCGAAGGGTCTCTCTCCATCATATGCTTTTTGGGAGTTCACTGATGACCTTTGTCTAAGGTTTCCACAATTCTCCCTCGAGGACAAGGTCGATTTGAAGGGGAAGGGGTTTGAATTTTGGAGAAGAAGAAACAAACCATAGGGAGACAGAGGGATATTAGTCTTGAATTAATATGACCGTTTCTGAACAGCTATTAGTTCACACCACACAATGTTTTATTTGGTTTTATTTTCGTTGACATAATATTAGCACTCTTGATATATAGTCTGTAACAGAATAGACAAAGGGGATAATGAGAAAATGATGAATTAGCAGACTCTATGATCTCTCTCTCTCTCTTCTATTCTTCACTAATATGTACATGCCATTACTGGATCTTGGCTATCAGCCATGTCCACCACTAAAGCCCCTCTGGGTATTATCCAGACTTGCTACACTTTGTTGATGCATTCGCGATACGCTCCTGAATGGTCTCTGTGTTCGCAGATGTGATTTTGAACCCATAATTAGCCAAGCTCCATTAAAGGAATTGCATGGACTTGTGCTGGCTAAGGTGTAACTAGAACATGTGGATTACTCATTCTACTAAGATTTTCAAATATACTTTTTGTTTATAAACTTAAAGTTCATTTCATTGTTCACGAAGAGGAGCGAGTATCGAAATTCCAAGTCCAAGAAGTCGTCTAAAGCGCAAGCACAATGCAGTAATGACCAGTAAAAAGAATGGGACTTTCAGTGCTTTTTGCAATAGTTGTGGGCTGATCTGCACCCCTTAAAATGTTCAAAAGACAGGTCTTTCTTTAGAGAAGAAATCAAGACTGGTGAGGATTGTGAGATTCTCTAGGCTACGTTCATGAACCTGCATGCTTTGCTGTCTATGGATGAGCCAAAAGTGATTTCCACAGCTCCTGCAAATTTTACTGCCAGGTAAAATATTGCTGGAGAAGAATATTTCCTGAGGTAGGCTACATGAAGTAGCCTTTTCCATCATTAGTCCCCTGTAATTCGAGGTATGACCAACGTTTTTTTTGGGACAAACACGAAGTTTCTTATCTATAGGGTTTTTTTTTAGTATGAATCAATTACTGCAAGGATTTAATTAATGGTGCCTGCAGGCCAGTACTTTTTTATACTCCAACTGGTACTGATTGATTCTTGGAAAATACTAGAGGAAGTTAGGAAGGCAGTTTTCACTGATTGGGCATAGGATAAGTACCTGGATATGCTTTCCAATTTCTTTATTCAAAGAAAGTTCATTATCATTGCATTTTTTGTCGCTAATATGGTGAATTTTAGAGGAAGTTGTATATAGAGAAAAGAGTTTGAAATAAAAACTCTTCAAAAATTCGCTAATTTTAGCTCTGAATAACTTGATCTGATGATGGTGTATGCTATTGTAATTTTGAAGAAATCATCTAAAGATTTTAAACTAAGAAAGAGAGCAAGTACTTGATAATGCCAGGCTACATGTTACGAAGGCAAGATGCCAGACAACAGAGGCAAACACGCAAATCAATCTCTACCTCGAAGACATGTTGTGATGGTTGTAAAATAAACCACCTAAGCCTTGATCCATTCAATAAATCTCTTGAAATTTTGATAAGAACTACCACCTTCTTTGATACTATTCATGACAGTTTCCTTGAGTTCCAATGATGTTGCTTTAAACTCTTCATTACTCAACAGTTGCTCCACCCTGTTCTTGATTTCTCCTCTTGTTATTATCCCATGTTCATCCTTGTTAAATCCTAATCCAACCTTCCAAATATCGCAAATGTAGCTTTGATTAAAGAACTGGTCAGCAAAGTAAGGCCAGCACAGGAAAGGTACTCCATTGCATACACCTTCAATGACAGAGTTCCATCCACAGTGACTCACAAAACAAGCAACAGAAGGGTGTGCCAGCACATTTTGTTGTGGTGCCCAAGTCACTATCTTACCCTGAGGGCTCACTCTGTCTTTAAATTCTTGTAAAAAAGCATTAGGTGTTCCATTGGTTATATCTGGCCTTGAAACCCACAAGAATGGTCTATTAGTCAGATCCAATCCCAGAGCCAATTCTTGGAACTGAGTAGGGCTTAGAACAGTTGAACTTCCAAAAGCAAGATAGATGACTGATTGTGGTGGCTGCTGATCTAGCCATTCCAAACATGTTGAGTCCTCTTGCCAGAAGCTTCCTACTGAATCTCCAAGTCTGTTGCTAGCTACAAGTGGTCCTATTGGAATGATGTGTGGAGACAAGTTGAATGCTCCAGGCTCAAGTTCATAAGCTGAGTTGCATAGCAGCCATTCTGTTAGCTTCATGGATTGGATGTTCTTAACCATTAGTGCAAAAAATAATTTCTGGGAATTCATGTTGCCAAGACAAGCCCATACGAGTTGTGCTGTGTTTATTGCAGGCATGGTTGGTGAGAGCATAATTGTCTGCATTTTCACGGGGGTTCCTGCGAAGAAAAACTCAATCATGATGCCAATTTCATGCTTCTCTCATCCATACAGCTAAAAATCAAGCAAATAATTGACTATTTGACTTAGTGAATTATCTTAGAGTTTAAAATAGCATGCCTTTTCTGTTACTTTCTTAGCATGGAGCTCTCTATCCTAAAAAAAAGCGAGGGAAGCTTCAAGTGTTACTGTTGATAAAATTGGATAGAACATCTCATCGGGACAGACAAAAAATGGTGATAGAAAGAACTGACCTTCCTTGTCTATGATTCCGTCTTCAATCAGTTTTGGGATGCTGAATCCCTGGACTAACATTGCAGCTGCAGCAGAACAAAAGGCAGCTCGCTTGATCCCCTTCTTCTCTGCAAGTTCCAAGGCCCATCCAATAGTCTGATCAGCAAGGATGCAACTGATCTTGTCACTGTCCGATGCATTAATACTTTCTATTAACTCCTCTATTTTTCCTGGCATAAGCGTCAGGAACGTTTCAGATCTTTTCCCTGGCTTAAACCTATCCTCCCCAGATTCCAGACCATCAGAAAACGAGACTAGATGTATCAAATCTTCTGTATCACCTTTCACTTTCAAACCCGATGCATTCCTGATACGCTCTTCATTGTGTTGTGTGTTTACAAATGTGATTTTGAACCCATAACTAGCCAAGCAGTGTGAAAGCTCCAGTAAAGGAATTATATGGCCTTGCTCTGGATAAGGTATAACTAGGATATGTGGATTGCCCATTCTAGTTTATAGCTCTTTTGTCACTGCTTAAAGTGATTTTGAACTTGGAATTTCATGCCATTCTTCAGGGGCCTGGAAAGAACAGGCCAGTAAGTTGACACTTCTTCTTCTTCTTCTTCTTGTATATATCTTGTTTATTGGAATACATTACTATTCCCTCATCACCTCCCACTTAATGAGATGTTGATGTTTTGCTTTGTTTATATCAGATTAGTTTGGTGCGTTGTCTTTCCAAAATATTGATTAGCTTTCTCTATCACAGGTGGTCCTGATTCTTGCCTAAATACCTGTCCAAGGAGCTATTTAATACTGTCTAGGATTTATCATTTTGCATTTGCCATTTAATTTAATGTCACCTCACTGCAAATATATATATATATGTATCTGTGTCTGTCAGGATTGACAACGAAATCCTCTGCATTATTTTGCATTCTACATGAATTATTGCACCTACGTATATTTATCATTTTGCATTAACTAAACAGGGATGACAGTAATGGAAAATTAAACAGCTAGCATGAGCGTTGCATCTGTAATACCCATGTCAACAAACATAATGTTAAATTAAGGAGAATTCATCAGACCTTCAATGGATAGAAGCTTCTCATCTGATGAAAGCTGAGTAATAAAGCAGATTATCACTGCCAAGAGTGACTTAGGGCTTCTTCTTATATCATTCTCTTAAGATTTTTCTAGAGCTTATTGCACAGCCTTCATGATTTTTCGTGCCAAGATTGTAACTAAACCTCCTTAGAAGTTCACTTGTATATCCATTTCCAGTCCTAGCGGCCTCCTTGATTATAAGTTGTGTACCTTTATTTCCTTCATTGATAATCCAGATGTAGCATTACATATTTTCTTCATGTTGGGGTTCTCGAAATATATTCATAGAGCAGAAACAGTAAATTTGATTAATATTCATTCACTTTGACCAAGAATTTCACAATTAATACTATTTGAAAACTGATGGAACATTTTTCTTAATTCATCTAGGGTATAAAATCCTCTTTTGATTATTTAAATATCTTTATATAATTTATGTTATACTCAATATTTGCTCGTTTGTTACTCTTGATTAGGACAATGTGTGGTCAAAATTAAAGAATAACACTTCTTATATAAAATAACTTAGTAATCTCAAGTCTAGGATCACTTACACAACTATCACGGGAGTTTTTCCATAGATATGGGTGATCCCTCCATATAAAAATTTTTCATGAGTCAGTTCAGTGTACATGTCATCTGATAAGCACCTGCATTTTAGTTTTAGGTATGCTTCGTACCTCAGTTTATGAGAGCTGCTATTTTCTTTCATAAAAGACAGAACATAATATGCATCGGTCTCAACAACTTTAATTAATATCTAATCTTAAGAGAACATTGACCGAAACATTTAGGAACAACACTTTGATGCAATAGAAATTTCACAATTATAATAATTTTATAATTTTTTGTGCAAAATATTTTTGTTCCATAAACTTTATTTTTTCTTTAAATTTATTAATCAAATATAATTAAATATTAAAAAAAATTATTAATAATAAAAATATTTTAAATTAATAAAAATAATGCTACTTGTAACAATCAATTGATTATAGAATATAATGACTAATAATTCAATGTACTCGGCAACTTATTCTCCCTACAAGAACAAACAAACAATCTTCCGCGATGCTTTTTTGTTCTTTTTCGTTCGAGCTTTATGTTCGTTCTGTCATCCTCGTGAGTATTTCTTTAGTACAAGACACTCTTTATTAAAAATGGGATAACTTTTGATTTAATCATGAGGTTGGGGTTAAAATTTGCTAAATCACTAGCTGTTTTGATGTCCAAATTGAGATTGGAAACTATTGTTTTAGAATTTTATTTATTTATTTTCTTTGTTGTTCTTATATTTTTCATTTAGAGGACCACGAGTCTGACAATAATGGTAGAGCTAGTCTCGGAGAAGCAAAGACAAAAGAGCCTGTTTTTTGTTTTTGTAGCTTTCCAACCACAGAAGAGCTTTGGAATTTGCGAGCTCTGCAAAATTCAACCTGCGTGCTCTGCAAAACGTTTTTTGGGAGGAACCAAAATTTAACCTTTTTTTTTCCCAGTCAACAACCAAGATTTTATCCTACTAAAGCATCTACTGAACAAAAATCTTGTAAGATTACAACGGGAAGCCATTGTAGATGACAACAGGGCTCCCACTGCGCACACTCGTCAGAGGGCCTTGAACAAAATAGACTTTAAGCTCCGATCTGCTCCTTCACTTGAGAAATAGTCATATGGCGCCATCGAACTGCCACCTCAAGAATCGGTAACAGAGAGTGCTAAGATGAAAATGTTTCTCTTAGAATAATCCATCCTCTTATGGCTTCCATAACTCAACCCTTTAAGAAAAGACATATTCTCAAGTTTGTAGTGGCTTAAAAACATCCAGTCACTCGCACAAACAAATTGTAACACAGCAGTTGAG
>Ga0307511_10008013_pt1 | contig 10590 bp, 8 predicted proteins | sample 13_EM_MG_FD_200266 | JGI IMG/M metagenome (GOLD analysis project Ga0307511, IMG submission 200266) | Populus trichocarpa ectomycorrhiza microbial communities from riparian zone in the Pacific Northwest, United States - 13_EM | ecosystem: Host-associated > Plants > Roots > Unclassified | place... | reverse complement strand
TCATATTTTTAGGAGGAGGTTCAAATGCTAAAGATTTAAAGCTATAATGATAAATATACGCATATCATGAATTCCCCTAAACAATTGTTTTTAATATATATATATATATATATATATATATATATAGCTGCAACCAGCCCCTCTAAAAAGCAATCAATCACACCAATCACATCAACTCACCGAAACCTGAAGCTTCGATCAAGCTGCAAGTGCAGGGAAGAAAGCCAGTGAGGACATCAAATCACGCGAGAAGAAAGGAGAGAATAAGGAAATTATAACGAAAAATACTGTTTGAATCCACAGTGGATTTACTCACATGTTACAGTGTTTTCCTGAGCCCTTTTAGTTTTTTTTTTTAATATTTCAACGTTTATTACTATGTACAAGAAATTGTATCCTTTTTGAGTTTGTAAACTTTTTTCACGGAAATAAAGAAATTGTTGTACAGCTTGAAAGAAGAAATCCAATATTAATTATCAAAATGTAGAAATTTGGCTGAAAATATGTGGAATCTTTGAGAATATCTGAACTAAGAAACTTGAACAAATTAATTCAATTCGTTAATATTTACTCAATTTTTTTTATAATAAAGAGCATTCTCGGATTATTTTGTACATTAATCAATTCTTAAGAACATTTTGTTATTACCACAATGTATTCAATAATTTTAATAATTTTTTAGATGTCGTACGTACCAAAGATTTGAATCTTAAGAATTTATAAAAATATATCATCCAATTAATTTATTATAGTTAAATAGTTAGTTACTTCTTTGTTCTACTAAATTCTAATCGAATATTTAACTTGACTTAGATTTAAGGAGTTATATATATTAAGAGATGGATATTTGCAGAATATAAGGAGGTTTTCTCCACTTCAAATACTTGAGATTGAAATAATCAAATAAATAAAAGTATAAAAACTAGTATTCCATGCATGAATACAAAATCCATTATTGGTAAAAAAAACAAGAAATATTATTGCATTTTTTTAGTTTAAGAGAATTTCTTGCTTTATTACAAAAGGGAGAGACTAAAGCAACCTCAAAACTCCCACCAACCAGCAAACTGCTAGCTCAGATTCGAGTAGGAAAGGTAAGTCAAAATAGCAGCTGTGTTAAACCCATTGAAACTTGACCCAGCAGCCGCTGTATAAGCACCCATATTAGGGAACACAAGCCAGTCATCAACCTGCAATTCCGGCAACTGATGAACCGTCAAAACCGTGTCAAGAGCATCACACGTCGGTCCGAAAACCATCGAACTGTAGCTCTTTTCTCCTTTGCACGTGGGATTCGCACTGTTAGAATTGCAAGCTAGAGGTGTGCATGTGATAGTTGCATGATCATTTAAAATACAGTTCAGGGAGCCGTAAATACCGTCATTAATCCAATACTCTCTTAACTCTCCTCTAACACGTTTTCCTATAACGTTGGTGGCTAATGTGAAAGGCGACTCAGCAAAAAAACGACCCGGCTCAGAAATGATGGTTAGGCCCGGTTCATTTGGGAAATAAGCTTGCAGGGCGGGTTTAATTGATGTAGCCGCTTCGTCAAATAGGGATCCAGCGGTGAAGCCGCCGCCGATGTTCAGTATCGTCATTCTAGGCATGCCAAAACGAGCTGCGGCTTCAAATACAGATTTAGCCGAAGCTATGGCTCCTTCGTATGCTTGAGAATATGTGGCTCTGTTTCCTATATGGAACGAAACACCAACAACATTGAGCCTAGCCGTTTGAGCGGCTTCGAGAAAAGGTGTGACTTCTTCAGGAAGCGCGCCATATTTGGAACCCAATAGACACCTTGCTCTACTATCATCAAGGGCTTTAATCCGAATGAGCAATGCACATTTCGGATGCCATTTTTGAATTTTGTCGAGCTCTTCTTTCGAATCAAATGTAGTTAAATTGACACCCACGCTGGCTGCGTATTTGATGTGTGACCCTGGCTTGCATGGATTCGCATAAACGATTCGGTCCAGAGAGACTCCCAGAGATAAAACCAATTCTATCTCGGCCTGGCTAGCACAATCAAAGTTTGAGCTAAGAGCCGCCAATGAACCGAGGAGAGCTGGTACAGGATTGTACTTGACGGCGTAAAAGGGACGTACTATGGGAAGGGTACGTGTCCACTTGTCTAAGAGGGCAGACACCACTCCTAAATCTAGTACGTAAAAGGGCTCTTTGGTTTCTTGTTCCTTAGAAATTATTGACCGCATAAAATCAGTCAAGCCGGTTTTTGGTAACGTCGTTACCCTCTTGCCCGTAACACCTGGTGCAACCAATATAACACCTTAGAGGTTCCTGGTGATCGACCCCATGTCTAAAATTTAAGGGCTTGAAGAAAGGAAAATTACCAAGGAAAAAGAGGATTTGAGAGTATTGGAAGGGTTTATATTTGGAGGGTATTTATAGTGATAATTGAAAGAAACAGAAGTCAAGACATTTAGTGTTTGCACCACTATTTGGTGCAAAAAAAAGAAGGAAAAAAAAGGTGAATTATTGAGTTACCTTAAGAGCTAAAAAGAATCAACAACATTTTTCCTTCTGAAGTGAATTACCTAGCTAGTTTGGTATAAGCCTGTTAAAGGGTCTAGTGTGTGAAGACAAGCTGTTAATTAATTTACGGATGATAAACGTGGGTGGTCGTTTGATGAAGAGTTTGAGGTTGATTAAAACTCTTGTGGGGCAGCTATAACATAGGATGTTCAAAATGATTCTTGTCGTGAAATTTGCTTGCAAGCGGTGAAGGGACGAGTCTGCGTGTAAAATGCGTGATTCTCTTTACTTTGTATTGAAGGACAACAACAGATGTTGAAGGACAGCAACAGATTCCCAATCCTCTTGTAGATCAGATTGCAGAGTTTAACCTCAACACAAATTGCACAACTTGCAGAGTTTCAGTTTAAGTCCAACACAAGTTGCAGAGCTTCCTTCTTACTGCAATGTTACGATTGCTCTGCATATAATTGATAGTATAGTAGTTAATAGACATAGACTTTGATATGACCATAACTTCCTCTGCTGTAACAGAAATCAAGTGTGTATATATATACCTCTACTGCTGTAACATAATTGATATGAAATAATATTCTTCTTTTTCTTTGTTTCTTCACTTTGACACTCAAAACTTTTGGCAGTTAGGTTTGGATACAAGAGATACCAAGGGTGGATTTGAATTTCTATAGCTACTTTGATCTGACGATTATGACCATTGGAACAACGTAAAAGAGACTAATTTTCTTGAATCGATTCATCCTTTACATCATTCGAAGCTTTTTTCTAGGTACCTTGTTACTCTTTTGTTTTGAACATGGCATGTGGTTGAAGTTCTAGTAAAGCACTCCTTCTGTGACCAGTGACCACACCAACCCAGCTTAGATTTCTTTTCACTAAAGTCTTCATTGGACTATCTCAGTTTGTCAAATTTCACGAATACCTCTGTTTTATAACAAGAAACACGTACATGCCCCATGATTTGCACGCAAAACTCCCTTTCTAATTCCACTGGAAATGAATTAGCCAAATTGATGTTGAGTGAGTAATTTTTTTAGGTGAAGGTTATGCTTTAGATCACGTGTTTCTTTTGGTTCAGTTCAGTGAAGGGCAAGTGAAGAAAAGAGAATGTCATATTGTGTTAGGATGGATGCCATTAATGTGCAGCAAGTATTAATGGATGACACTATCCATTAACAAATACAGCAGCTCATCTGCAAACTACTAAATGTCAAAGTTTGGCGGCCACCATAGTTGACAAAGGAGCAAGAAGAGCTATCATTAAAGCCTATAAATAGAGGCATCACTTGGAGAAACACGAGAGAAAGTGCAGAGAAAGATGTGAGAAGTATAGGAGAAAGTGAGTTGCCAAGGGTAGCAAGCAGTGGCTACTATTGCAGTGCTGCAAAGAGAGAAAAGAGTGAGGTTGAGAGTTGCAAAGAGTGGATGATTCCTCCTTCTCTATTGTTGTAAATCTTGTTCTTTCTCTATATAATCAAATGGTTTCTCCCGTGGATGTAGACGATTTGCCGAATCATGTTAAATATTATGTCAGTGTGTTTGGCCTCCAATAAACAACTATCATAACATCATAACATCATCAGTCGAAATTCCCTACATATTGAGATTCCACGGTGCTGATGACTGATGAGTATGATATCAATCTGAAAAAGGATACATGTTTATTGAATAAATTTCTATCGCCAAATGTAAGCAAATAGTGCTAACATATTGTTGCGGTAGCTGCTGCTTTTTATGGTCCATTTTGATATATACCTAGTTCAGGCCACTGCTGCTTCTGGACTTCCCAGTTAGGAGAGACCGACAGAATGAAGATGGACTAAACTAACTGTATCCTGATCTCTATTGGATGTCCTGTTCATATCCGTTAGCACTATTGCTTTGCATTGAGATGCTGCTGGTACTGTCTCTCTCGGGATTCGTGTTTACTAGTAAAAGAAAAGAAACTGCACAGTTTCACTACTAATTATTTAACACCACTCTAAAATTCACACCCTTTGATCGTCTTTATATTTTAACTAGATATGCTTCAAATTCAGAAAGAAGATGCAAAATCATCAGAATTTCTCAAATGAGATCAAGTTCAGGGACTGATTGTTACCCAAACAGGTAGTGGAAAAATGAACAAGGACCGGTTGTCTTTTAGGCCTCTCTCATAAAAGAAAATATATGGACCGCATGGCTGTTTAATCTGATACGAGGGCGATCCTGGACGCTGGACATTTTTATCATGGAAGTCTCCCATAAAAACTTCACAGCAGTTCCTGAGACAATCATCGGTAAAATAGATAGAGTTCCCTTTGCAGTTTGTGAAATCTAGAGCAGATATTGAATGTGAGCAATCCCAACCCAACAACAAGATTTTATCCTCAAGCTATCTACCTCTGACCATTTTGGACCCCCTGCATCTAGCTTTTAAGCTACAAATTTACGAGTTTGGTATCGATAAGAACATTATATTTCCTGAACCGACCGGCTAATAATAAATGTTCATTTAAGCTTGCCATGGATCATTGCTTGTATCCTCATTGTGGTACTGGGACAGGAGGCGGATCTGCAACATGGATCAATGTTGGAGGGTTATCTGTTTTACATGTTGAAATTGTTCCCATTTTATCAACTACGTAGAAATTTCCTGAAAGAAATATAATATCGATGGTTGGGGCTGTCTTTTTGGTAAGGAAGTAATAACCATGGAAGCTAACAAAGAAGATCGTGAGGCTTCTAAGGTAAAGCTGGGTGCCATGATTTGCAAACAGCTCTTATGCAAATGCAATCCATGTAGTTGGTTTGTTTTCAGGCTGTGATTTTTAGCAATTCCGGTTGAATGTCTGACCACCTGGACATTGTTCTTGTTTTCGCCAATGTTTTCGGCCTTGAAATTATATAGAAGTCCAGGACGTTGGTCCTAGAGAAATTTCAAATGGTGTGTTGTTTCTATGTGAAATATTCTTAAGTTTTGGCTATTATTCCTTCCGTTTTCTTTTTCCTATTTTGCTACAATTCACTGCTTAGGCAACGATGATAAGTTTTGTAGCCGGACAGGTTGGAGTTATCATAGGCATCAATCAACTAGCATTCATTAGGACATAACCAAGCACACATGACTGTTTGGTTATTTAGTTAATTTGCACATTCGTTTAAGTTGTTTGAGGACCTAGATAATGGCTCGAGACTATTGTAGTATTATAAATCCCTTTCACCTAATTCAGGCCATTTTTCACAGCAAGGAGAGACTGAAGATGGACAAAATTACTTGTATCATGTAATGTACATTAATAGATGCATTTGGGTAGTTGTTTCTTGAAGCAAATCAATTTTTTTTATATGGTTATTCACAGTCTAACTTTTTAAGTTCATTCGATGACTTAGATAATATGATCAAATCTAATAAGAATTGGTTATGTTAACTCTAAATGATTAAAAAAAAATTAAAATAATTTCATTGGAGATAAAATAACTGATCTGATAATCTACAAGTTGACTTAGTATTCTGGTGATTTAGATCTTAAATCTGACCAAATCTCTGCTAGGTGTTATTTCTATGTTTTTTTACAATTAAAATGGGTTTAGATGGTTAATTTTATTTTTAATTGTCATCAATGTATAATAAATAACTGATTTGATGATCTATAAGTTGATTTAGTACTAATCTAGTGATCTAGATCTTAAATCTGACCAGATCTCTGCTAGGTGTTACTTCTTTTTTTTTTTACAATTGAAATGAGTTTAGATGGTTAATTCTATTTTTAATTTTATTTTTAATTGTCGTCGGTGTATAATAAATAAAGAAAACTAAATGCATATTTTCAATACCTATTATGTATCAAAAGAGTTTAAGATTTACATTCTAACTGCCGGTTGTCATAGACTGACTTGATTGTCTTGTTATTCAACTACATAAAGCTTCAAGTTGAAAAAAGAAAATGCAAAATCAAATTCACAAATGACAGCCTAGTTCAGTCCTTCACGGACTGATCGTAACCCAGACAGGTGGTGGCAAAATGAACGAGGACCAATTTCATTTTAGGCTTTCCTCGTAAAAGAAAGTGCATGGACTGCGCGGTTGCTTAATCCGTTACAAGGGTAATCCTAGACGTCGGACATTTCCACCGTGGAAGTCAAAAACGCCGAAGTCGTGACCCTCCCATATGAAATCAGCACAGACCATAAGATTATCATCAGTAAAATAAATGCAATCACCTTTGCATTTGTTGAAATCCAGAGCTGATACAGAGTGTGAGCAATTCCAGCCCAAAAACAACATTTTATCCCCCAAACTCTCTACGTCTGACAACTTTGATTCCTCTCTCTCTAGCTTGTAAGCCACAAAACTGAAAGTTTCGTATCCATAAACAGGAACATGATATTCCCTGATCCGACCTACCAATAAAAGACTTCCATTTAAGTTTGCCAAGTACCATTGCTTGTATCCCATTTTTGGTGCTACAGGCGGTGGATCTGCAACATGGATCAATGATGGAGGATTGTCTGTTTTACAGATTGAAACTTCTTCCCACTTTATCAACTACAAAAAAAATTTCCTTCATGAAACATAATATCTTTATAATTCAATGGTGGTGAGGTTTCTCTGATGATAGTCCATGCTATGTCTCCTGATGCACAAAAGGCTAAATTTTCATGCTCAGTACCATATATTGCCATGACCATGAAGTTGGAAACCAAGGAAGGATCAGCGGACACTCTGACTTTTCTTATAAACCTGTCTCTTGGACGTTGTTTGGACGACCTAATGGAACTCGGATGCAGGTTCCGTGAATTTTTAAACACTACTTCAGTAGGGAAATTAATTAGGGAAGGTGGATAGTGAAGGAAGATCGATTCTGGCTTTTTTAATGGATTTAGGAGAAATATCGCGGGGGTTTCCTCGACCATAACCAGCCAACCATGTGAAGAACCACAGCACCGTTTTTCATAAGCTTCAGGCAATTCCAGGCGGTATGTTTTTCCGTCTGCAAGGTTGTAGAAGCCTCGGTGGTTTGGGCTGTCGTTTTGGTAAGGAAGCAATAGCCATGGAAGCTGACAGAGAAGGTCATGAGGTTTCTTGGGTAAAGCTGATCTCCATGATTTGCAAACAGCTCTAACACAAAGGTAATCAACATAGTTGGTTTGCTTTTGGGTTATGAGTTGTAGCAACTCGGGTGGAAGATCTGACCACCTGGACATGATTTCTGGTGAGTTTGCCAAAAGTTAGCTTTCTGAAATATTAATGGAAGTCTTAATGTCCCTAGCTTCGCATCAGGAATCTCGACTTTGGAGAAATATTAAAATGATGTGTTGTTTACTTGTTTCTATGTGCAATCATTTTGTGTTTCGGCAATCTCCTTGTGTTTTAGCTTTTCTTCTTGGCATTTTCTTCTTGTCCATCAAATCTTTTTCTTTGATGATAAATCAAGTCTCGCATTTGTACTAGTCCATATTTATTTTTGTTACATACGCAAGCACATGCCACAAGTTTTTGCATCCAGGAATACTCCTGGAGGATTAGAACCAGATGTTTGTTTCTTGTTAATATCCCCGCATTGGTTTATATGTTTCTCAATCTAGTTTTAGAGGTTATCGATTGAGAATTCATTTGGAGATTGTCTGCGGCAATTATGAATTGCTACAATTCCACTAGATAGAAGTGCATTGCTTACGTGCTTAGGAACAAAGGTCATTGGTTCTGCGCAGCATTTTGTTCTACACTAACAGCTCTTAATCTGTTTCTGGTGTAAAGTTCCCTTCTCGGTTATCGATTAAAGTTTTGCTTCTGAAGTAATAATTCATAAATAAGAAGAATCTGACTATGGGGAACTGGCCAGATCAAAGTAAAGAAACTCTCATGTGATGATAGACAATTGTTTCGAAATTGAGATGTCCAGGAACGAATACTTTCTGAGAGGGCAAAGAGAAAAAAAGAAAGGAAAATTTGCATCATTTCTCCTAAGACTATATATTTACACCTGATTCACGGACTGATTGTAACCCAAACAGGAGGTGGTAAGATGTACAAAGACCTATCGCGATATTTCGGCAATTAGATGCAGAAGTTCTGATGGAAGTTCCGACCACATGGACTCGTTTGATGTTTCTCAGCTTTTTTGTCTAGTGAGTGCTTTATTTGGTGAAAAGTCTCAGTTATCTGCCTTAAAGTTTCTGACCTTCGGTGCTTTAAATTAAGAATTTAAAACAATTTGTATCTGCCAAAGTAGTTCTTCTCCAGATTCATTTTTAGGTTTTTGTCTTTGTCTGGCTTGCTCAGAATTTTTTATCCCAAGTTGCTTACAGTGTATACTCCCATCTCATCATCACCTTGCCGGCAACGCTAATATACGAGACTATAGAGCTGCGTTCACACTATGCCGCACACCAAAAATGAACCAACGCGACCTTTACTTCACATCAAAACTTGAAATCTCTACATATAGACGTTTTATATTTGTATTTAAGGGAAATCCCAGATTACAAATCTGAAAAAAAATGAAGAAAACTCAATTATCAGAATAGTCAAAGGAAACTGAAGAAACTCCCAGCCCTTTATCGATTTGTTAGTGCTAGTGATCTAGACTGCTTCCCTACTTCTCTGATTTCCCTCCACCAGGTAAACAAAGTTAATATGCTGTCTATTTCACTGGCTAAATGTTGGATATACTATTTATTGGTTACATCTACATGCTGGTACAGCATTAATATGGTACCAACTCTCAAGACAGGAGAGACGAAGCAGTGAAGTGAAGATGGAGATAACATATTCTTGTGTTTTTCCAGTTTTGAAATAACAAAAATTATCCGACTTCGTTCCTCCAACCAAATGCATTTCTTTCCTTTTTGTCCTAACCAGACGTAACCACATCAAAGAAATATTATAATCATTTAGTAGGTGGCACAGCGGTAAAAATTTGGGATCAAGAGGTTTGTTTTCCTTGTGGTTTCAGGTTCGAGTCTTGTGATTGTTAATATTAATGGTCACTGGAGGCTTATATAGTCGTTAACTGGGTCCGTGGGGTTAGTCGAAATACGCGCAAGCTAGCCCGAACACCCCACGTGATAGATATATATATATATATAATTAAAACAGCCAAAATATTATTATATGTAGACCACAGATATATATTCATTTACATGTCTGCAATTTTCATGAAATGCCTGTAAAGAAAATGTACAGTATCTGTGTTGTTCCTGCAGGGGATGTGGAGCAAGGGGGAAATGAAATTGTGAAAGTAACAGTAGTAGTACAGGGCAGTAAATATATAGAAAGAGCATGCACGCTAGCTAGGAGTATGAATGGGGAATCTTTGTCTGACTGTGGAAGTGATGATAGCAGGCATCCTTTACTCTTCTTACTGAAGACCGCCCGACCTTCCATCTTCACACATTTACTCACCTCACCAAACTTTTCCCAGCAATAAAATAAAAAGAGAAAACATTGTCCTTCCTTTGCCACCGCCTCTGCAACGAAAATGTATTAGAAAAGACACTCTGTTTAAGGGATTCTACTCATTGATTTCGAACTCGACAAATCAAGAGGAGAAGAGAACTTCTCTAACCATCATGTATATCCCTTGGGATTAAACTCTGAGATCAACTTGGTGCTGCATAACTATGCTTATTTATTTCTCTCCATACAAACAAAATCGTTTAACTGTCCTCCAGACTGTATTATTATATGCGGTGCCTTGCAAAGAAAAGCGAAGAAATGTTAAATGAAAAGTGATGAATGAGACCGTGATGGGAAAAGGTGCCTCTCTTCAACGAATCAACCGATCCACTTGTCTTTTGCTTCATGTGATGTAATGCAGACTTTTTATGGTTACTCAAACCGAGAGGGTTCAATTAATCAGGTGTTCTTGCTAGTGATGCCCCCATCTTGTTCATTATTACATCCTAACTTAATTTTCACGGGGACACGTATTATTAATGAGAACGACCAAAATAATCCGTAGAAATTAATATAAAATTAATTGAACTAAATAATTTTTTGAATTTGTTGATAATTTCGGTTACGAAATTAAAAAAAAAAGGTTTAATTTAGTTTTGACTTCAAGTTTTAGAAATAAAAAAAAAAACTAACTA
>Ga0307511_10008012_pt1 | contig 10591 bp, 6 predicted proteins | sample 13_EM_MG_FD_200266 | JGI IMG/M metagenome (GOLD analysis project Ga0307511, IMG submission 200266) | Populus trichocarpa ectomycorrhiza microbial communities from riparian zone in the Pacific Northwest, United States - 13_EM | ecosystem: Host-associated > Plants > Roots > Unclassified | place... | reverse complement strand
AAGAGTCAAATTGCTGCCAGCCCTTTAGATTTGTACTATTTGGTTAGAACTGTTTAAACAGAAAGTTGCAATTAACAACACTCCCTTGTTGCTCTTTGGTGTGGGTACTAGCTAGTTTTTTTTTTTCTTGTGGGGGCAGAAGTAGCTGACTTGTGGATGATCATGTTTATTACATCAAGATTTGCTTCCGCAGTTTTGAGCGACATGTTTTACTGATCTCTGTTTGCATAGCTTCTACTGTTGTTTAGATAAATGTTGGGGTGGCTAGAGTTTTCCTCAACTTGTCATATAATATGTGAGCTGCTCCTGTAGCTTGATAACCTTTAGCTTGTAGATGTACCCAGGTAAGTCCCTGTTTTTTTTCTGCCACACATTGTTATGCAAAATTGAGCTGACTTAGATTAGATACTGGAAATTGTGGGTGTAGTGCAGTCGCAGTGATCAATCATGTACTTTTATTAGCTATTTGTGGAAGTTGCTAATCATTGTTTCAGCTTTAGGATTTGGACAAGCATCCAAATGCAATATTTTCTTTTAACAATGATTGCAGAATTTTTGGTGTGCTAATTAAATGCTTAAATTCTGCAAACAGATTAAAATACACAGGACTTGTCCAGGGGAGCTAGAGGATGTGGTGCGACGATTGGAGGAAGCAACTGGTTCAGTGGTAGTTGGTCAAATTGGTCGGACTGTCATTATATATCGGCCTAGTCTCACTAAAATGAAGGCCGAGGAGAAAAGGCTACAGGCTCGTAGAGTTTATGTGAGAAAAGCACCAAAATTGATGTCTGTGCCATTGGTAAGGAAAACTCCCTTTCTTGAGTTCCTCTTTCACAATTCACAGCCATTTGCAGAAAATGATTGTTGTTTGTTGTAGAATCTCACTGATATAACCTTAATGAAATCGCAGTCGAGAGGAGAGCCAAGGCGATTTTCTGGGCATGGTCGTCGAGGAAGCAGCAGGGTATAAACTACATTTTCTGCTACTTGCTTGATGGAAAGTTAATATTAGCGTAAAATGGCCTTGAGGAATTCATGTCCAGACACAACAGAGAGGCTCTGAAATTGGACCAACATGCAAGGAGTTTTTTCGTTTGCATAAATCACGAATTTGTTTGATAGATGTAGAAATGGCTTTAAGGACAGTGAGATAGCTTGAGTGTTTGCACCGAGATGGTTTGCATCGTGGCTTCTTTGAAGGATAAAATATTAATTGGCAAATTGCATGTCGTTGAGTCCTCTTGACCACCACCCCCCACCTTATTTTATTTTATTTTTTCTGCTAAGTTGTGAAAAAGTTACAGGTTGAGGCATGGACACCCTTGGGGATGAGATCAGACCCAGAATCTCTGGTTTTGAACACCGTACAGAATTGATTTTGAAATCGCGTATAGTATACGCGCTTGCGGACCCAAGTTCACATGGCAATATTGGCGTATGTTTTAGACTCTAGTAATCCTTCAAAACAATTTTTGCATCAAAACCACATTAACTGCTGTTTTCCTCCACGCACTCGTGTGATCTTGTCAAATATAGGATAAAACTAGAATAGATGTTGCTAACGCCCCTTATATTGAAGAACATTTTTACAGCTGGAGCCGGAAAAGCGTAGATCTTAGCCTAATTTGAGGCTTTAAACGATAATGATACTTGACAGCCGGTGGCATGGACAAAAAACATCTTGCAATGTTGTGGTAATTTGTTTACTTAGCTAGATGAGAAGCATGGGATTTTGGTCCTCGACGATATCATGAACTTCGCTCTACGTGGAAAGTTTGTGGATTCTGAAACTAAGCTGCTTTCAGCTCCTTCAGCTCATGCTGGCTCAAATCTTCCGAGAAAAGTATGCCGTCGGGGGAAAGAAGGCGTTGGAGGGCGAGAAAAAATCGACCCTGAAAAACAAGGAAAAAGAAAAAAGATCTCTTCAAATCAGTCAAGGATGAATCTTTCCAGCATAATTGCTAGAGATGCCAGTCTTTACCCATTGAAATCCTACAAGTGCAAACCAGTAGCCTGGCAGACCGTATCCTCTGCTGCTCACAAGCTGGTGAAAACAAGAAACCGAGATTAATGCATAGCAAAAAGGACTTTCGACAATTAGGAGATGACTAAACGGATCTCTACCAACAGCAATAGTGCACCCGTAAAAAAGCATCCACTCATTGCCAAGCTAATAAATTTAAGATCCCGTCCAGCCTGCATAAAGGTACTGATATTATGATGCCAGAATACAAGCTAAAGAACACCTCATACATGCCAGCTTCATATTCAAACAAACTCCACGGTATTAAGCGTAATGCCACAATGACATGGACAGACTTGACCACCATCATAGAAACAGACTTGGATCTTGTTTTATCAATCCATGATCCAAAAGGACAGACATAAAACATGCTGGACAAGCATTTATGAAATTGTTTAGGAAGTCAAAATTATTCAAATTGAAGTATAAGCAAACATACCAGCAATGTTCCCTCAAGGCTAAGAATGCAGGGAGTCACAGCTAACGCAAGAAAGTATGGTATGAGCACTTTGTGCATCTGCATGGAAATATGATTGGCATACAAAGAAGCGTCAGAAGCTGAAACCTAAACAACCATTACGAAGGTGCTTCATGTTCATGGTGTATTAGCAATTTAATATATCGCTTTCCTTTTCCTTTAGCTCATGGTTTGCAGGCGATAACAAAAACCAACAATGTGAGCCACTGACAGATGCAATAATCAATCCAAGATATATTGCTACAGTTGAACTATGTTTATGTTAATATAGATCCGAAACCATGGACCATTTCAAAATCCAAATGGTATCTAATCCCATGGATGGAATGAGTAGGGTGAATACTTAAATGGAGCTCAAGGGATAAAAGTACTGATATTTCAGCGTAGAAGCAGTTTCACAATCCCAGTGAAGTGCATATGATTAGGTGCAAAGCTTGCAAATCTTAGATAATAACTGAAAGGACTCATGGAATTCCTTCCTTGCCCATGAATCATGATACATATAACTCGTGGATAAATTGCATGTGAAATTACTGCAAACAAGAACTAACCTCCTGTATGATCTTCTGATCATGTGTGAAGATGCTGGGGAAAAACCAAGGAACAGATGTTCCAATAATCCCTAATGCCAATCCAAGGATTGTTCCAATGATAGCCAGTGATTTCAGCATAGTTCGAGCCTGTCAGATGTCATAAACCTTGAACACATTCTAAGAAACAAAAAACCTATATAGATTCTTTGACACAAGTTATCTGCATAACCCATCCCATCTGTCTGAACTGGGGGAGCAAGGTTGTGTTTCTGCATATTTTGTATATGCAAAAACAACAAGAAACTCTTTGCATGCCTCGAAATTACACCAGCAAGTGATAGAATCAACACATGTAAGTAGTAGGTTTAGCATCAATGAATAGCTAGTATACCTACCTTTTCCAAACTTCGATTGACCCCGTACATCAACTCAGGCATAAATGATTGTGCAGCTTGAGAAAGAGGCTCGCCCCAAACTGTGCACATGAAGAATGCTTGAATCATGACCTACAGCAAATCACGAACATCAATTTTCAAGATACTTACTGTAAGCTCCAAAAAAAATATGAGAGTTAGCATAAGAAACCTGATGAGCGGCCAAGGTGAGGGTGTCCATAGATGTAACAAAATATACGATGAGGGAAAAGAAAGCCACCTAAAACATAGAACAGTCAAATGCATAACAATAATCACAAGCACACAGCTAATGCTATAGAATCGAGTAAGCACATCATAAACCTTTGAAATCATCATAATAAACGCTGGAGCAGCAAGCCTAAATACAATCATGAGGTCATCAGTTGATGGAACAGATATTGCATATGCATTGTATCCTTTCTTGTTCAGTGAATCAATCATCATAAAAGCTGCAACAATCTGAAATGTGAACACGTCAGTGGAAATGCAACAAGCAATGAACTGCTTAAATATGGTAATCAATGAATATAGATTAATAGCAGAACGTTTATCAGCATACTTGTGATGCCATTGTAGCCCATGCTGCGCCGGCGATACCATGTCCAAGAAATCTGCACAGGACTATATCACCAATGCCATTTACAGCACTAGCAACTGCCAACGCTTTTAATGGTCCCCATGAATCTTTCATTCCAAGGCTGAGAAACAGAAGAACTATTCTTAAAGGAAATTATAACCGAGCCAGAATAATTAATGAATAAATGAAATACCTAGCAAATCCATACAAACACCACAAATTCAACAACACTATAATGATCCTTATATATTGCTTTGGGACTGGAGAAGAACTGTCATATAATGACCAAATTAAGCAGCTGCTGCTAACACATTCAGTAGATAATGGATGGAAGAAATGTAGTGTATTTCCACCTTGCACTTTGAGCAACCCATCCAATAAGAATTGCAGGCCATGCTAAACCTCGAATCTACAAACAGAAAACAAAAAAATCAGTTATCAACATGTCATTTAAACAAAAATCATGATAGAAATTCAACCGTAAGAAAATGATTTTCTGACATGTCCAATTCTATCCAACTGCCAATAGTTTATCATAAAATATCGACCTTTCAGGTTTCATTAAATTACAAATCAAGCTTTTCATATAATATACTTGAACAGCACAGAATATATGGGAAAGTGCAGTCTGGAGCTGCCTTAAAGATTTGAGGAAGGTTCGGTAAACATATTAATTATACTTCCCGATGATGAATAACAAAGTAGCCATAATCAATGGAGCTTGAAAAGCCTCCCACAATAAATGCTCTCTCTTGGTTTTGTGCTTCACCAATAACACAAAGAAAATACATATCCATCACACAAAGTATAGGAAAACTAGCGACTATTTAGATCAAGTAACATATTAATTTATGGGAAAAGAGAATGCACCTGAACGTATGTGTTAGCTGCAGGTATTATATCTAAATTATTTGACCCTGCGAATGCTGAAACGAAGATAATAGCAAGTTTGTCAGTCGCAGGTTGACCTCTGTAGATTCATATGACCAATTATTGGTTGATACTATACACTATGACAGGCCAACCTAATATAATAAGGCACTGCATCTGCCAATATATGAAAAAAACCACAAAATTGCAGCGGTCTCAGTTACCTTTTAGTGCTGATGGGCCAAAGAACTTTGTGAACAAAAACATCAGAGAACCACAAGTCAACCCAATAAAGAGCAACATAGATAGTTGATGCTGCACTTCATTTTTGTCCTGCGCCAATGTTTGAAGTTATTGAAAAACACTAAGAAGTATGAATGGCCAATATGTAAACTAGAAGTATAAGGAGCTACTCGCATTCCACGGAATAATTGAGCTAAGAAACCATATATCGGCCATTATTAACCCCATTGGTTCTTATTACTATTTCATGTAGGAAAATTTTGAAAGTTTTTGTGTATGTTTATAAACATTTGGGGACTAATTTGCCACAAAAGGACAGCCCTATTAGTGAGATTAGAACACTGCTTTACTTAATTTCACATACAACATAATGCATTTGAACAGTAAAAAGAAACTGACCTGTTTAGCAAGGGAAGTGGCAACCATATTAGAAGTAGCAATTGAAAGGAACATGAATATGTAACTCATACCATCACACAGAACTGTCCCAGGACCTGCTCATCCCAAAATTCACAGTCAAAACCTAACTAACCTGGATTCAAAATCCTCCATTAATAAAGTTTCAAGGAAGTACCTAAAGCAGCTAGCTCAATAGAGCTTCCTTGACCAATAACTGCAGTGTCAATGAGACTCATCAATGGCCCACATATCCAAAGCCCAGTAGCAGGTCCTGTGAACATCACAATCTCTTTCATTTGCTCCCACATACTCTGATTCTCCAGTCCCTCTCTATTCACCTCTATTCCTGTTTCTTCTATAAATTCTGAAATTGAATCAGTACTACTTTCATTTTCAGTCACAGAATTGTTAGCGGATTCATGGGCAGGGCTATTGCATGGTGCAAGAAGTCTACTTCTTGGTTTAATAACGAGTGGAATTGGATGCAAAAGAGAGCTGTGTGAGTTAGGTGAAACTAAAGATAAAGGTCGTTTCTTGAAAGAGATTAAAGACCGAGAAAGAAATCTAGGATGGTTATGGTTTTGAAGAGTATGAGAACAGTGAAGCAGAGTACGGGCTTGCATTTTTTCAGCAAGAAAGTTGAGTGAAAAAAAGAAAAGAAAGAAGAACAATGGCCAAAGAGAAACAGGAAGAGGGAGAAGTAGTTAGAGGTTAGACTTTAGGAATTAGGAGAAGAAACAGCCGTTGAGGAGAACAAGACTGGTTTGAGGATAATTTCAGGCGGTGTTGGAAGAGCTTTCAAGGCCACAAGAAGGACTTCTGGACTTGGCGGCTTAGAATTTTCACGGCCCAATAGTGGCCACCAACCATGAACAAACAAATGGCAATCCTTTTCGTTTTCTCGTTGATCTCCAACAAAAAGGGTATTTTATTTTAGACTGATGAGAGAGTAACATCTGAATATGGTCCAGTTTTCATTTGTTGCCAGTGCCTCATTACGGATCAAAAACACGCACGTTCCTTCTCTTTTTACTTTGAATTTAGGTGTGGTTATCTTTAATTTTTTTATATTAAAATAGCTTTTAGGACAAATTTATTTTTATGTTTCTCCAGCAAACATGTTCCACTATTTTCTTCTCCAGTAACCGATCACTACTTAAAATATCATTCATTATGTCTAACATGATTCATAAGAATGCTCTTAACTTCAAATACTGCGTAATTAGTCCACAAAAGGAACTTTATTGTTGAATACACAGTATGCAATTAATTATTAATCAATGGGCATTCGCCATCAGCTGTCAGAAATATGTCACAGCTCAGATCAGTGCATCAGCCGTGTATTTGTAGCCTAACTGTGACTTCTTCAAAGAAGAACGGCAGCGACATGATCCTTCACAAGCGATGGGGTACCTTTACAGTTCATGTCATAGATGGAAACACCTAACATTCTGTTGTTCTTCTGAAACTAAGCTTCTTTCAACTTCTCCAAGTTGTACTTGCTCAAGTCTTCAGAATTAAGTATGCCATGAGGAGACAAAAGACGTTGCAGATTAAGGAAAAACGGAGCCTGGAAAATTAGATTTGTGCGTTCAGATGAGTTGAAATAAAAATTGTTTGAATGCACAATTGTAGGTCAGTGGGAGATTGTAGTCTTCTTACCCATTGAAATCCTGCGAGTGCATACCAGCAGCCCGGGAAACTATACCCTCCATTTCTTGCAAGTTTACAAGAAAAGAGAAGATAACATTGATCGGTGATTCATGGAAAATCCAAAGAATTTTCTTGGATAGGTGCCAGTGGACCAAGGAATAGAACTCTACCATTAATAAAATCAACACCAAGGCAAAGCATCCGCATGTTGACAAGCTAATAAATTTAAGATCTCGTCCAGCCTGCAAATAAACATAATCTCGAGACCATGATGCAATGTTGGATATGGCTTTGTCCAAATTTTTGTGTCGAGCAAGAATCAACCAGTAAAACCAGCTTCACTAATTCTTGGTCCGAAAAACAACCATGAGATGCACGTTCATCAAGAAACCCAAGGGGGAAGATCCATATTGAAATTGAAGTCAAACCAAGCATACCAGCAATGCCCTTCAAGGCTACGAGTGCTGGGTGTCACAGATAACGCTGTAAGTAAGGTATCAGAACCTTGTGCATCTGCAAAGACACAAAATAAGATATCCACAAACATAGCATGATTGAAAATGGTTTTTCTATCCACAAGTTTTTTGCAATTCCTGATATCCATTTCATGATTGGTTTGTAGAAGATGCTTGATCCTCACTGCAAACAAAATAAAAGAAAGAGCTTTCCAATGACTAATAATATGAACTTCTATCAAGATGCTTGGTTGAGGATAAATTAAAGCTAGTTTGATTTAAAATGTTTTAGCTATCTATCAGTTCTCAATATCACCTACAAGTTAGAAATACCAGACTGAAACATGTAAGTTTCATTGAATTGTTGATTGCATCACTTGACATGGAGCAGAAAACTTAATGTTATTGACAGAAATTCGATGTTTCAGAGCAACAGGCAGTGGTCAGTAGTCACGATCCCACTTGTGCAAATCTGTGATTAGCTAATTGGTAAAACTATTGACAGTAAACAATGCATATGTGGTTGCAGGGCTCACAAATTTGACGACATAGCAGGAAAGAAACAAAGTTTAACTAACCTGCTACACGATCGTCTGGTCGGGTGTGAAGATAATGGGAAGCAACAAGGCATAGATGTTCCAACTATCCCTAGTACCAAGCCAAGTGTGGCTATCACAAGTGAACTTAACAGCATCCATTTCTAATATGATAGACCTTTCAGAACACCTAGAATAAACAAAACAAAGCAGCATATGTTGAGGTGAAATTATCAACCTCGTAGTCACCCAAAAGTTTCTTAACCATCAAAACATGCAACATCTCTGAGGTCATAGGAATGTCATAGAATGTAATTAACCAAAATGTAACATGACAGTTGCACAGGCTATCCTTTGACAAATCTCTATTGATTCCGTCTATCAGTTCAGAATTGTGCCTTTTGGAGTAGAGGTTGACCCTTACTGTACACATGTAATGTGTTCAAAATAAAAAAAACTGACTGAGCTGATGAAAAACCTAGATTGAAAAAAAATATAAATGAAAAAAACTTGGTTGATCCAATAAAACACTTAAGTTAACCCATTAACCAGTTTAAGACCTGGCCTTCAACCTGTCGACTCTTTTTTTTAATCAAAATATCATCATTTGATCATCTAAAATAAATAAATAAAAATCAATCCTCTCCCGTAGCACAAGCCTTGCCGTAGGTCATCTATCAGATCCTGCTTGTAGATAACTCATCTTGGGTCAACTTGACCCATAAGCCACCGGGTTTTAAACGATTTCTTCTCGACTCCGGCAAAGACATGAATACCAGGCTTGAGTTATAAAATTTGATACTAATATTATTTTTTCAAAACCAAAACGAACTAAGTTTTACTTGCCACTAAGTTACATTCTAATTATTGAGCACCTCAGCAATATTGTTTAGCTGCTTTTCTCTTCCAAATCGATTTGATATTTAGATACTCTTTTCATCAAAATAGTTTAAAAAATCTCATGAAAGAAACGATACAAGTTGGTTTCTCACGTAAATTACATCTTGATAATGTGTTATAACCTAAGTAAAACCTTACGATTTTACCATTCAATTTTACAATCCGATTTTAAACATCATCTATTCGTAATTTTACATTTGAAAGAATTGTAATTTCAACAACTCTCTAGAGACCATATTGATATCTAGAGACCTGTTTCTCTCATGCACTAGGCTAAGTAACTTTCAGCTTCTCCATTTTATAGCGGCTCAAGTCCTCGGAGAAAAGTATGCCATCAGGAGAAAGAAGTCGCCGAAGAGAAAGGAAAAATCGGGCCTGAAAAAACAAAATTTGTGTGTTGAAACGTTTTCAAGACATGAGTTGTCAAATTATACAAGTGCTGTCCTGCTACGATTGTTGGTCTTACCCATTGAAATCCTACAAGTGCATACCAACAGCCAGGCAAACCATATCCTCTCCTGCTAAAAAGCTGGAAATGAGAAAAATAAGTGAAAACTAGTAGTTCGTGGGAAACAGAGAGAAAACACCAGGAGACCAAGTCGTAGAATTCTACCATCAGTACAATAGCACCCAAAGAAAAGCATCCAGTCATTGAAAAGCTAAGGAATCTAAGATCCCGTCCAGCCTGCAAAAACACACTTGATAAAGCAACTTGGACCAAGTTTGAGAGTATTTGTTAAATTATTGGCAATTTTGTTGTTATATTTGCATATATCAATCACTTTTCCCCCAGTCATAAAATATTATATACTGCAAGAAGCAGTTTTACAAACAAATTAGACGCAGTCCCTTGACTTTCTGGCCACACAAAAATTCCTGACATGTCAGTGAAGGGGCCAAGAGGCACTTGGTTGAGACTTCTGGAGGAGAATCTGGCACCTAGAGAAGTGGAAAAAACTTGCAATCACAGCAACAGTTTCTATAGTCATTTAATTGGTTAACCACTTGATTAGATGTGGTATATGGAGATTGTATTTCTGAAACTCTGCTGCATCTATCAAAGGTAAAATGTTAATCCGCATGTCTGAGACTCAACTTCCATTGTGAGTGAGCAAACTCCATAAAAATTTCACTAACATTTCAATAAAAAAAACAAGCATGGACTCACAAGAGAGTTAAGGAGAGCATTCAAATTAAAGCAAAACTGAACATACCAACAGTGTCCCCTCGAGGCAATGAATGCTAGGTGTCACAGCAATTGCCATAAAGAACGGTAACAGCACTTTGTACATCTGCATGGATGCAAGACTGAAACATTTAAAATGGTTTCTGAATTTATGGATGGGCTCATGTAACACAAAGCTCAAAACTTAAAAGAGTAAAAATAAACAAAGAGAAAGATCTAACAGAGTTAAAGTACAGTTTCAGTATAATCAGTAGACAGAATCCCACTTGGGTTCGGTTACATGTGGTTCCATGCAATGGTATAAAGGTTAATATCAGCACTA
>Ga0307511_10008011_pt1 | contig 10595 bp, 12 predicted proteins | sample 13_EM_MG_FD_200266 | JGI IMG/M metagenome (GOLD analysis project Ga0307511, IMG submission 200266) | Populus trichocarpa ectomycorrhiza microbial communities from riparian zone in the Pacific Northwest, United States - 13_EM | ecosystem: Host-associated > Plants > Roots > Unclassified | place... | reverse complement strand
CCTACAACTGAGAATAAGTACTCCGAGTTGTTAATGAGTCAGGAGGAATGGACCCACATTCAAGAGGCGACTATTTTCTTGAAACCTTTGTCGGACTAAACGCATGCGGTCTCAACTGGCCAGGATGTGACCATACACAATGCGTTTTTCATCTACAATGACATGTTTGATCATATTGAGAAACAGCGGAAACGAATGTGCAAACTACCTCCTAACAATACTTGGGTAGCAGGTTTTCTTTCTGCGACCAAGCCATGCCGACTGGTCCTTCAGAAGTATTATTCAAAGACGGAAAAGCAGTCCCTCATTTATAACCTGGCCACCATTCACGATCCGTCAAAGAAGTTGTCCTTATACGCTGATTGGGGAAATTTGACGGTAGAGGATCCTACAATGACCGAACGGGGCAACAATACCACTGATACAATCCCGTATTCAGAACATTACAAGTATGTACGAGATCTATAAGTGCACCTGCTCGTTTGGAATCCTGTAACCATGCAGTATGCATCCGTGACACGATGGGTACATCCGTGGAACAATGGGTGCATCCGTGACACGATGGGTACATCCGTGGAACTATGGGTACATCCGTGACACGATGGGTACATCCGTGACACAATGGGTACAGACGTGACATGGTGGAAGACAGGTTGCTAATGGGCTTCAATTCTAGGCTGCAGTTTGAAGACTATTTTGCATACAACTACGCGAGATATTCTCCAGAACCGCAGGTTCAGGAACAGCATGTTGACAATTGGGAGCAATCATATATCCAGCAACGGCTGCAACAGCGAGCGACAAACCAGGCCAAAGATATGCCAGAAGTTCAGCGATACCTGACTACTCCCGTAGCGGTAATAAAGGATCAATCCCCGATTGCGTGGTGGAAAGTCCATGCATCGGAATACCCTACAGTGGCACGAATGGCGAGGGATATCTTAAGTATTCCGGTCACATCTGTGCCATTGGAGAGACTGTTCAGCTCCGCAAGCGATATTCTGCCATACCGGTGCAACAGAATGGGCCATGGGATGATCACGGCACTTATGGAGGCAAAATCGTGGGACAGGGTGGGAGCGGAGTATGAGATCCCAGACCAAAGCGGAACACCAGCACATGTGGAAGAAGCTAGCGCTGAGGTAGATCCTAGTGATATTGGCGTTGAGAAACGGAATCTCCGATATAATGCAGACTTCCTTCTCCAAATGGTGGCAACGAGCTGTGACACCCAGGAGTGGCAGAGCGTCGGGCAGTCGGATTGTGGGAGTAGCACAGAGGAAGATGTGCAATATGGAGATAACGAGGACGAACCTAGCAGTAGCACACCATTGTTCCATAGCCCGTCAAACAGCTTCCACGGTGGATTGATGAGTGGAACCCTGAGCCCAAGTCGACGAACGTTAGTAGACTGCGTTGCAATAACACCATTGCCATCAACACCTCGACAGGGCGGGAAACGTCGTGCATCCCAGTCTGTAAGTCTGACACCAACAATGGCCAGTAGGTTCCAGAAGAAGCTGCGGCCAATGAGGCGGAGAAATTACAAAGTGTAATCGTTCAGGGAAGTGCGGTATGTTGCATGTGCTGTATCAGGTAGGGGGTCAAGGGGATATGACGGAGGGTGCCGGCAGACGGGGTTCCGATATGGCAGGGAATAATTAGGCAGGATCCATAGAGAGAGTAACCAATGATAATACGCTGAGGTGGCATGAATCCGTGGCATTTATGCGGCACTGGCGGGAAGTGATCCATGACAGGAACCTGTGGCATCCATGAAAAGTTAAAAACGCAACGTAGGTGAGATGACAATAGTGGTGGCTTTACACGACCCGTAAAAGTTCAGGATCCGTGACATTACGGAATCCGTGACAGTACAGAATCCATGACAGTACAGAATCCGCGACAGTACAGATTCCGTCAGAGCTCCGGATACCAGAGTGAATAAAGAAGGTCACGAGAGAGCATCCATGAGAGGAGGTGGTGGTAGGAACAAGTATAAATGGGTTGGGGAAGAGAAATAACTGGCGGCGGCCAGATCTGGTTAGGGTAGGGAGCCAGGCAGGCTAAAGAGGTTAGCGGGGATACTTGGCGAGGACTCGGGAGATCACGGAGGAATGGCGAGCGGGTTCCGGGGTGAGTTGCGGCTACAGGGTGGCCAGTCGAGTGTCGGGGTGAGGGAGGGATCGGTGGGGTAAACTCGAACCGATTCGGCTCGTGGCGCACAGTAATCTTAATACCCTTCATCCGTTTGGACATATTTGATGACCTTTGAGGTGTCACAATCCCTGTGGTCGTTTCCCATTGCTGTTGTTCTGGGGTCGTACCACGATCTGCCTGTTTCTTGATCTTCTTGACCTTCTTTGTTTTGCGTATGCTTCTATGACGGTAGACTGATGATGCGCTGGGAGGGCTTCCACTGCTAGAGCTACTATCGTATCCATCGTCATCTCCTCCACCTGCGGTTGTGCCGCTTCCTAAGGGAAGGGTTTGATTATTATCCCCTTCTCCATTGTTAGTGTTGCCAGCCTCTGAGGTATGTTCCACAATGTCATCTTCTGGCACGATGCCAGTTTTTGATCCTGTGCTGCCTTCAGGTGCAGAGCGTTGTTTGGTTAGCATCTCAGGAGGGTCCCTTCTGTCTTGTCCTTTAGGTCGTTTGGCTATAGGTGGGTCCTCAAATTGCCCTGGTACGACAGGTAAAAGAAGGTGCTGACTACATAGCATGAAGGACATAATATCATCCCATTCCTTTAGAACCCAGTGAGGTTCTGTGTGCCGTGGAATCTTGTGGTGTTTTAGGCGCTCCATAAGCACCATGGTAGGCTCCAAGTCCTTACTTTCGAATAGAATAGTTGTGTTCCAAAGATAGTGTTTGGTTGTTGCTTCGAGAACCAGTTAGATGCCTTTTGGATGAAAGCAATGGAGATACCCAAGTGTTTGTGTAAAGGCAAAGATATCATGGATTTGTGGTTGTACTTTCTTCCACTTTTCTTCTGTCATGGGAGGTGACTCAAATTCCCATATGGTGAGGGGAGAGTCTTCTTCTGGTTTCGTGACATCGCCGGTGTAAATGGTGAGAGGAGGTGGTTTGACTGTTTCCACGAACGTCTCTAGTTCAGGAGTGTCTCTTTTCTTTAGTAGTGTGTCAGTGATTAACTTCTTGATATTTTCCGGAATAATAGCTAATCTTCACAACTTGTGGTAGGTGTACGGCTTATCCGTCTTGGAAGCCATAATGTCAGTGACTTGTTCCGATACTCCGAGTTATTTTTCCCCCTTGTCCATATATTGTGGGCACAAGTACGTCGCTCCGGACATGTGTGATTTCCCATCGACTTCGGATGACTGTGGCTCGGCTGCCTGTTTGATATGTAGGCAGGATAGTGGGAACAAGGAGAGTACGGATGCTAGTTCGTAGTTTTCTTCCGCTCCCAGAATGGTAGGTACTCTTGAGGCATTGGTAATACCAACGACGCCTAAGATGCGCTTCCCGATGGAAGGTTTAGGAGAGAGTGAGGGTGGCGGCAGGAAGATCGTGCGGTGGTCTCCTTATATGGAAGAATTGGGTAGCCCAAATTCTTCGAGTTTTGAGCTAATGCCAACTGAAAATGGTTCAGTTAGGAAGGAGAATAGATGTGTCTCGCCTATGAGGAATCTGGTGTTGGATGGAACAGGAAGTAGCTATGTGGTTCCTGCTGTGCTTTCGTATGTTTCTTCTAATGGTGAGAAGAACGAGGGTGCGCCTTGAGATGGTGATGCGTATTTGTATGCTGCGATTATTCCTGGAATGTATGGTGCCGCGATGTCTTATACTCTTTGGTATAAGAAGATGAATGGGTATTGTAGTTGCCAGGAATGCAAGAGGTGGTGTCGATATTAGTGGTGTAAGGTGATGGAACGAGGGTGGAATTGTTTAATGGTGTATAGCACTGCCCATTAGAGCTCTACCTTGTCTTGCACAAGGTCTCCTGTTGACTACAGGTTGAGAATATCGATGTCTCGATAGTCGATTCTTGTTGCTAGCTTTCGTTGAATGTAATGTGTTATTGAATGTGTTGCCGTCCGATAGAGGTGAAACCTTAAAAGGCATTAAAAAGATACCAAAGGGTGATCAGTCCGTGGTAGTAGGTTTTAATAGTTAGATTATTTTGTGTGTTAAAAAAAATGTAATGAGCGATGCCAATAGTAGCACAGCGGGCCATTTAACACAGTCTATACTATTACAGGAGTGATAGTGTATGTCTGTTATTGGTTCCGCTAAGTCGAGGACTCAGAGGGTCTTTGAAAGCATACAGATTTCCCAAGCAGGAAGAGAATTAACAGGTGTAATCTCTCTGTATTGAAAGTATCTAAGGCTTGTCGGAACTCTGTCTGAAGTGATCTGATTTGAGAATCCCCCTCCAGAAGGGCGGATCGGCTCAGTACTTATACTAGCCGCCAAGCCTTCTAGAGTCTGAAAAACCTGTTTTCTGGCCTTTCCAGAAAACCTACTTTCTGGCTGTTCTAGAAAGCACTCCTCCGTTACCATAAATACAGGTGTGGGAGGTCAGGCCTCCAATACTCAGAAATATAGGTGTGGATGCGTAATGCATCATGATAAAGGAAAAGTAGATAAGGACTGGAGCGGCTCAAGGTAGTAATATGTAAGGTACTATGCCCGAGCTATTTGATTTAGATAATAGCTGCTAGAAAATGCCTACTAAGACAATTATAAGAAACGGTCTTCTGTTACACCAATCAATGATTTGATTTATGCTAAGTATAGGCATCCTATCCTTATGTGTTTCCAGGTTTCTTGGTATGCAGTTTAGGAAGAACCTTGCTTTCTTATCATCCTTCTTTAGTTCTATAAACATTATTATTGTATTGAGGGATCTGGATGGTATAATTCTACCCGTTTCTAATTCCTTATTTATTTTTTCTGTAATTTGATTCTAGAACCTATCATAGCTAGAGATGTAGTCGGGATACCATTCAGCCTTATTTATTACTTTTATCTTATGTTGTATGATCTCTATCGGTTCCCTTAATGGTAGTAGTTCTCTAGGTTTCTCTATTGGGAATAGATGTGGGAATTCTTGGTAGGGATCAAATCCTTGTTGTATAGTTAGGTGGTTGCAGATCAGGTCTCCACCTTCATACATTACTGGATCTAGTCCAAGTTCATAATCTGAATCAGACCATGTTTCCTATGATCCTGGGTTAATTTCATTTTCTTTTCCCCAGATAGTGTATAGGGCATCTTGCCCTAATATTCTTCTTCTTTCTGCTTCCATGCTTTCCATAAGTTCATCAAACTCATAGTCTAGCCATCGGTATATTCCAGCTTGTTGTCTTCTGATCATATTATTACCTCCTATCCTTGATTCTAGGTTATCTATTTTCTCATCTAAGGTTCTGCTAAGGGATCCACTCTCCTCTTCCAGTTGTCTTACTTGTTCATTCAGGTCAGTTATTGACTCATTGTCTGATAGGTCTTCATAATCTGTTTCATCAAATGCGTAATCCTTAATTGATTCTGAGTTAGATGTTCTATTGGATTCTACATCTGATTGTGGATGTGTTGATGATTCCTTTACTATTTCACATGTTGGTTGCATCCACATTGCTGTAGATCTTATTGAGTCATTTCCAGCTTTTTATAATATTATGAGGTAATATCTGGCCATTCCTGGTGGTTGGATACTTATCATGTTGTCATTGATATTTATTATTGCTTTTAGTTTCTTTAATGCTAATTCTCCTAATATAGCATCCCAATTTCTAAGATTAGATGCATAGAACGTTCTTTCTTCTTCATATTCTTGTATATTGATAAGCACTATTATTTTATTTGTCATAGATGATTTGCTTCCTTGGATGGCTATTTCTAGGGGTTTCTTTTCCATTTATATTAATGGAAGTTTAAACAGGGTACAGAAATTATTGGATATCAGGTCTCCTCCCTGTATACATGGGTCTAGTAATACATAAGCCTTGTATCTATTAATTATAATTTCTGCAGCTATAGTTTCTTTTCTTGCTTCAGGTATCATGAAGTTTCTGCTCTGTGTAGGGCCTTTCATTACCTGCATTAGTGCTGACTGTGTTTCTATATTAAAAGATGCAGTTTTTACTTTAAATTTAGAGTTTCTATTCCTATTTTGGTATTGTTGTTCGCTGATCTTTTGGTATGATGAGGTCATGGGCTTCTTCTGTGGAAATTGTAATGCCATATAACCAGTTTGTTTGCAGTAATAGCATTTACTTACCTGTTGTAACTTTTATCTTTCTTTAAAAGATAAGACATGTGTCATATCATCTTTTCTTTTTCTAGTACTAGGAAAGTTGCTATACAGTCCTCCTAGTCCTCCTTTGGCTTTAGCTACTGGTGCTGCAATCTTCTTTTTTTTAGCAGGGAATTTGTAATTTGCTTTGACAAATTCTATTGGCTATCCTTCTGACCCTTGCTTACTAGATAGGCTTGGTTTCCTATTTTGGTTTAGCATTTGTGGAGTTATATAGGTTTGTTTTATAGTAGCCTGCACTTGTTCTGCCTTGGTAACAATTTGTCCAAATGATATATCCCAGTCAACTGCTAATTTAACTTGTTGTTTAATTAGTGACGTTAGGCTATTTACAAATTTCATTTTGAATGCATGGTCTGAGATAAGGGCTTTACCCTTATTGTCTCTACATCTAAGTTAGTAATCTTGTAGATGTTGTACAAATATGTTGACATGGCTGTCTTGTTCAAATTGTGCTTAGTGGCAGCCTTCATACCTTTTCCATATTTCTCCTCTTACTGTGGATAGGATGATCTTTTTGCTCAAGAAAAGCATAAAACCATGAAAATTTCTCTTCCTTGGTTTGGTTTTTTTCACTATAGTCCATCATTCATCTGGCAGCCATACCAGTGAATTGAAAGCTTGCTCTTTCCAAAGCTTCTTCCTTTTCCATATACAAGCCTTGCCATTTCAACCATCTTACTAACTGTTCAATATATTCATCAAAAGTAATTGGATCCTTCCATTTCTCTACTTTACTATCAAAGGTTTCTGGCTCTTTTATTTTTGCAACCTTGGTTGCCTTTTTGATAGTATCTTCTTGAATCTTATTAGCATGCTGTTTAATTCCAGTAACCTTTTCCCATTCTTTCTCACTTGGGGTTATTTCTCTTACTGACCTATTTGTTTCTATTCCAGATTCTTCATAGTCTGTGTCATCAGACTTGTCTGCATCAGATCTAGATTCATTACCACCACTTGAGCTACTACTTAGGTCTAGGTCTGGTTCTGAACTTATTTGGACACTCTTCTTTTAAGGTAAGGGTTGATCTTTCTTTTGTTTCTTAGGTGTTTGTGGTTGCTCTTCTGTTCCTTTACCTTTATTCTGAAGTGTTTGTGGTCTATGTTTTGATCTACTTTCTGACCCTTTTCCTAGTTGGGTCTGAGGTTTTATGACAAATAGATCTTCATCTATCCATCTTGTTTCTTCCTCTTGTTCCCTATCATGTGGGTATTCTATTTCTGGAGTCCCTAATTCATATAGGTTTTCTAGTATAATGTATTGTTCTATTTCTGGCCAGTTTTTTACCAACTAAGGTATACCTTTTACTGGATTATATGTTGGTTAAGGTGGTTTTACCCTAAATCCTGCTTTTAGGTCCATACTTGTTAATACCTTATCACTTAACTCTGATGCCTCTTGTAAGGTTAGATAGTTCAAACATACTTGGAAAATTATCTCTATTTCTTCAATACTTAGTTCATATTGGTTGAGAAGGCAATATGTTTGTACTTGATTCATGTATTGATTCTATTTGTTAAGATTATTATCCCAGTATTGTTCTGTTGTAACTGGAGTTCTAATTATTCTTCCTAGTATCAATCCTTTTTCTTCAAGTATGATTGTTTTTTGTACTGCATCTTTTTCTGGAATGTCTAATCCTACTGGAATGGCTTTTTTGAGTTTTTCTGGAGGTACTAATTTTTTGATTAGTGCTTTTGCCTCCTCAGGAGTTAAGGCCTTCCTTCTTCCCTTGGTGCCACTTTTGGTACCTTTTTTTCCTTTCCTGGAGGTAGCAAACATATCTATTTTCAGGAATTATACCACTGATGACTTTGGGAGGCTTTGTTTCCTTCTTGCTATTGCTTCTGTTATGTATCCTGATGAGGAGGAATCCTTCTCAGTTTCCTATGACAGTCCTAAGGACTATTTCTTTGGGTGGATAGGGCTAGAGCAAAGCCTTCTTCTGTCAAGTCTGATCCTTCTTTTGGTAGGCAAAAGAATGTTAAGGAGGTCAGGTTTATTGATGGCTTCAATACCACTCTTAGAGGTATTTCTCCTGCCTATGATAGGAGTACTTCTTGAGGACTTAGGGTTTGGACTGCTAGGGAGGCCTACTCTTTCTGGCAGGGGTGATATAGGTTGTGTCCTTGCTGGGAGTGTAAGGACAGGTATGACTGGTGGTTTTCCTTGGGGTTTTCTTGACCTTGGGATACTGTTTATCTTTTGAAAAAGTACCACACTTCTGCTTGTTGGGAATGCAGTAAATGTTGCAAGCAAGTTTCTTAGTTACTTATTATTCTTTATTAGCTCTTACTAATATTTCCTACCAGGTTTGTTGATGAGCCTTTCCTTAGTACTCAGTCTTACCAGTTCAAGTAACTGGTTCTTTTTGTTTCTTTTATTCTCGTGTTGGTTTATTGTAAATATCTGCTAATGTAATATTTTTACCAATTGGTTTGTTCTTTCCCAACAATATTAAAGGCCCAAGGTATGTTGCAGGTACTACTCACTACTTTATTCTGAGTTTCTTTAGTCTATGGAATTTATAGTTTACTGAAATTCTTCTTGGATAGATTTTGTTTGCTTTCCATAGAAGGTATTGATGGGTTTCTTTTATTTTTGTTATTGCTGAGTATATTGCTTTTTGTCTACTACTCATTCAGTTATTACAGGTTTCTATTCTATTTCTTATGCAGGTTCTGTTGTACTATTTCTTATTTGTATGAATTTCTTTGCTGCCTATCATGCTTGGTTCTACTATGGTTTCTTATCTACTATAGAGTTATAGTACATTGGTAAGTAGTTTCTTTACTACTAGTGTATAAGATTATAGGCCAGGCTGATCTAGCCTACCTCTATAATAGTCTTTCTTAAGTTAAAAAAATGTAAATGGGGACCTAAAGTATTTAGGGTGGAATATTAACCTAGAGTAATATTCCAGAACTACTAAGTACTTTAAAGGGTACGTATTTGGTTTCTAGTATTAGATTACTAAGTTGTGAGTAAGAGTCCTCATAGGACTAGAATTAACCAGTAGAACTCTTATATTTGTTGTATCTAACTATTCTGTGTCTGTCTTGTTCAGGTTTGCTCCTCTTCTCTAGATGCAGACCTACAGCCCTTAAGTATTACATGTTAAGACTAACTGTGACCTAATATTGTGGCTGTACCATAGTAGTGAGTCATATATAATTTGAAATCCATCTCTGACTCATTAAGTAAGTCATAACCTTAAAGTCATATATAAGTTATAGGAAATTATTGAGTCATATGTGACTCATAGTTTACATATCATAATAAGGAAATTACATGTGATTCTCCAACATGATTAACCAGGAAGGTGAGTATAACTTAGTAAGAAATTACATAGTAGATGTTGGTTCAGGGTAAGTTATAAGGTGGTGATAGATCAGCATACTGAGAATATTACTTCCTTACAAAGTACCTCTATTTGCCTTTTGAAGCCCTCCCAGTACCTCCCAATAGTCTCTAATGCCTCCAGAAGACACCTGATCTAGAGAAGAGCCTCCAAGATTAACACAATGGCTCTAGTGTCTCTTAGGGTATCTGATACCAATTAGGCAAACTCAAATATTTCCTGATAATACTTGTTTTTTCCCAAACTCTGTTATATATAGGCTGACATACAAACTTTCTTTTCTGTTACAGACTTCCCTACATTATGTCCTCTTTCAGTTAGTTAGTTAGTATCATTGCTCATAGCCTTCTCTCATGTATTTAGACTAGGCAATTCTGCCTTTCTTTAAATTAAATAATTATAGCATATTCACTGGGCTCTTATCCATCACTTCCTTCTACTCCCTCCATAATCTCCACTAGCTCACTACCACTTCTACACTATCATATACCTTTTATACCCATATGCTATTCACTTATAATCTATCTACTTTAATAAGTTCTGATAGTTTGACTAATTCCTCAAACCTCTCTGGTTCAGGAGTATCTCTTTTCATTTGTAGTATATTACTGATTAACTTCTTAATATATTCAGGGATTATATCTAATCTTTATAATTTGTTATAATTATACAGCTTGTCTGTCTTGAAAGCCATAATATCAATTACTTATTCTAATTTTAGAAGTTATATTTCCCCCTAATTTGTGTATTGTTAGTACAAATACATTGGTATAGACATAAGTACTTTCTGTTTATCTGTGGAGGACTATGACTCGCTTACCTAGATAATATATCAGTAGGATAATATGAATAAGGAGAGTATGTATTATAGTTTGTTGTTTGCTTCTACTCCTATAATGATAGGTACTTGTGAAGCTTGAGTTATACGAACTACATATAAGAT
>Ga0307511_10008010_pt1 | contig 10595 bp, 5 predicted proteins | sample 13_EM_MG_FD_200266 | JGI IMG/M metagenome (GOLD analysis project Ga0307511, IMG submission 200266) | Populus trichocarpa ectomycorrhiza microbial communities from riparian zone in the Pacific Northwest, United States - 13_EM | ecosystem: Host-associated > Plants > Roots > Unclassified | place... | reverse complement strand
AAACATATCTAAGCACATAAAATATAATTTTAAGTGATGAAATTGAAAAAAAATAAAGTTCATTCACCGGATTGTAAACCTTGTAAAATAAAGGGACTAAAATGAGAAAATTAGACAAAATGTATAGTAAATAAACAAATTTTGTGTTAACTATGGATTGTGACAATGAAATTTACTTGGGTATGGTATGTAATTAAGAGGAGCATGGGGGTGTTTTAGTATTTTCACGTTGTCTTTTCTATTTTTTATTCAAAAAGTTGCTAGTGCGTATTCACACACCCTAGTGAGTGGGCAGCGCTCGCGCCATTAAGAAGGCGTGTGAGACGCTTTCTAGAGGCCTAATATGGCCAAACATCATCTAGATAGATGTGTAGACGTGCCTTCTTCCACATGGTGTAACGTGTGTATACATATCATGGATGAATTGTCGCTAGTGATTGATTGTTTGTGTTTTTTCTTTCTTTTCTCTCTCCTGACAACTAAAGTGCACAATTATCCTCTGTTTGTTTATTGTTTGCTTCTGTTTGTTTACTGTTTGCTTGGGTTTGGCATGACTGCCAGACCCAAGAGACATAAAGTTGTGGATTGCAACAGTAAAACTTACTTGGGTATGGTGTGTAATTAAGAGCAGCATGAAGATGTTTTAGTATTTTTCATGTTGTCTTTTCTATTTTTTATTCGAAAAGCTGCTAGCATGCGTTCACATGCCCCAGTTAGTGGGCGGCGCTCGCTCCATCAAGGAGGCGCGTGAGACGCCTCCCGGAGGTCAAATCTGACCAAACGACGTCTAGATTGGTGCACAGATGTTTTCTCTTCTACATGGTGCGGTGCGTGTAGACATATCATGAATAGATTGTTGCCAGTGATCGCTTGTTTTTGTTTTTTCATTCTTTTCTTTCTCTTAACAACTAAAATGCATGATTGTTTTTTGTTTGTTTGTTATTTGCTTGGATCTAATATAATTACTAACTCAAATGAATTAAAATATTCTCTATACTTTTAATATACTTTTTATATTATTTTTAAAATAATATTGACATGTTCGGAGGACGAGTCAATATACTCGTAAGAAAGAAAGGGTGTTCATACTTTTGATGGGTTTAAAGAAAAGAAGTGGTCCACGCGTGCCAATATTACATAGGCTGCATGTGTGAGTCGACAAGAGGAGGAGAGCAAGCGTGCTATGAGGAGCAATCACGTGTACGTGTAAACGTTTATATAAACAAACAAACAGAGGCACTCAAGATCACTACCGCCCGAGAAATAAACCAAACAAAACCAAGGCGGTCATCCTTCCTTTCGTTTGACATACACAAACAATACTAAGTAGGCAAAGAGGAAGAATCATGAATTAATTAAGCATAGTTGTGAGTGAACCGAGCGATCAGAACTAAAATGGAGATCATAGAGACAACTACTCTGCAGCAGCAATCAATGTCGTCTAAGTTCAAGAGGATTTGTGTTTTTTGTGGGAGTAGTCAAGGCAAGAAGACTAGCTATCAAGTTGCTGCTACTGACCTTGGCAACGAATTGGTACCTTTTTTTTTTTTTTTTAATATATCTATTTGTCTCTGCCTGCCCATTGCTTTGCATGTTCTTTTCTTTCCTAAAACAAGAAATAAAAGAGCATTTGGCTATGGATTTATAAACATTGTGAAAGCTTTCTTATGTTTGTAACTCGGCGCTCACGAGTCTCGACATTTTACTTGTGCTAAATTTGGAAACTTTCTTCTTAATTATTCTGCCTTTTTTTTTAATTCTTTCTTGAAGGGATATATGCTTTAATGTACAAACAAGAACACATTTTTCTTCCGTCAAAAACTTGACCATCCATCATTCTTTACATAAGGATATCTGAGCCCATACATAACCACATTAACAGATTTCCTGGAAAAGACCTCATTTTGGTTTCCTGATAATTATATTGTGGTTTTATTTTGCAGGTCTCAAGGAATATTGATCTGGTCTATGGAGGAGGTAGCATAGGTTTGATGGGTTTGGTTTCACAAGCTGTTCATGATGGTGGTCGTCATGTTATTGGGTAATCAAGCCTTTCCTTCATGTCCAAGTTTTGTCTTCTAATTCATGCATTGAAATAACATTGAGATGAGTTGAGAAACAAAATCAGTGAGCTGGGTCGTGATTTTTCTGTCATATTATTGTCTCTCTGCAGAGTTATTCCCAAGACGCTCATGCCTCGAGAGGTATGTCGGCTAGACCCAGTAAAAATAAAGTCTCCTACCTTTTCATATATTTTCTTCAAGGAAAAAGGCTCCAACTTTATTCTTCTTTTCTTAATTTTTCTTTACTGGATTTGAATAAAAATAGATTTTTGGCTTTTCATTTTCTTTTCTATTGATAGTCTTCCTTGCTTTTGGCTACTTTCTTTATCTACTTCCATCTTTCCATTGTATAAACATATATTTTTTTGTTTGTTTCTCAAGGCTTCTGTTTCTCAAGGCTTCTGTTCCTCTGATGAATACATCATAGCCTTATCCACTGCCTGCTTGGTAATTGGCACGTAGCATTAGACCTTTTGCATATATAATCTTGGTTTGTATTTGCTACTGTCATCTCTGGTTAGTTCATTACAAGTAGAGTATTTACTTCCTGTGTTTTTCTTGCCTGGATTCTTCTAAAATTCGAATTTACTTTTCTTTTAAGCTAAAGATTTAATGGCTATGAAGTTGCTGAGTTGAATACTATGGATTGAGTCCACCACTCCTGCAAACACTCATTATTGCTTCACTGCACAACACTCCAAATTCCAGACACACACTCTCTCACACGCAGACACACAATTTTGATCTTTTTATTTTCTTTGACTGTGCCTGTGGTGCCCTTTTGCAGCTGACTGGTGAAACAGTAGGAGAAGTGAAGGCAGTTGCAGATATGCATCAAAGGAAGGCAGAGATGGCTAAGCATTCTGATGCTTTTATTGCCTTACCAGGTTAGTTATAAACTCTGCAAAATTCACACTTGCATGAAAATTTGAAAGAAATTCAATAAATCATATATACAATCAGTTGGTTCTCTTTCCTTTTTACGAATTTTATAATGTCAGATTGGCCATATCTCATGTTTTGATTCTTGGAGTTCCGAGGATGCCTGAAAGCACTTTTCTTTGTCTGCTGTCTCAATTGCTGACTATTAACACTCAAGAAAAAGCACAACCTAACCCTCACAAAAGAATAAAAAAGGAAGAGAGACAAAAAAGGAAAAAAAAGCCCAAATTAACTGAACCGCTGAAAATACATTCCTGCAAATGCTCATCAGATTATTGATTGTGTTTAAGTTAACCCCTTTACAGATGAAATATGAAATGAAAAGGAACTATGGATCTTTATTTCTAATAGTTATATACTTTATGTCATTATCCTTTTGATATGATCTTTCATTTTCCTGATCCTCCTTGTGTCGCTAAACAAGTGGCCCCACACACAAATTATGAGGAGAACGTTGACTGTCAAAAGTGTCTAAAGACGTCAACTTAATTAGCACAAAGTGTCTAGGATTTTTTTGTTTTTAAACGAAGGGTCTAGGCTATAGTTCTGTTGTATGTTATTTCTATAAATGGCGTCATCTGGTAATGCTGTGAAAACAACCGTGTTAAGCCTCTTTTACCACATCCTTTTAAACCTTCCATCACCAGCGCAATACTCATTATTACAAAGAAACAATTCAAACCCAGGTTTTTGACCCATCAACATCTTACATTGAAAAGTAGAGCTTATAGTGAAGTCTGCAACTGTGGCTACTGGCTCATATGCTCCTTTCCTCTGATGTAGTTCTACGGCCTGTAAATGTTACAGTGCCATTTATTTCTTAGCATATTGAGGGCAACGAACGCACAAACACACTCTTGTGTATTTGTGCCAACTAGCACCAGTACCTAATAGGCAATGATGGGAAATGGAAGACATGCTTGGACAGAATGGCCCATTTATCTCCTCATGGACTCCATTTTGTAATAGAATACACAACCCCAGTAAAAAATTGAAAGACATCCACTCTGTAACGTGATAAAAGTAGAGCCATTATCACCTTCATGGGTTGGCAGAAGATTATGTCCCTGCTATGAAGTAATGTAACTCTAAATCCACAAAAGTTGAGGTCAAGATGTAGAAATGAAGTAATGATTATCCTAGAGGTCATGATTGCAACTATTTAAGCTGGAGAGTAAATTGTAACAAATAAACATACATATAGTATAAACATGCAGAGCGAACAGATATTACTGATTTGTGGTACTAAATAATTGACATGTCCTGTATTCCTTGCTGCTGATATTACATTTCTAAGCTACGTGTCCTTTCCGGCTACAATTAAACATATGTACAGTTCTCAAATGCCTCTTATGTTCTGCCATGAAGTAATTTGGATTAGAATGTTAATTTTGAAATACTACATGTTTTAAATATAGGTGGTTATGGAACGCTGGAAGAGTTACTTGAAGTCATAACCTGGGCTCAACTCGGAATTCATGACAAACCGGTGATTTCCATGTTTACAATACTGATACCATGTTATGCCCTACTGCTGTAATGTCTGCAGGAGACGTCTCAACTGCTTTATCTATTTTAAGGAACTAACAATGCATCCTGTTTCCACATTGTGAAGGTTGGATTGCTTAATGTTGATGGATACTACAATTCCTTACTCTCGTTTATTGACAAAGCTGTGGAAGAGGGATTTATTAATCCCAGTGCACGCAACATTATCGTTTCTGCACCAACAGCAAAAGAGCTGGTGAAGAAACTGGAGGTTTGCTAACGAAACCATATCTCCTTAGTCCTTGCCTAAGCTTAGAAGATTTTACTTCTTAAATTCATCAAACTAATCTTAACTTAGCAAAAAATATTTGTTCATGCTTATAACTTTACATCGAAATAGCACACACCTGATACGTGAAAGCCTACTTGCCCTGTTTCATTAGGTTAATTATCTTCCTTTTAAAAGGCTAATATTAAAACTTTCCTTGGTGTGAAATACAAGGATAATACTGAAATTTTGTTCATCATGTTTACTTGCTGAATATCATAGGAGTACGTCCCCTGTCATGAAAGAGTTGCGTCAAAGTTGAGCTGGGAAATTGAGCAACTTGGCTGCTCTCAAAATCATGATATCTCTAGGTGATTTGCGGAAGATTGCACTAAAGGAGTAGATGGGAGTTTGGAAGTAAAAGTAGCCCATTTTGGACAATCACTATTGAAATTTCCGTTGTGGGAAATTCTTTTTGTAAATTATTGCAATTAATCTCAATATGTTTAAGCTTCTTAAGAGCCCTTCTAGTGAATTTGGTGTTTCTGTTAAGCTGTAATTAAGTACTAGATGCTTATGAAAATTCCCATTTTAAATGTCGAGTAATTTATGTTCCAAGTGTTAACTATCTTTCACTTGCCTATTCGTTTCCTTGCAAGTTCATTTGCTTTCATTTCTTAATCAATTAGTTTCTCTTTCTCCATCCTTCTTGCTTTTAAAAGCTCTGGATTAAAAAAAAAAAAATTGAGAGTAAAAGTTTTGACAAATTGTTTCACCTGACTTCATTCAACACGGATGAGAAGATAACTTTGGCAATTAGTTACTTATGAGATAGGTGTCACATGCTATCCCACGGGTTGATTTATTTATTTATTTTAATATAAAAAGAGATGTTAAAACTAAAAAAATAAATAAATCTAAGATTGATTAACTTGATTGGGTTTAATAAGCTTGGCTATTTTTAATAACAAGAATAAAAAATGACATTAAATAAATTGAGAAAAAAATGACAATGAAAAAAAAGGTAAAAAAAACCCAACCCAAATCTATCCAAGTTAACATGCTGAATATGTAACTTGTTCTTGACATCAGGGTAATCTTATATAAAAAAATAGAATAAAATCATGAAGTTTAATTATCAAACAACTCAATGTTGAAGGGTGAAATTGAAAAAAAAAACATGAATCAAATTAGGTTAACCTACTAACCCTAGTCACAACATAAAATTTGGATAACCCTATAAAGATTGATGCTAAATGAAGAAGTTGAATTAAAAAGGAAAAATTACTCTAAGCATCCTATGGTTTGATTTTTTTTTCCACTTTGCAACTAAGTTTTCAAATATTACACTTTGCAACTTGAAATTTAAAGGCGAAATAACACTTCACATGCTTAGGAGTTGGTGCCATAAAAAAATCAATAAAAAATATGTATTTATTTATAAGATTTCTATTATATTTGAAATAATGGCTAACAAGCCCTGAAGCCTAAAAATAACAAAAATGCCACTAAAAAACTAGAAAAAAAATAGAGAAATAAAAAGAAAAGAAAAGAAAGGCAACCCTTATCTCCCATCTTTACTCATGTCAACCACCATCTCCACCATATCTCTATGTTTCTTCTTCATCATCACAAGACCCACACTGTCACCTTTATCCTTTAATATCCAGCTCCCAGAAACACATAGCTCAATCTCTTTACAAAATCGAAGCCACCTAACAATCTCTATTTTCTACCACAACGAAAACAGACTCAGATTCACTATAACCACCGATCACCTTCAACAAATCCTTCACCTATTTTATCCCTATTTACTCTTCATAGTCCCCAATATCACATATCACTCTATATCTCATAAATTCTGAAATTGATAGCCTTTGTGCTTGAGAAATTTATTAAAAATTCAATAGATTGAAACCTATATTTCACCACCATTGGAATTATACACATAATAGACCAGATAAAAAGGTGTCTAGGTTCGGTAAAAATTTCTCAATTTACCATATTAACAAGCAGATTTCATCATATAATCTAAGCTCCTAAACATTAATTAACTACCATTACCACATTGAAGTAACCATTTTACAAATATTTTGATCACAACTAAACCCTCTTATTGTATTCTCTTAGTACAACCAAATTTTGTTACAAACCAACCAAAATTTTGCAACTCTAGGATATACATCAAAAAGGACCTTGGACTTGGACCCCCTATTTACTACCTCGTATAGTATCTTTTGTTGTTCTAGAATTAAGACAACTATAACACCTAAGAGGGGGTGAATTAGGTGTCATTAATATTAACAAATAATACGAATTAATTTCAATAAATACAATAACCAATAATATAATTAAAGTGTTTAAAATAAATAGGTAAGGAAAATAATTTGTAAACTTAATTTTTAAGGTGGTTCAACAAGTCGACATCCATACATCAAGTATCAAACCATACTTGAGTATTGTAATCTTTTACTTGTCCAAGTTGTAGAGTATAATAGTCGCTTGATGAATCCACACCAAGATTCTTCCACTTGAAGATATGCTCTCTTCAAGATTTTTTTCACTTGAAGATGTATCATCTTTAAGACTTTTCCTTGGTGAAATTACTTTACCAATGCCAAGAGTTTTTACCAAACTCTCAAAGGTTTACAAGAGTATTTTTCTATCACAATTAATTCTCTCAATAAAATGGATAATAAAATTAAAAGATCTAATATATTTATATCTCACAAGATAGCACTTATATGATTTGAAGGTGTTTAAGTGTAGTGAAAATGAGATTAAATACTTTTATGCTAGATTAAAAAGGTATAATAGCACCAGTTAGAGTGTAATCAAAGATTGATGTTTTGTAGTGTTTTTGCACTTAGAATAGCTTGTATTTAATGTATGTTCTGAATCCCTCACTAACTTTGCAATTACATAAGCTGTATATATGTTCTTAGAAAAAACTAGTTGTTTATTGTTGTTACGGTCCCACTGACGACTGAAATGGTCAACCGGTTCAGATGGGCTAGGCCAATCGATCAACCAATTCCTGTAAAATTCACAAGTGTTCATTGTTGATGAATAAGCGGTTGACTGATTCATTTGATCATACTAAATGGTCGACCGGTTCATGCAGAATTTTAGTTTTACTGGTTATAACCTAGGTGAGTTCTTATAATTGTCTATCAGGTTTTTAATCAATCCTTTTAAATGTATGCATAATGAAGTGTGTACATTCATTTTAATTATGCTATCAAGATAAGATATACAAATTTATATAGGGCACTAAAAGGAACACTTAAACTCTAAGTCTTCATTTTGATTTCTTCTTGGATTTTTTTAATTGATTTTTTCATGAAATCCTTCATGTTTGTTAACATAAGCTTTGTATATAACTTGTTTAACACTTATTCTCGACCAAACATATAATTAGTCTAATTTTAATTTTATTGTTATCATCAAAATATATAAAAACATAAACATGTGACTTAAAGTTCAACATCTTTAAGTCCAATACTTCTCAATTTCCTCCATTTTTCTTCCAGGAATCCTCCCAACAATTAAATTCCACCTAAAAAGATCAAAACTTTCTCATTCCATCTTTAAGTCCAGTACTTCTCAGTTTAAACCTACCGCTCACCAACTAGATTGTACATCTTAGTAATAAAATTTTCCTCATCTTCTCAGAATTCAACCTTATAATCTTAGCTTATATCTGAAATGGTTTGGTACTAATTTGGCTAATATGGGCAGTAGCAGTAGATAACAATTTTGATGAAGAGAAAAACTAAGATTTTTAGTGACTTTTGGTGAAATCTCTGATGGGGGCTCGTGATGGCCATGAAGGTTAAAGGTTTTGATGGGTAGTGGCCAGGTCTATTGTTATAAGAGAGAAAAATTGTTGTAATAGGTTGTGGGTTTAGAGAAGGAGGTTGTGCTTTTTAACAAAGAGAGTGCGAGAGATTAGAGAATGTTAACACAAAGAGAGAAGATGAGTTGTGTGATAATGGTAAGCTTTAACATATATGAGGATATTATTTTCATTTTATTGATTTTTAAAATCTACTTTGACCCAGGTTGCAAAGTATAATACCCAAAAACTTGGCTGCAGAGTGAAAAAAAACATCAAACTTTCAGATACTTAGAGTAATTTTTCAAATAAAATATGGATGAGGTAATTGGATCGAATCAAGTCAATAACCTAACTATCAAGTTTCTCTTGCTTCTTTAAAAATGCTACCATTGCCTAAGTATTCTTTTTTCATGTTAGAAAAAGTTTGGTTTGGCCCATGGTATAAGGTGTGCCAACCAATCTAGTCATTAGCTAATCTATGAATTGACATTAGCACCACTATACATATAGCTTATAGTCCAATTTTATACCTACATAGTTTGATGGAATTGATAACCTAACTAGGAATAACTAGATTATTATTCGTGCTATGTTGCAAGTCAAGTCAAAAATGTTTTGGAGACAAAAAAAATTTCAGGTGTTATTAATGTGTTTTTTTAGTGTAAATATTTTAAAACTATATGGTGATTAACCTGGTCAACTTGGTAAGTCCAAAGAAAACTTGGATGACCGATAGAAATGTAGTTGACTAAAACAAAATTAAGAAGACAACTTTTTTTAAATATTGAAATGACAACAGATTAGATCAACTCAGGTTAACTTGTCAAATCTGTTATCCAAGTCATGATACCCTGATAACCTATAGAAAGCAAATAAAAAAAATTCTTGAACCCAATTCTCATTCAACCCAATGTTGAAGAATGAAATTGAAAACGAAAATTAATTAAAAAAATAAGTCGAGTCAACCTAGGTTGACTTGCCAAACCTGGATCATGGGACCTAGATAATCATGTAGAAAGAAAATCAAAACAAATTATGAAGCTCAATTCCTAATCAACCAAATATCGAAGGATGAAATTATTAAAAAAAGGACACAAAAAACCACCCAAGTCATCTTAAGTTAACCAACCAAACTTGTCGGGTCATGAGTTTGAATGACCTCATGAAACACAAACCACAATAAATTATGAAGCCTCATCCTCAATCAACTCAATATTGAAGGATGAAATTGAAAACAATTCTACTAAAATAGAACAAAAACACTTGAGTCAATCGACCTTACCCGCAACCTAGGTCATAAGATCGTGAGAACCCTATAAAAAAAAATATAAAATTTTTTGAAGCCCAATTTCCAATCAATCCATTGTTGAAGGATTAAATTGAAATAACAAAAAAGTACCTAGTTAAACTCGGGTTAATCTACCAAACTCATGTTAGGAGATCATGATAACTCCATAGAAAACAATATATTTATATATATAAAAGTCTAATTCTCAATCAACCAAATGTTATATGATCATATTGAAAAAAAAAATATTCAATTAAGAAAAGGACAAAAAAATACCTAGTCAACCTGGCTACGCCGCGAGTTAGATCAATTTTTTTAACATAAAACAAATATCCTGGTGTTGCTAATGTGTTTTCTAGTATAAAAATAAATTAAACCATGTGAGGGTTGACCCGGTCAACTTGACGGGTCTAAAGACAACTTGGACATAAAAAAATGACTCGAATCAACCCAAGTTAATCCACTAAACCAACAAACTAAATCATGATATCAGGATAAGCAAACCCATTGAAGGATAAATTAAAAAAAAAAACTAAACCTTAAAAAAAAAAACAAAGCCTTATTCAAGTGAACAATGCTTTGTGAGAATGGGAACAACAAACTCCCCTCCTTAGTTTAAGAAGAATAAACCGTGTAAGAGTTGACCCGATGTGACCCAGTCAATTTGATAAGTCCAAAGACAACTAGATATGAAAATAACTCAAG
>Ga0307511_10008009_pt1 | contig 10596 bp, 18 predicted proteins | sample 13_EM_MG_FD_200266 | JGI IMG/M metagenome (GOLD analysis project Ga0307511, IMG submission 200266) | Populus trichocarpa ectomycorrhiza microbial communities from riparian zone in the Pacific Northwest, United States - 13_EM | ecosystem: Host-associated > Plants > Roots > Unclassified | place... | reverse complement strand
TAGATCAATACAAGCTTCTACCATTCTCTCTCTTATAGCACGTCCTTCACTGGATCTACGACTCACCGCTCGCCACGTTCAAACAGGTTATGAGCCCGGCGCGCTTCCGCAACATTGCAACATCTTCTACTGAGAGGCTCACCGCGGGCTCAGGTGTAGGGAATGATGATCAACAGAGTGCTTTGCAGGCTACAAAGGATTTTTGTGGGAGAGTGCGTGGCCATGGTGTTGGTGGTGCAGCAGGTACCGGTAGCGTCTTTGACTTTCAGGTGGAAAGATCTCAGACTATAGTCGACTGTCACGGTGCACAACCCCAAACGGCTGGTTACACAGGATCGGGCTGTACGAGGGCTGAGTGTGCATGAAGGGCGAGTTCAGCTGGTATGGATGCAGAGGATCGAACGATCGGGTAATGGACCACGGGTTTCTTAGGTTATCTCTTTTGTTCACTTGGGCGCCGGGATCCCTATATAATTCTCCTGTTTTCCCTACTCTCTTTACTCCTTCCCTCCTCACGCAACGTCTTGTATATACTCTTTAATACAACGTTCCTCTTGCCATAGCCCTAGGCGATCAGTAGAGCCATCCACAGTCCAAGTCCATAGTTGCACTGTTACATCGACTCGCGCATCAGCGGGGAACAAAAACTAGCTGATCGGGATCATAACGGGGATGATTGGGGGCCTGAGGCACTGGAAGAGGAGGGCCCGGAATATGCCAGTGATAGCGATAGCGAGGGCTGCTTAACGGTAAGATACTCTTGGAATTACTGCCTGATGGTAGGCATTCGGATATGGTTAGAGGAATGTTTTGGGATGTCGATATAGATGTGATTACGTTGCCGGGCGCGCAATGGGATAGGGTCGTGGCAGCACCGAGGGATAGGAGGGCTCAGAATACTTAACACACTAGTACGAGTACTGGATCCTGCAACGCGCAAGGGGAGACAAGGTTTGGGAGGGGAGGAAATTGCAGGAGGTAGGGGGGTGAGATGCAGGTTACGGGAGGGCCTGGGTATGAAAGGGTTTAGTTCAGGAGAGATGAAGATAATAGTAGAAGGACTAGGGTAGATGTTGTAGAGAGACAAAATTACCGAACGAGATTTGCATGATAGCAGTTGGGGTTCCAAGGATATTGCAGCTTTCGAGGGTGGGACGCCTCTTGAGTTCTGTCGCTTTTGTCTCGATAGTGGTTGCATGAAGATTCCATTTGATATCTAGGTTGGGGAGGTGATTTTGTAGTGCTCCTCGGGATGTATCTTGAAATAGCTGGGACTCTATACTCGTGGTGCAAAGTGGAGGATCGCTATAACATGACAAACTTCATACTTGAAACCCTTTTCCAAAGAATCATATAGTGTGTAGCATTTGCCTCTATGTTTTATAGGCCTGGGCACGAGCCGGCTCGTGATTTTAGGGAACCCAAGTACCTTCACATGACACGGCATAGAGGTGAACAGAAACTTCTAAACTCTGGGTGGGAAAAACTGAGATACTGCCATCTACACAAAGCTATCCTCTTCCGCCGTCTATTATCTCAGCTACCTTGACCCTTTGGCGCTCAAAATGCACTCATCTAACAAGCCTGAATACTTCGTCAGAATTTGACACGAGATTGAATCATAAAATAACCGAGGGTACATACCTCCTAGCATGTATAAGTAGGCATAGCTGGTAAATACCGAGAGGATAATCCTGATAATATCGAGGGTTCCTAATATTGTCGGGGTGAGTAGGTCTTGGCATGTCTCGGGCTCGAGCTCGGTCGGCTCGTGCCCAGGCCTAATGTTTTATCTCAAGGTCGAGTGAATGGTTGCTCAAAAAACCAATGATAATTGCTTTAATAATCGATACCAAGGAACTAGTTCAGGGAAATGACCTTTTAGACTAGGGCATGGGAGGGTAGGCTTGTAGCTCGAATGTTTTCCGAAAATAGAATGAATCGGCAGAAGAAGGGATGACCGGATATGTGCTATGGAGGCGTTGAACCAAAATATGATCCCAATCGGCATGCGCGGATCGGCCTTCCGCATATATTCAATGGCCATTAGTAGCATCAAATAGGCACTGCATTCTGTGTTCGAAAGCGGCGTATTCCCGATACCACTAACCTTGATGGGGTTTCGTGAAGTTCAGAGTCCAGGCTCCAGGTGTTGTATATGTCCTTCCTCTCTGTCCCATATTGATTGTAAATTATGATATTAGATACATAAACGCCCCGAACCTGTATCTTGCAAAGGTACCGCAACTGCCCCCTGGGTAGGGTTTTGCGCTCTCATCAAGAGCACTAGGACAGTGTCACCAACGCGGGCAAAACCCGAGGCTCCGCTAATTTGCCTCCCAGGAAGGGATGTTCCTGGCTGAACAAAGACTTCTACGCTCCGCTCCGTCTCCAATTCATCACACTGATCGCTACATGCTGCATGCCTCATTTTTCAGTCTCCCCACGGGTATGTATTGCAACAAGACCAGGAAAATACATAGATCCGAACCGATATCCGCCAAACGATATCACAAGCCCAGCATAACCATTTCTATGACCATTGACAGCAATCCCAAACACAGTGGAATTTCTATATTTGCATACCGAAGGGTCGATGCTATCAGAGTGGATATGCATTTTAAGAGGTTTTGCGTGGGGTAGCCTTTATATGCGTGAAATTCACGGAAGTAGGTCATAAATATCCTATCACACTCCCAATACTGCCCACCTACCCCCGATACCCCCGCTGCACCTGATGAACGTTGGAAATAGGGTGATTGGTGCTTGCGTTGCGGTTCCCGAGAATGGATGTGGAATAGGTGACGCTCGAGTAGTCTGGTTGGCACAAGCCGCTATCCTAGAGCACGCTCGAGGTTATGGAGGTCGTACTGTACTGAGGTGGCAGTCTCTTCTTCAGCTTCAAATGCAAGGCTACGCATTCCCGGATCCCATTGCTGTTGTATATATAACTTGATTGTGGCTAAAGTCCTCGCAGCGCGATTGCAGGAACAATTGCGAGGGTTCAGGGCCATCTTTATCACCCGATATGGTTCGAACAGCCGTTCTAAGGTAACCTGTTCACTGTCCTCCACAATCTCATCCCCCGAACATGAAATCCGCACAACAGCTGATAACGTAGCCCTCTTTCCTGGCCGAATTCGTCACATATTAACTGTTACAATATTCAAAATCTTAGCAACCTCCATGAGGAGATTATCTAAGGCACGTAAGCCAACCCCTTCATTGCGTGATAAGCTTACGAAAGCAATTGGTATGGTATGGGAGTAATTCTCTACCAGGCTGTAGTCATGAAAGTAATTGCATTGCTAACATCAGTTGCGCATTTGTAGACGTTGGTTTCGCGTTTAAGTGTACGGTATTGTAGTGATTCTACTGTCGGATATTTTTCAATGAAGTCTAGCACGCTGCGGAGGATTTCCCGTCTCAATTTATCTCAGCTGTTGGGTTGTGGCAAGTTGTATTTTCATAGGTCCGCCACCAGGGCACTAGTTATGCAGGTTTACCTGTTAGGGCTTGTCAGGCCCAGCGAAACGCTTTGAATTCTATTAGAGCATTATGCTCAAGCTCAATTCACAATGGAAAAAAAAACTGATGCCAGGAGAACCAGAACAGCGAAAAGAGAGGAAACACCCATACCCACACGACAGCCAATACGACACAACGATCACAAAACCAACGGACATCAATATCAAAGAGCCCCAATCGACTTCGAGATAACTACCACACCGGCCCGGTTCCGAACTCGACCAAAGTAACACTCATATGGGCCCAATCACGAAAAAGGAAACTCCGACACCTCAACAATCCTCAACATGAACGGCGTCATGCATGCATTCGGAGGCGAAGCCGGAGCCGAGATGGCGGGGTTCAGAAGCGCACCACACGTTAAGACGGACGGAGGGCAGATCGTGAGGGTCTACCCAGCACAACGGGTCACCCTAGGATAAGTGATAGTATTAGTAGCGGATGGCAGGGTAAACAGCTTGGAAGCGGTCTGGTGGATATAAAGGAGGAGGACAACGAGAGGATCAGACGGCCGGCACCGAGAGCGAGGGGCTGGATAGACAACGACGCAAGGGTGAACATCCCGAACTTATTCATCAGGGGAGGGAGATGGGGCCCACACAGGCCATACCCTAACGAAGGCACAGGAGGAGTTAGGGACCCGGAATCTTTAGCCTTCGGTACGGAAAGACCAGCTCAACAGTCAGCAGGAACGGTCGTCGTAGGAGGAGCGTCGTCTTTGTATTGTGGCACATGTGTGGGACTGTCGGGAGCGTCGAGGGCCTGCTCACCCAACGTCACCAGTGGGGAAGCACGGGACCGGGACTTCGGGGACAGGTTTCAGATAGATCCGGGGAAACCCCTGAGACACAGTCGGGAGAGGTGGAGCAGGATGGTTGACGAGCAATTGAGGGCGGAGTCGATGGAGGTGGGTACTAAAGCAGCTATGTTCCAACCTCAACCCCGATGGCAGGGGATTCTCTTCTCAACCCGCATTATCACAAAAGGTGGGGGCATTGAGAGATGAGATCTACGTCTCACATATAGCGAATGAGGTCCCAATGAAACCAGAACTATTACTGGAACCAACAACCAGGGGTGGGAGCGAACCGTTGGGGGGAGGGATACGTGACCCAACAAAGGAAGGGGGACTGGGGGCGTTGCGGAGCGGGGAGGGGTGGGTCCGGCGTAGGAACAAGCCGAGAGGGGTGGAAAAGTCGACGGGGGCAGGGAATTGTGGAAGGGTTTCTACGAAGTGAGAAAGTACGCGGAAGAGGTGTTTTGGCGAGGGTGCTGGAAGGAAGGGGGACAGGGGAAGTGGGCACAAAGGGGAAGGGATGATGAAATCCATGACGCCAGCGGCACACCCCGAGCCACATTCACAGTGAGCCTGGAGGAGTCGGACGAAGAAGGTGATCGCAAGGAGAGTTGGAGTTGAGAATGGAGAGCCAGCCCAGTCCGGGGATGGGCGAAACTCAACGGGAGATGACACTCAGACTTTCATACCCAGAGTTTGTCGTATCATGTTATGGTACTTGGGTACAGTAAAATCCCGAGCCGGCTCGTGCCCAGGCCCACACGGTCAGCTACACCCGCAACACAAAGCACTGCAGAAACAGAGATATGCCCCCTCAGAGACCGGAGCCACCGCTCACCGCAGGGACGCCCCTTCCCGCCAAAACTCAAGCCTCTCCCCCACTCTTACCAGAGCGCTCGGCCATATTAATCATATACGCCACCTACATGGCAACGCAGCTACCCCAGGTCCCTCCACTCCCCAGAAACCGTTGAAACATGCACAACAACATACTCCGGGGAGAGGCTTGTGTAACTCAGGAATATGAGAGTTGGGGCTGGAGCTGAGGGGATGGAACAGCCGAAGGAACGAAAGACCTAGAGAAAGAGGGAGAGAAGGACAAAGGGAAGGGGCACGTAGTCCCCTTTGTTTGGGGAGGAGAGCGGAGGGTGGAAGGGGATACAGAGAGGAGCCAATTAACGATTGTCTAACGAAGGGTCCAACAGCTACGAAGAAGGTGGGGGTTCAGGGCAAAGTGCAGGACTCCAGAGGAAAGTTGGAGCGGGCTAGGAATGCTGGAGTCGGAGTCGGGCCTGGAAGATGGTAAGGAACTGTTTTTCTGGTATATGCTTTCTCCGAACATGTTTTATCTTTGGTATTTTCGGTGGATTTTATTAGGTTATATTTCGGCACGTTCTTGGCCTGTTTAGGCAACTACTGGTTTAGGACATATATTGGGATTAGGAAGGATTATTTGGGAATAGTCTTGTGGTTTTCCTTGCACGTTTTCTCGTCATATGAGTCTGTTATTACCTGTCATTTGTTATGGTTTAGTTTCATGTATGTCAGCTTGTTGACCACCATCTCCTGTTATGCCTGCCTAATTGGGCGGTGGCTTATTCTGTTATCTTGTTGGTTGTTTATCTCGTTGGCAGCCTTGTTTCTATTACCTGGTTAGGCATCATCATGACACTAGACGTGTCTATAAGGAGCCCAAGGCAATCACGTAACCCTCGGGCACGAGGCTTTACTTACTTAAACACAGAAGCAATCACAATCTGCTATAACATGCCCAACTGCAAAAGAATTTCCACCAAACCAGCATTTCATTTAGCTCCTTTTGGAGGCTCTCAACATCAAATTGTACCACAGGTATTAACCGGTACGGGGCTGAATGCCGTAAACGTAAACTGATCGGGAAAAATAGATTTGTCTTTGAAATCATCGAGGAAAATAGAGTGTCCACTTATACCAGTAAGTGTGTCATCCAGCACTAGGTCGATGCTGATTTTCTTTTCCCGTACCTGGACTCTCACACGTAGTTTCCATAGACTCCTCTTCAATATCATACTCTTCATTCATCATGGCCATTTGCTTTGACTGTTCCACTGCCCCCCACACCAACTCTGAGATAGTTAAGCCGTTCCGGAGCAGAATATTCCCCCGTTCCTGTTCCGTCAACTGGATGAAAGGCGTAATACCCAAAGACCCTCACCTGATAAAACCATCCCCCCTTCAGTGAGAGCAAGTAGGACTGGAGTATATCCATACCGTATACCACAATATGTGCAACAATACCTGCAATGCATATACCAAAAGAGTGACCAAAGTTCAATGATATCGTCGTTATCTAGGAGAGTAAGACTCCATTTCAGAGCTGCAACCTCTGGTATCAAATAGACCACAGCCCCACCGTCAATTAAGCGTCTTTAGACCCCATCCAACAGGCCATACATCCCTGGTAGTGTGACAATGGAAGATCTGAGTTGTGGGTTCACTGAGAACTCTATCATTTCCAGCCTTAATCTTTGCTCCCCACAAACTCAGACTCTTGTCTACGTGGTTTTGAGGTTAGTGGACCTGATGACGATCCACTACCATTACGTGCGCTATCTCCAATTGGTTGTTCCACGCGGTAGGGCAGCGTTAGAATCCTTCAGCATATGCGAAGGATGCGTACCCCTTGAGCATTGCCTTGCTTAGGTATTTATTTGACCTTTCTTTGGTTTCCTGCACTCTTCCCATTCGAGCCCTTGGAAGCGGCCACCGTGGCCCTTGCAGTAGCTGCAGGTTTTGGGGTCTGTTCGGTTTAGCTTCGCTCTACCCTATCCCCTTCTTCCCTCCGAGCGTACCACCCACCCACCCCCCCACTCAGCGAAGCAGCCCCCCAATCTTCGTTTTCCCCTTCCCTCTCTCAGCTTGTTGACTGTTCTTCCGATTTTTATTGTCATTTTGGTAGTTGTGGACAACCAGATCAGTGCTGGTGTTATTGCCGTTGACATTCTTTATATTGTCAATACATTTGGCTGATTATTCGCAGTAAGGTCACTGAGGCCTTCTTTGTCCATCTGAAGCCCCTTGCCCAAAGCAATACGAAATGAAAGTGTCCAATGGAATAAAGTTCCTAAATAGAGTCCCGTAACCGGAGTGTTCCCCTAAATTCTACCCGGTTCCATTCCTTACTTCCTCCCCTCATCGTAATATGTGGCCGGGGTGTAGGTTCCCTGCTGAGACGTGATTGCTTTGGTTTGGGCATGGCCGCTGATAGTGTGAATTGTGGTTGATACTAATTTACTGGATTCTCATACTCGGGGTTTGAATGTCAGGCCCTCAGAGGCTCCTGCTGCGTTTAGTTTATAGCTTGGTTGTGGTCTGGGTTGAGCTAGGTACATTGGCTGTTAGGTATAAAAGTCGGAACATTGAAGGGAGGATCCAGAGGAATGTATAGGACTAAATTGGGTTGCTGTTTTGTGTTCCGAGTCGCTGATTTGGCGGTTGAGCGTATGCAGGTTGAGGTTGAGGAACTTGACGTTGTGGGACTTGAGATTGAGGAACTTGATGTTAATGGGATTTGCTGAGAGGCCGTATTTCCTGTTGCGCTGGCATTAGACTCCATATTAGCAGGATGTATACCTGGTAATTCGCCAGTCGTGATTATTGATTTTTTCATTTTTGGTAAATCAGTACTAGTCCTGTGTGAGAGACTTGAAGCGGATCAGGATGGGGAAGCGGATAAAATTCATTAAATACATAAAAGAGGCAAAACCACAGAAATTTTCAAGCCCGCCGAGGCCCCGCGCCATATCCACCCTGGGTAGCCTCTAAGCGAACAGGGCTAGGACTTGGGGGCTGGTGCTAGGTTGCAGGGGTCCCTGCCCGCCGGGGGTGTCCACAAAAATGGTACTAGCGATAGATGAATTGTCAGAATTCGAGTCAATGATATCAATAACTAAGAAGTCTTCAATTGTTATGAGTCGGAGGAGCTTGGAGAAGGAGTTGGTGTTGGTGTTGCTTTTTTCTTGGGTGTTCGCTTGTTTTGAGAAAGTGACCTTCCGGAGGCCTGCACGCTTGGGTCTTGGCGTTTTTGGATTGCTTCCAACTCCTTTCGGAGCCTCAATAGTTCTTCCCCTGTAACAGCTCGGTCAGTTGTAAGCTTCGCTCGCCTCCTTACATCCTTTACAGCCTCGACTTGGGCCGCCATAGCAGCTTCAACTTGCATGGCACGATCTTGGCCTAGAAAGCCTCCAGTGAGACCACCAATTGCTGCATTGGATAACTTGTCAATTAATAGTCGTAACTGTGGGTCCTTTGCAAGTTGAAAAGCATGTAGGTGCATATGGCGAAGGGCTCGGAAATTGCTAGAAGTTGTCGGTAGGTTTGAGGGAGGTATAAGTGGTTGCTTTTGAATTGGATCTGCAGCAGCAGTTCCGGTATAGCAACCAAGAATACGTCAAGGGTTTAAAGGCACTATACCTGGTTCCTCAAAGGCAGGCTTGATATTCTCAGTTGTATATGCACTCTTTCTAGCTTCCCGGAAGTGTCTATGCTATATTAGTTTATACAGAATATAAATATTCTATCAGACAATACTTACGGAAGAAAATTTCTCAGAAATACCTTCCCCAGTAAGCCCTAGGTGATCTTCAACTCTTCGTCCATAATATTTTTGTAAAGGACCAAACAATCCAATGTCAAGTGGTTATAGAATATGCGTTGTATGAGGGGGTAGGCAAAATGGTTAGATATGATGAAAACAACAAAATGTAATAAACTCGCCACTAAAATGAGAGTTATGGACGTCAACAAACTAATTTATTAGCCAAGATCAGTAATATATAACATACTTTATTTACCTTTTTTCAGTCTGCGGATTAAACAAAAGCTTCAAATATTCCACACCTAGGACCTGGTTGGTCCATCGTTTTGGAGAGAATGAAAAAATTGTTTCCCTATCCTCCTCTGACAAATATTTATGCCATTGTGCAAGTTGAGCTTTCCCTTTATAAATAATCATCGGAGGAAGTACAGCTCCATCCGCAGATACTGTTTCAACAGCTGTTATAATGTCTCGGTTTCCATCTTTCATAAGTAGAGGACTGCGGAGTTCCCGAACACAAATAACCTAACCACACTAGTATTAATATTATATATAATATCATTAGAAATAATTACATACCTTTACCCGTGCTTACTTGCCTATTTGTAGGCTTTTCTCATCCATATTATATATATTTCGAGGAAGAATCTTGAGATTCTTTATCATTGGCGCCTATACACCAAATGCATGCTTCAATATCTAAGGATCAGAAGACACAATACGCTGCTTGTGTACTTGAGTACTGAGCTTGGTAGCAAGATGTGCATGACGGTTAAGAAAGCGAACGATCCACTTTTTTCCTAAGACAGGTGGTTCAACATCGTTTTCTCTTTCCCGGTCGGCCAAAATCTTACTTGCTAGTTGGCAAGCCATATCCACTCGCATGGGAAAACCCCGCCGATCCATCTCGTCTATCTGTTCGACAATCTTCTTTTCTTCTGCCTCTCCTAATGTTTGATCTAACTCATGTGCCTTCCTCCGGGACTTCCGGCCGTTGAGGCGTCCATGTAAGGTTGAGTAAGCTAGTCCCTGGCTTTCTGCAGCTTGTTGCATGGTGTAATATGTTCCAACCTCATAGGCCTGATTTGCCATTGCAATTGAACCCTCCTTTGCCTCTTCCTTTGCCTGACGTGCTCGTACTCGTCCCATTGTGCCACTCGTTGAATAGTTTGAAGTACCGCGTGCTTGCAACCAATATTTCGCTTGCTATGTCCTGCGGGGTAGGTGGGGCGACCTGAAAAAGCAAATCTGAGACATTATCTGAATTCCCGGCTTGAGCCGCATCACCATCCCATAGAGTACTCGCATTGATACAATTGTATATGACGAGGGATTGCATGCTGGAATGGCGGCATTGTACAATCACTGGTTCGTTCCCTGCCCCGTATCTATGTCCAGGACCCGATGCCACTCGAAAATACTAAACCCAAAAGACACTCCGTGCAAGTATAAAAACTAAAAACCCCCATCCCCCTCGTGTGTGAAGAAACTGTCAAAGCTTGTTGCGGAAAAACTTTCTCCTCCCAAAAACATATCAAAGAAACTATCCAACCCCCCCCACCGCCGCTGTCAAATCTCTAGCCTCTAGTCTGCTCCATCTGTAATATGGAAGAATTTTCTTCCGATGCGTAGCCCGTGGTTAAAGTCGATCTCCTCTCTTAAGTATATTACTAGAGAAGATGCTAGCTTTCCGATT
>Ga0307511_10008008_pt1 | contig 10596 bp, 8 predicted proteins | sample 13_EM_MG_FD_200266 | JGI IMG/M metagenome (GOLD analysis project Ga0307511, IMG submission 200266) | Populus trichocarpa ectomycorrhiza microbial communities from riparian zone in the Pacific Northwest, United States - 13_EM | ecosystem: Host-associated > Plants > Roots > Unclassified | place... | reverse complement strand
TAGCATTCATACTATAGCGATCTCTACATAGTCTTGACGAATACATCTCTACTTCTCTCTCTCTATCTACCAAGATTCCTCCGCTCAATAACCTCGTAATCTTTACAGAACACTCAATCTATCTACGATATTATAGCTTGCAGAACTCCTCTAACATCATTTCTCATGACCACTGTCTGCCGAGCTCGACATATCTGCGCTCTAAGGCAGTAGGTCCTAATCGGCGGCGAGGGGGCATTTCTGACACAGAAAGTACACAAACCGATGATCTCACCAATCGAATACATCCCTACCCCCATGATATCTTGCTATAGCAAACTTGGCTATAGCGAACTTGGCTATAGTGAAGGAAATGGTCGGATTCTTGGTTTTATAGCCAGGTCTGCTTGAGTGTGCTTGGTGATGTCGGGGACCCCACGGCGGGCGAAAATTCTTATGCATAGAGCTAGGGATAATTACTCTCAGTCAGGAAGTACAATAAGATCCAGGGTAAGATGATTCCTCTCTGACAAGCAGGCAATCGGGGCCCACATTTATAATTATACTAATTTCTGCCAAACATGTGTACAACTCCACTAGCTGCGCATCTCATCGCACGTAAGTGGCCAATTCCACTAAATTCCTTATCACTTCCATTTATGTGGGGTATCGTCAAAACCAGAGGTACGTGAAACGCAACGTTGGTCAGTGCCTCCTGTTTTCCGTATAGAGTATACGGTACCTCTTAATCTTTAGTTGACTTAAGCTATCTGTAAAATTTATGAGTTTAACTTCTCCGATGAAAGGAACGTCACCTTGAATTCTTAGCAACCCCACTGGTGTCATCACTGCTGAGATAGACCTGGTGACCGAGTCAGGACTTACTCCCTGCACATACCTGTTATAGGATACCCGAGGCCGTTGAGAGGGCTGGTGGCAGAGTTCTCCCCGCCCCACTGATTTTCCCCCCAGTTGCCCAGTGAGTAAACAAACCTTAACCTTTGCTCCAAATCCTTGTGTCTACTGCTCTGACCTCTTGTCCACTGTCTTGACATGTACCTCCCGACCTACGGAAATTAAACTTGAACGATCCACTAACCCATGTAATCGAGCTTTCTAGTTTCTCAGTTGAAGAGGGCAATTGGTCTGAGCTAAAGGAGAAATATCGGAGCAGTATCCTGAGGACCATGGCTGAGGAAAATGAAGAGGAGGATTAGTGAACATGGTTCATGGTTGGTTTATAGGCAGTCTGACATGTGTGGATGGGTCATGAACGCAGCTGTCATGGTAACTAAGTCTGCAACCTGTGCTTTCGAGATACATGTATCCTCTAGAGTCTTATTTCAGACATCTTTCTATTTCATTTACTACTTGTACTCCTGTGAATTGCAAACACATCCAAATCACCTTCCCAAGTGCCAGGCACTTGTATCAATTCAATTTCACTCGCTTTCACTGCATTACGCTGTGCCTGATACCCTATTCTCAATATATAGTACCTTTGTGACCTGCAAAGTGCACATCTGATTTGCCGTACATACTTCAGCTGCTCTCTTGTTATTCTGAGTGAGTTGCGAGTAGCTACAGTCGAACCCCTCTTATTGGATCCCTGCTCAGTTTTAGTATCTAGTTATTGGATAGGGTCATTTTGAGGCAGACGAAACAACTCATACGTACATACAGCTCGAGCTATACCTGTGCACAGAAGAGAATGGAGGAGAAGATGTCCTTTGCCGCGCGGATCATTGGTCTCACTGCTGTTTGTTGGCCACCAGCGGGTTCTTGCAGCACATGGCCGGGTGGTGGGCATGAAGGTTCTTAGCCCAGGATATAAGGTATCTTCCATTATCAACCCTCATGTCTCCCAAGATCGAACCGCAAGTCATAATGTTCAATTTCATTTCCACTCCCACACCTCGCAGTGTGGGACTGCTGGTCCGTGTTCTGTCAATATATCCAACCCTGCAACCCATCCTTTACTACAGCCATCGCCCAGATATCATTCACCTCGCTCGTACCTGCCGCACCCTAAATTCCATCCTTACAGCATCTATTGCCCTCCTGTGCAAACCATTTCCCAGTTGCACATTGGCCCTCAAGCGCTGTCAGCTTTGTGAAGCGATTGTGTGCACTGGCTGTAAGCAGTTAGTCCAGAAGCTGGAGAAGCCGCTTTTGGAAATATCTAACCGCAAGGTACGTAGGGCTCTCGTTGTGGCACCGTACACATGCAAGGTTAATTCCAAGGACGTGTTTATAAATAGGCTTCAAAAATCGAGGTTCAGACACATACGGAAATCGGGGTATGTACGAGTAGTACAAGGTGTTGAAAGGAAACACTCATGTGTATCGTGTTTCACCATACACAATAAGGGTCAGCGCGAGGGCCAGGTGCAACGATACCCACCATGGGCAAAGCGCGTATATATCCCTATACTGGAATGGAACGACGTCTCAACAACCCATACTAGGTGTACATGTACACACATTAATCGGTTGCAGTGCGTTGGGGATAGCCAGTTGGTGGAAATTGAAGATGTTCCCTTTGGGAGTGAATTGGTGGCATTGGTGAAGTTGCCACAGGGGCTAAGGTGTGGCTCAGAAGTTGTCTGTGCACTGTATGTTGATACGTTTATGAAAACTCTCTACGATATAGATTTAGGTGTACCCAGGTCCTGTCCTCCTGGGTATCATAGCGTCCCCGATGGTTCATTGAACCTCTAAGGCACTAAAAAATTTGGGATTATGCTAAAGTTAACTAGCTTTTGTCGGTGCGACTTCGCATGAAGTCCAGGTCTTGGGTACACTTTTTTCTGGATTTTAATGTTTAATGTTTTATTTACTTATACTAAACGATTTTCAGGATTCGAATAGTGGCCCCACAATGTGATAGATTCACAATACTTTTCTGTGTCGAGCATCGATTAGCAGGTCAGATCAGTCTCCTACACGATATAGTCTCCTACAGCAGCTGTTGCAACCTTGATCCTATGAATGCAGTTATGTTGCCTGACGGACTCGAACTTGTGGAAAGGAACTAGAAACTAGAATAGCGATGAAATTATTATGGACGCAGTTAGTTGATAAAGGCCATCTCCTACAGGTCGGATGCAATCTCCTACAGAAGATATTGAACTCTTAAACTATGCTAATACCATGAAAGCAGTTGTTATTGCCTGTCTACCAGAGATAAGAACAAGGATGAAATCAGTTGATAACGGTCACGCCCTACAAGTAGGGAGTCTCCAATAGCAGATGTTGAAATTTTAGACTGTACTAATGCCGCGGTTACAGTTTATTATTTTCTGCCGGAGGTGCCTTCAAGCTTTTAGAGTGGCACCAATATCAGAAAACTGGTAATGGCCATCCCCCTTCAATCCTATCATAGCAACTGCCAGAGTTCACGGTGTATGGGTGTATATGGATACTGCTCTCCGACGAGATATCATCGCAGTGGTATTCGGCCATAATCATCCTTTCCATCCACAGCTGGCCAGTCGCCACTATCATGGGCAGCTGCGGATAGCTTGAAATTTTGGGGGTCATTATACTGTAGAAAGTAGATATCCAAAAAACGGATGTGACGGTGAAGGCAAATTACAATGCAAAGTGGAAGTTCGTCGAACAGGGTGCATTTATCTGCCTACCTCATACAAACTGTATGTACAGTATGTTGGAATGTGATAGATAATCATGCAGCATAGGATGTGATTCAGCCGCGTCGGGAATGGGTTGCAGCAACAATCATGAGCATAATTGATGAAGATGAATTCACTAACCTGGCTTCATCCAGGGTTAGGACTTTTGTAGCGTGGAATTGCGTTGTCGCCAAGCTTAGCCTTGGCTGTCAAGAGTTTAACTCTCTCGCACTCCACGCACGAATACCGCAAAAATTGAGAAGTAAGACCCCCTGTCTTTCCACCGCAAAAATCCGTTGCTACGGTGGAAAGACAGGGGGTCTTACTTCTCAATTTTTGCGGTACCCCAAATGAACTTATTTCGCATAATCTCTCTTATTACATCAAACACACATCCACATCTCAGGAAACTGCCCGTGTCCACATAACCTTGCTATTTATATAGAAGACTACAGTCCCTGCCCTATGGTCCGTCTACAAGAGAAGTCATCTTGCCTATGGCGATGGACATCGATATTGAAGAGCAGTAGCCAGTTGTCAAAAATTCCTTTTTCTAATTGTGCTGCTCGAAACTCCGGGGAGAGGTATGCAACTGTGAACTATTCTATGCAGTCTCCGATTTTTGTTACAGGCGCTGGGCATGTCTTTCACCTTACAGTCAGAGCCCCTGGCCGTGACTACCGGACTGGTTAGCCTTTTCGTGGGAAATAGGCGAGCGGGTACTATTGTGTATACAATCCCAGTGATGGGGTCCCAGGTGGTTGAACACCTGATGAGGACTCCGGGGTTTACGCCTTGTTTATATTGTCGCGGCAAACGTCCTTTACTGGCTACTGGCCAGAGGGGAGTGGAGAGCAAAACACTGTCGGGATTCTCTACTATATCGCACAATAAATTGAGAGCAACTGGCCAGACTCCTTCCTTCTCCAAGATTCTTGACTCGACTTCTTGTTCCTAGCTACGCAGAACGAATTTTTGATTTTGAACGTCCGTACAGCCAGATATGGGTGATATACAGGTTTTCCGAGCCTGTTTCACTGGTGTCTCAGTGAATCTCAACTATTTTAACCCCCTTTAACTCCATCGGCGTTAGGCAATTTACAACGATTCCGGTATTTAACACAGATCTCACAGCTCAAATCCAAGAAGGCAAGCAATCAAGCAAAAGCCCACCCGAGCAAGAGTAACACACCGTGGTAGGTGTTCGGAATGATGTTTTCAATTCATATGCCCTAATTAACATGAACATGGACAGACAACGTCCCGGGCCCTCAGCCCCCGAACTAAGACCCCCTACCTAGATACTACATCACAAATATCTCCATCAACTCCAAATATCCATACACACACCAAAGCCTAGCTGGATCATTCACACTAAGCCCACCATATCCCGTCACGCACCTACAGCCGCACCTACAACTATCCCAGACTTTCCCCAAACAAGTATGACACCATTCCCAACTAGGGAATGGAAAGGTACCTCGCCCTCTTTCATCTTGGGAGGGTGAAGGAAGGTACAACAGCGCTTTAGATCTGTTGTTTTGTTTTGGAATCTCTTGACTAATATCTACTAGAAAATGTTGAAGAGCTCGTTTCATCGTCTCCTAGAGTCAAAAGATATTCTGAAAGTTGGGGTTTCTGCAACAAGGCCATTTCTGGTACCCATAGTATGTATCCAAATTCCAAACAACTGAAAACGGTTTGGCTCTAACCGACTGCAGGGCCTGAAATTAACCGGTTGCTCATTGCTTTGGAAACTAGGATATCACACATCTCCATCAGTCCCGATATTCATACATCTCAACTAAATACCAAAACCGCTAGTACTTCTCCGCTTCACTCTCACCACGACTGCAACAAATGCACACGCAACGGCGTGTCTCCGAGGCGCTTCCTTGGCGTGGGTCCAGGTTCTCTGGATTCAATTCTCGCACAAAGTATCAGGTCTTTTATACTTTTACAGCGACGTGCGGATATCAGATACCTACCTGCTTTTTCTTGCTATTTTGCTGGCTAGTTTCTAATATTGCATATATTGGGGTTTTGACTTTTGGCTGTTTACTTACTTACATGGTCAGCGGTGTTTGGCTTATGGTATTGGTTTGGCGGGAGGGGGTCGGCGTTTGGCTTTGGATTTTACAATTTTTTCTCTTGTTTTGTTTATGGATTTATTTCTTGTCATAGGGAATGACTGATACAGTAGTTTGATTGTGATAGCAGTGTCTAAAACGAGAACCAGACTGATGTGTTGGGTATTTTCGTCCCCGCCCTTCCCACCTTGACGCACTAATAATGCATGCATAAAGGTTCTTGTCCCAGCTACTGACTATAGGCCTGTCAATTTAGAGATGATCAGTAAAACCGACAAGGAATTGTGGGAATGGTATTCTCTAGCAACGTTTACGACTAACCGATGCCTGACAGATAACAGAGCCATATGTGCAACGATGTACCGAACTTGGAAGAGAAACACAGGCTATCGAAAGTTGACAGTCACGGAGCGACTGCGGAAATATTCTTACGATCAAGTTATGTTTTTATATCAGCATCACTATTCCCTTGCATGCTCCGGCATGTTCCAGCGATATTTTCATTTCTAGGGGCATTTCCGGCGATACCCAGCAACACCCCCAGCAACATCTCCAGCGGTATTGCCAGTGACTTCTCCAACGGGCTCTCCTAAATAGGCTCTCCAAGCTCTAACTCAGGTCAGCCCCCAGCTAAGGTTCCCTCTCCAAGCTCTCCACCAAGGCAGGCATAGGGGGAATATATCCAGAGCGGGTTTTGTTGGCATAGCCCGTGTTTTTTCAAGGCTCGCCAGGTAAGGAAGGGTTTTTGGCAGACGGAGCATTCCTAGCCTGAGTACGGTAGCAGAGTTAACATTTCTCCCAAGACTCAGCAGATGCGGAAGAGGGTTTGTAGGCATCCACATCACAAACAGTCATCGACAGTACCTACCGTGCCTCCATTCTCGCAGGGGGTAACTAAGCCCACATCAGACACTCATCGAGGTAAGAACACTTCACGATTATGCCGGCATAGCTAACATCTCCCTCAGGTGCCTCGCACCATGAGGAAGTTGAGGGTACTGTGGATAATCCGGGGGTGCTGGTTGATTCAGTGTGCCCCTCGCTGATTTTGCTTCTGGGAACGAGAACAGGTGTTCTTGCACCAGGATACTCTAAAGTAAGTCGAGTTCCGTGTTGCGGTGGTGCGTGAGGGCAAATGGGATTAGTCACTATGCCTATAAAAACTTTTTTCTCATCCCTCACCTGGACTATATTTCAAACGAGATGCACTTTCAATGTTCAGCATTGCATTGCAGTCTTCAGCTCCCTCGGCAGCAGGTAGGTTATCCGATAGCTCAAACAACCTCCGCCAGAGCAAAATCTTCCTTCCTTCCATCGGAACATCTACTCGGCACTCGGTAGCTCTGCCACGATTCTTGCCAAAGGCATTGGCGGTATAGGCGTTAGGTATGATGAAGGCGGGAGTGAGGAGGTTAGGGGAGGTTGTGAGATGGCAAGGGAGGATAAGAAGGATAGGCAGGACAGAGGCAGTCTAGAGAGTGTCTTTCAGAGGGGTTAGACCGGCTTTTGGTCAGGCGGAAGGCGAAGGTGGAGAACGAAGAATGGGGCGGATGCTGTATGTAATGGTCGGTGGAAGTCTGTTCTGTACTATTCGCCAGTCATGACCATTGGCAAATGGTTCAAATTGCCAAGTATCAGATATAATAGCCTCGCCCCGAGATATAAGTGACATGACCCGTAGCTGTGAAAGTCAGATAAATCTCTGCACAATTTGTTTCTAAATATACTTGATCGTAAGAATATTTTTGCAGTCGCTCCGTGACTGTCAACTGTTCATAGCCTGTTTTTTTTCCCTTTCGATAGCCTGAAACCTGAAGCGCGACCTACCCTGAACCTATGCAGGTACTGTATATGGTTATATGACGTCCTTTAGTGCTCATCATTATTGTCGACCCCTATAGAACCCGAATTGATAGATATAGTTATACGAATATACGGGTGAGCGCGCAATAGATAGATTGTTTTATAATAAAGATTAGATGTGCGTGACATCTAATGTGAGAGAAACATTGAAATTAAACCCCATAATTTTTCTTGCAACTCGAACCCAATTCTTCAACTCTCCTCCCCATACACCGGACTCTTTCTCCATCACAGGGCCCACTTTGACCCGATAAACAATACTATCCATGTTGCGCTCGAGCTATCACTTTGCCTGTCACCAAATTAGAACAAATTTGTAGGTTTTTCAGCTATGATACATACCCGCATCTCTACAATGAACCCTCGTAACAAACTCTCTAGCCTATCGATTTTTCTATCCATCTTCTCCTCTAGCTTGTCGACCTTCCCCTCTAGCTTGTCGACCTTTCTGCCAAGATCGTAGAGTTCGCCTGCAATATTGACCAGCTGCTGCTCAACAGGCCCCGTCGTTACTGCTCTCACAAATGCTTCTCTCTTCGTTTGTGGGGTTCTCCCTGCCTCTTCTGCAGCAAAGTATAAAGCATCCGGAATCGTTGTGGCTTCACTTGGATGGGATAAGTCGGACATTTTGATCTGTTGTGGTATTTTCAATCAGCTCAGAACCTTATCTCCTTATCTGATTCTCAATCTTACCATCTTCACCCTCTCAGGTGTACCTACTAAATATGCGATAACTGAATATTAGGATAGTTGGTTGCCACAAGCCGCAGAAATCCTCTAGAAGAAAGGGTAATGTCCCCTCTATATACGGAGGTCCGCACCACAAGTCTTTTCCGCCTTCCTATTTGGGAGTGATGCATATGCAGTACAAAACTTGGCATATGCGGGAGATAAACGCATAGATTTGGTATCTGCATTGCTACTGCAGTAGCCTTGGCATGGTATGCAAGACACATTGTGGAGAGCAATTCAGACATGCCACACCCAAATAAGTAGTTCAGGGCAGGGTATGGTCAATAACAACAGTATAATCCATCATCACTACATAGCTGGTGTGAATGGTGTGAATAGCGCTGGCATTATCCACCACTTTAACCCTCCGTACTTGTAAAAAATGCCCGATCAAGGGGCTGCATAGGCTCTGCATATGCCAAGTTTACACCTGCATGTCTATACATATGCACTCTTCCCAAATAGGAAGGCGGAAACGACTTTTGGTGTGTACCAGCGCGTGTTCTGTGTACGGTTCGTTACATTCCCAGACTAACTCAGTCTGGACATGATCTACTAGGAAAACATGTAACCAGACTAGAAAACATGATCTCTCACCTTGATAAGCGCCTGTACTAGTTGATTCAGTAGTGGTGGTCACTGTTGAATGGAATGGGTGTGCGCCATACACGCAACCGTACAATCCCTACCCAAAAGTCTTGGTGAAACACGGATTTGAGCCTCACACGCAGGCTCGCTGCAACACCTGAATGCCTTCGACTTTCTTGAATAACCCAACAACCATATATCGGTACCGTCTGAAATTGAAGATGAGCTAAATACAGGTACCAAAGGAATAGAATCTAGGTTGCAACCAGATTGAAGAAGAATTGGAAGCGAAATGAAAAGCGAAGGTGTACCTAGTACCAGCCCTCCGCTGCAGTTACAGCTGGCACCCGGTCATGGCTGCTTCTCCACAACTACTTAGATACAGACTCCAGAATTGTTTCCAGACTTCAAGCAAGGCCTCAGCAAGTCTAAAATGAGCTGCATTTGGTCTTCCAGGTATGTTGGTAAAGATAGGATGCTTTGCAAGAAGGTACTTTCAAAGTAAATCTATGCATGGTACATAGCGGTGGGACCTTGGGCTGTATGGAGGGTGTTCATTGACCGTGTTCAAGAAATTCAGTAATTAATATTGCTGTATGGGCTGGAGCATTGTCTTGTTGGAGTCTGGCATCTCCAACTGTGTGGTTGGTTAGCAATTGTCAATATATTGTCAATGACAGAGAGGACCAGCATCTTGAGTAACTAACAATAGACTTGGAAGTTGACTGAGTGATCTACTAAGAGTACAAAATCTCCATGGTTTAGCTTCAAAAACACTCCCAAATAATTATAGAAGCCTCTTTGCCCTTTGGAATTAGACGAATGCAGTCCCTTAACTGCGTTTCCCCAGATATTCAAAATACCCAAATTTGCTGACTGCCCTACCATGCATTTATCACTCCAAATTTCTAAGCCTACCCCGAATTCTACTCCCAAAATATTCTGTAGCCCAGTGCTGTTGCTATCAGACCCAGGCAAGTCTTGTCTGAGCTTGATAGACACTTGCGTAGTCCATTTCCCCGGAGGTAGCAGCCCAAGGTATCTACCAACATATGACTATCATGTGGACCGCAGTTTTCCTGAGCCTACTCTTTATTCCATGTTTTACTCTACTCCATATATCAAAATATAGCCTTGTTATCTTGGTTTTCGAGTTTCTTTGACCTCGTTGAACTAGGAGCATTTTCAATATATTCCGGCTTAGCTATTGGATTTAGAGAATTTTGGGTATTTGACTAAGGACCACCAGGATTCTGTGGGATCAAGGTAATGAACATTGTAGATGCAAGGAAACGAGGGTGATACCCCTCTCGACCACTGTCATCTCTCGTTGCATGTGCGGAGGCATGGTTGTTATACTATGGAGCTTGAAAGCACAGAACAGTCACTGCATCTACACTTTTTCCTCGCGCGATCGGCATGATTCACCAAGACTTTTGGGAAGGGATTGTACCACATTCACGCAACCGGTATGCGCCACCACATATCTCCAGCACAACCCCTTTGTTCACTCGCATATACCCTTGCTTGATTGTATTGATCTTTGTATCTAGACATATGAGGGTGTGGAGACTGCTCCTCTGAGGGCGTAGAGACTCCTCTATATAATATCCTCCGTCTAGGTCTATAGGTTCAATAAGACAGTTGCACTGACTGCACTCGAGCATACTCTACTATTATCTCCATATCACATCGCTAGGTGAAGTGAA
>Ga0307511_10008005_pt1 | contig 10601 bp, 11 predicted proteins | sample 13_EM_MG_FD_200266 | JGI IMG/M metagenome (GOLD analysis project Ga0307511, IMG submission 200266) | Populus trichocarpa ectomycorrhiza microbial communities from riparian zone in the Pacific Northwest, United States - 13_EM | ecosystem: Host-associated > Plants > Roots > Unclassified | place... | reverse complement strand
ATCCACTTTTATGAAGGTAAAGTCTCCCTCAGGACATATGGTCTTGAGCTCAGTGGTGATTCGGGACCCAGCGTTTTCATTGCGTCCGAGAAAATAAGCCTTTGGTTTTTTTACATGCTTTGCGAAGTGCTTCATAGTTGATTCCCCAATGCCACTAGTAGCACCAGCAAAGACTGCGACAAGCCCAGAAGCCCCTTCGGGAAACAGCGATGTGATTTGGGAATTTGACTCGCGCACAGCGTTGAGGCTGACCATGGTGGCTTTTATAATAGACCGATGAGGCGTGGCTTTGGTGAATCTGTTAAATGGGGTCAACTTGAGGGCGTTGTGGTGAATCTCATATAGCTGTGATGCCCCCCGATGGACGGCTCAGCTATATACCCCAGCCGCGCACCCTCATTTTTTTGCTTTTTTTATGTCTCAGGCCAGCACACAAGGCCAACCTTCACATTATCCCCCAGACAGTAAGCCTGAGTACTTGAGTACATTACCGCGAGTCCCGATCTCGTGAGTGCTCATGAATCAAATGGCAAACCTGTAAATGCTCTAGGGTTCACGAACCCTATTCCAAAGTGGACGTACTCTTCATAGTTATGATGTGACTCAAAGTTACCAGACTTAACGAATCATTGCACATAGCCCAGGACTGATGGTCGCGGCTCTCGGGTTTTGATTTCCCCGGGTCGGAGCTGGCGGTGGGGTAGTTTCTCCATCATTTTGAGGGTCTTGCATAAGAATTTACTGTATGTACTCCATAGCCAAGTGCAAGTTAGTCCAAATTCCCAACGGATCTATATTGAAATGCACATATCTTCACTCGGAGGTACTCTGTACTGTACGTTCGAATAAAAAGTGCAAATAAATACAAGTATCCAAGCCGCAGACCGGAGCGCTGGAGGAGACGATACATCGCAGTATATATGTACATTACTTCAGGCTCCAATCCCGCTCCCTAGTTTAATCACGTAAGATGATCATAGGATTTAGGGCAGGGCAAACTAATCACCTACTTATGGTGAGGTTTTGACTATAGCTTCAGCCTCAAACAGATCCGGAACTTCTTTGTTTTCCCATGGCTAATTCCGGTAATATGCCAAACGATCCCCGGCCAAATCAAAGAGTTTCGTACGTATATTGAATTATGGCCAAGATGTCCTTGTATGCTTCATTTTCATATATATTACCTACTTTTACCGCACCTGAGGTACTATACTCACAAATAGCTATACTCTACGTGATCGACACTAAATCAGGAACACAACTCCAGCTACAGCTTCGTTATCGATACCGTGTATCGATACAGTATGAGCCCCAATTCCAAATACGATATCGGACAGGCACTGGGTAAAGCACGCCGTAGGACCCTAGCCCCCAAGGCTCCTCTCACACCAATCAAAATGTTTCCGGCAAAACTCTTTGGATGTGATGCCTCTCCATACCGTGGTTTTGCCGATTCATCGACTGACAATAAAGAGAATATCCCGTTCAATATAGACCCGTATAAGGAAACATCGACTGTAGCTCGATCGGAGAGGGAAGGTTTCGCTGCTAATAAGATACCTAAATCTCTAGATGCCCAGACGGGCTTTGAATCCAGAATACCCCTGCGTGAGCTCTCCCAGGTGGAGATTAATGCTCGCTCAATACAGGCTTCGACCGCTATATCCAAGCGTGTATTTATTACGGCACCAGAGGGTGAACAAAAGGCCGAATATGAGGGCTTTGGAGAAGGCAGCTTTCGCACAGTTTTTTCTGCTAGGTCCGCAGCCCGTCCGCGAAAACCAAATCCTGCCACTCATTTTCCATTTCATATATTTGTAGACTAAAAGAAGGCCCCCCTCAAATTCTGAATAATTATTCTTTCAAAAGCTTAAGCTACATATGTATAGAATTGAGATTTAAAGCCTAGGATGAAGACGCTCAAATCTAGAGTTAAGTTGGTTCAGAGACAGATACCGAGCAGGCGGTGATTATGAGTACCTCAATTTAACCTGAGGCCTCGGGGATTGCAATACTGTCTGTACATATATTCTACACCATCATATGGGTAGCTGATAACCTGATATTGCTAGTTCCAAAATCCATGCTTGTCTGCCTTTCGATTGAGCATATACTGACATTTTATCCACTTCCGACTTAGTCTCGTGAACCAGTCCACTATTTACCCTAATGCAATCGGACATCTCTTACAGCTTATCTTATACCTATATATGTAAAGCTTTTCAAGTTATTTTACGATAGGTATTGGTCTATCGGCTCGGGTTATGCCAACCAGACTTATATAATGTTCACTGTAGGGGGGAAAGGTTCTATGAAGAGGAGATCGCACCCTACTGTCTACAGGAACTACCTTTTAAGAGGTAGCATCACTAGTACTGACAATCTGTACTTTGTTTTCGTAATTGAGGACTTGGTAGTCTTATTCAGGATTTTGGTATGGCGGCAGCTGGGTTTCATCTTATATAACCTTTAGAAGTTATATGAGCATTCTAGATATCTAGATATCAATAGGCATCACGATTTTGCCGGTAACCATTGCGAATGTAGGGTGATTGTGGATTTATTACGCTACGATAACTTTGTGGTATGCTACACAGAGTCCTATCCGCAGTGGATTACATAACCCGTAATCACGAGTAAATCACTTAACTCCAACAAAGGAAATACATAACTTGGCGGGGCGGCTGTGACTCGAACTAGGGCTTTCCTCCAAAGAGACAACACAAGGCCCGAGTACAAACCACTCAGCCAAGGGGGGAGAAGAAGGCTAGTGGACAATAATAAGACCGCGATCCACCAAACCGATTAGTTGCTTTCAAACGCCTAGGTAGAAGTATGTATACATATCAAGAATGGCGGTGCCATGCGCCTACCTTAAGCAGATCTGGACTAGTATCGTGTAGTTGCTTTCAAACGCCTAGGTAGAAGTATGTATACATATCAAGAATGGCGGTGCCGTGCGCCTACCTTAAGCAGATCTGGACTAGTATCGTGTAGTTACAATTCGAAGTACAGGCTCAGTTTATAAATAAGTTTTGCGAATTCGGTACTCAAACAGTCAAGGTGGTGGAGTGGTTAACACGTTCGCCTGCTATTCTCGGCATTGAGAAAGTCAGCGGATGCCTTCTGGGCGCGCAGGTTCGAATCCTGTCCTTGACGTAAGATTTTTTTAACCCATACGATATGTCTCTTGCACAATAGAGTAATATAAATTAACAGATTCCGTTGCAGCTCTTCATAAGCTCAACCCCAACTCCAGGCCCAATTCCTCTCCACATGAGTATATGTATGCCTACTACCCTTCTCTTGATGAATTCATTTTGGCCGTCAACCCTCAGCCAGCTTTACTATCCAAAAAATTCCCCCACCCCGCGAACAAGCTTAATCTATATATTCCGGGAAATTGCACCACGTGTCCTCACTAACACCATAATTTTTTGCTGCATTCTCCAATTGCGACCTGATAGCTCATCTGAATCAACTGCTATTACACAGGGCGTAGACACTACTAATTCTCCTTAGCTTTGGCCCAGTTCACGGTTGAGTTATATAGATGTTGGTTAGGCTCCCCAAGAATTCTCCCTGTCGATGGACTTGTATCAGAAGAATAACCATTGGGTAGGGCTTCAATCCACAGAAACTCCAGCATCTTGTCACTCAATATTGTGACTTCTTCACCATGGGTATCCCCGTGTGAGGTGGGGCTAGTCCTTCAGACCGAGTCGACCCACCCAAATAATTGTCACGACCCTGGTTATGGTCAAGGTAGAGGTCATGGAACTCTGCGTTATGAAGCTCCATGAGTTTCTGGGTAGTTAGTCGCCATCTGTCTGCTGCGGAGTTGGTTGTATGGCGTTCAGGGAGGTTGACGTCAAGCTCGTCTAGTAATAATTTCGTTTCACGTTCAAGGCGAGCGATCTCATGGGCCCGGTGAACCCTCGAGGATTTGGTTCCAATTGCTACAGGGGAGCAGCGACTCGAGTCAGTGCCAAAATCATGAGATGGCCTAGAAATTGGTGTGTTGCAGGTGGTAGAGAGCGTCTGAGTCACGGTGCCTCGGTCTCGGAGGTAACCTGATAACGTCGAAGTACTGGTGGGATATCCATTGCACCAAGAGAGGCAACTGGTGAGAGCAAGCCAGCTTGGTTAGTGGGTTCTAATGTATGTTCTGTCTCTGGGGGGGAGGGGGTGTTTTCTCAAGTATATGCAAGATTTCAACATGAAGGGGTCCGTAGAGATCTCGAAACCTTATATTAGTACCACAAAGGTGGTTCCTGGGAACGGAAAGTCCAATGATGACGGTTGGTATAGACGCTTCCCGGGGAAAGCTTGGTAACCCAACAGGTGCGAGAATAATGATGGATTCCTGGAAACGGCAGAGATATGGAAGGAGCTGAGGAAGAAGGTTGTGGTATTGTTCAGCCACTGGATGATTAGCTGCAATCTGAGTGTACTTGCGCCCTGGATCCGGAGGCTCCTCGGAACTCGAAGACATTGCGGTATCGATGACCCCGGCTGTGAAAGGGGGCATGAGGTACTTTCGAGTAATGATGTATTCCAGTGAAATACCGGTTCCTTCCATAAAGTAGGGAGACGAGGTGGATAGAACCGTGGAGGGTTTGCGATTAGAATTCAGATGCTCTGTGCCAGAAAGGAGACTATATATGTAACAGGGGTTGGAAGTTCCCTGGATCTCCACCGCTGGTAGGTGATATCGATGCAGAGAGGCTACCTAGTCCAGAAATCTGGTAGTGTTGAACTTCTCTGCGTGTCGCGTTAGAGCAATGGGGATCTCCCCATGCATGTATCCAGCCGCACAGGGTTTATGGCTCATTCCGGACCTCGGCATCTGCGTAGGTACCAAAAAGTCACATCCACGTTTGGCATAGCGCTACATATATATAAGTACATTGTACTCCGTAGTAATCTGTACAAGGTACATATGTACTGTATACCTATCCTGAGTCTTGGAATGAATGGATCATGTGATCCTTATTTCTATCATCTCTGGGACATGCCGGAACGTCTTGATCAGCTCCACACCAGCATTTTGATCTGCACCAAAGTACTTCCTAAACATAGCACCACCCGACCCGGTTCAAGTTTCCCATTGATATCTCCCGTCTTGCGGTTAAGTAATTGACTCTCCCGAAACACGATCGTAAGAATTTATCCCCAGAACCAAACACAGTAAACAAATAAACAAATAAACACCACAGGCTGCTTCCTTTTCAGCATTCCCATTTTCTTTTTTCTTCTACGATTGTTCGGTGCTTTTTTTCGGTTAATTTTTTTGGTTTTATCTTGTTTTAATACAATATCACAAATATGCCCCCACATTCATCCCAGAAACCCCGCTCCGACTCCACCGCTACATCGACGTCGACGATCGCGCCCGGAGGCCTAACATTCACTTCCCTCACTAACATCCCTTTCGCGCGCACTCTCACTAGTGCAACTGCCCCTGGGACCCACAAAGCGTCTCGCTCCACCGAAGAGCGCATCATTGTGGGAATCGACTTCGGCACCACCCATTCCGCAGTAGCATGGGCACTGACAAGTTCCCCCGATGAATATGAAGTGATAACAACCTGGCCTGGGCAGGTAGGGAAGGATTGGGGGAAGGTGCCCAGTGACATATCATATACTGTTTCCGGGAGTTCTGGGTCGGGGGATGGAGAGTCGCCAAAGAGTCCTCCTGCAGCCGAGGGGACTGCGCCGGGGGAGATTGCCTATAAATGGTTTGTTGTACTGTTTTCAGCTCTTGTTGACCACCGCGTGCCGGTGCGCCCCGGAGATGCTAATGTATGCTTTTGAGGGCACCAACATAGGGGATTTGAAGTGCCCCCCCTTTCCCCGAACCGCCTATCATGGGTAAAGATCCTCCTCGACCCGAGCCAACCCCGCCCGCAGTTCGTCAATCCCAAACGAACCGTCCTCCCACATCGAAAGAAGCCAGTTGATATAGTAACCGATTACCTAACCGCGTTACGGAACTACACTATGCTGACCCTGGAGCGGAGACTGGGTCGCGAATTCCTCTACGGGGATAGCACAGCGAAGGTATTGAAGAAACCGGTAGATTTTGTATTGACGGTCCCGGCGGTGTGGAGTGATAAAGCAAGGCAGATGACGCTAGAAGCGGCAGTCAGGGCGGGGTTAGGGGTTGCAGAGGCGGGGAATGCGAGCGGGTTGTTACGACTGATCACGGAGCCGGAGGGTGCGGCGGAGTATGCCCTGAGGAGTATGCAAACAGGGATGCTAAAGGTAAGGCGGAGTCGAGGTGAATGCGGGGGGGGCTGCCAATCGGTGGAAGTTTGGTTTTGCTGATGGAGTCCGCATCCATAGGTGGGCGAATGCTTCGTAGTGTGTGACGCCGGCGGTGGAACCGTCGACTTAATCTCCTACAAAATAACTTCGCTCAAACCCCTCCAGCTCCATGAATGCGTCGTCGGCTCTGGTGGTCTCTGCGGGGCGGTGTACCTCGATAGGCGGTTCGAAGACTTCATCCAACGGCGGATAGGGAAAGAAACATTCGAAGGCATGTCCCACCGCGCCAGGTTCCAGATGAACCAGTATTGGGAAACATTTATAAAACGGGAATTCAATGAGTCCCGAAGTGGAACTGGTGCGGGTGGAGACGGAGACGACGATACTGAATTTCATGTCCCCGTCGTCGGGGTTCCAGATTGCCCTGGGAATAGTGTCAAAGACGGTTTCCTGCGTGTGACTCGCGCCGAAGTGCACGATATATTCGAGCCCATAGTCACACAGGTAATAGACCTGATCTCTAGTCAGGTAATCTCTGTACTCAAATCATCTCATGGTCCAATATCCGCTATTCTGCTAGTGGGGGGATTCGGTTCCTCAGAGTACCTCTACCGCCGGATCTTAGCCTGGTCGAGCTCTAAAATCCCCATTATTCAGCCTAGAAACGCATGGACTGCTGTTGTCCGGGGGGCAATTATCCGGGGACTACAGGGCGATGTTGCCGCTGTACAATCCCGCTTGTCTCGCCGATATTACGGTGTGGTGCATGACTCCTCTTTCGACCCCACCAAGCACCGAGAAGACGAGAAAAAATGGCACGATCTCCGGTGTGAATGGGTAGTTAGGAATCGAATGCAATGGTATATTCGCCGCGGGGATGTCACTACAGAGGCAAAGAAAATCAGTTTCCCGTTCTACCGGACAATCAAAGCGGAAGACGTGAAAAACGGAAAACATCAGCTCCGAACAGAGCTCTGGGTTTGTGATGACGAGAAAGCACCAGACAAGAGAGATTCTAGGGTCCGGAAGTTGGCGGTCATGACGAGTGAGCCGGTGGATGTCGGCAGGTTTTCGAAGCATGTGAATGAGAAGGGGAAGGAATTCTATAGGGTGGACTATAGCCTGGATATGACGGTGAGCTGCCACATAGTATTCGGGTATAATATTAGAACTGACGGTATTCCTTACCCACAGGTAACCTCTGGCTTGGTTATTTATGAGATGCGCATTGAAGGACAGGAAGGGACAGTTGCCCGGGTAACGACGAATTACGAGTAAATAGCTCTGGGGTGTTGCCGCGGGTGTATTAATTGGTGGTTCTTTGATGTACAGCGTTATTCCCTTTAGCAGGATACCAAGTGCATAAGGTAATTGTCATTCCCTGAGATAAGCAGCCCAAGCTCGGGTCCGGAACCTATCTTTGGGGTGACTGGAAGCCTTCTCTAGGCAGATACCTCATTGAATGGGGAAAGTTGTATGAATTAATTTGCCTCCACCTGCTAATTCGTGGTAGAATCTGTATCGTATATTACATTCTCCAGTAGCTTCTACTTCCTCCCTCAGTAACTCATCCTTTCTCTTCCATTAATTCCACACTACTTACTTCCCCCAGCAGCCTGTTTTTTCCTTTCCATCAATTCCACCCCGGACCTCACCACACCGACCACCGCTCCTGCCTGTATTCTTTCAGCCCCACCACTACCTAGCCTCCACTCTACTTCCGCGAGCCCCTCTAGCCACTTCACCCTCACCTCAGGCGCTACCTCTAATTTCCCCAGCTCTGCACTGATCTCACCTAGGACATCCACCAATGCCAATCCTTTCAGTTGCCGTACTTGCTCCATAGTGCGGACGGCGGTACTGATATCCTCACCCAACAGGCTAGCCAGGATGGTCTGAATATCGCTAGGCTGTGGGGCAGCAATACATTCATATATTGCCTCTTCCGTAATCGTATCCTTGGGGCCATCGGGTATCGAGAATCCCTTTTCGTCAAGTGGTGTCGATGAAGCAAAGCATGCCTGGAGAACATTCAAACTCCGTCGCATATCTCCTTTGCTGAGTGTGACCAATGCATTAATAGCCTCTGGGGTGATCTTGACGCCTTCTTGAGCTACAACGTGATCAATCCGTTTCCTCAACGCAGCCGGAGGGAGTGGTGAAAATCGAAACCTAGTACAGCGGGACAAAACAGCAGGATTGAGCTTGTGTGTATAATTTGCAATAATGCAAAATCTGGTATTGGAGGTATATTTCTCCATTATCCGCCTTAGTGCATTCTGGGCAGTCGATGTCATCGCATCAGCTTCGTCAAGGATGATGAGTTTGAAAGAGGCTAGCGAAGAGCCAGCGGAGTTTGCTGGCGCAATGGTATTGAATATCTGTTTCGTTGAAGCGAAAGTCTTGATTTGTTCTCGCACGACGTCGATACCCCTGTCATCGGAGGCATTGAGTTCTAGGACTTGTTGTCGTATCCGGGTTGGACCGTAGATTTTCCGAGCGAGGGCAAGAATGGTGGAAGTTTTCCCTGTACCAGGAGGTCCATAGAAGAGGAGATGCGGTAGTCGCTGGGGAAAGTAAGCATATTTTGTCACAAAGCTAGAATATGGTGGGGGAGGGGCTACATTCGTATCGACAAACTTGTGAACTGCGAGAACACAAATGTTAGGTATAAATATAGTAGATACGTCGTGTGGGTAGTACTCACTAGTAGTTATGATATCCTCGTGCCCTGTCACATCGTCCAAAGTATTTGGTCGATATTTCTCCACCCTACCAAAATCCCCTCCCAAAGTCAGCAGGTCCATTACAAGATGCTCGGGGTTCCCCAATGAATTCTAGATGAGAGATGCACCAGGGGAGATTGTCTCCTATTGTCACGGGGAGATCCGCCGCAATGCGCTTCTTCCCCTTCTCAAGCTCTTTCGAAGAGAACCCCACTTTCTCGGAGGTCTGCACCTCATCAACATCCATTTCGTCAATGTCCGACATGTTTGTGGGTATTGCAATACTTCAATCTGGTTGGCTTAAGGATGTGATTGCGAGAATGTCGCTCACTCGGCTGCGTTGAGATGGTAGGGAGACTAGGTGGAAGGTCTTTTTCCCAAGATTGGTGGGAAGACGCGTATCGTCGCGTAAAGTACTGTCGCAAGCGAAGAATGACTTAGGTAAGCATGGCACTGGTGTATAGCTAAACTTATTTGGGCTTGGGCTCTTTTCCAGCAGTACTGTATGTGGCGACTGAATGTACGGGCAATCCCGTACTGTATACTGTACAGGTCAGAAAGTGACTTTCCCCCAATATGCAGTGTATTTGAGCAAGGAGTATAGGGCGGGGGAATATAATGGAGGTTACAGTATGCGGGGATGATGCAGAGAAAACATAGAGTAGGTATGCGCCGGCTACTCACAGTATTATCCTCATCACTTTTTGCCTAAGTGTTATGCAATTCAGGTTTGAAAATCCCATATATTGCAAACATTCATATCACGATATATGAAATGTATAAATGATGCAGTAGTCAGATGCTGATTTGGATGGTACATACGTGAGCTTATTTTAATCCATTGGCCGCATATACATATGAGGGTGCTCTCATCACCGTCGGAGGTAAGGATTGACTCTGAAATGGGTCACGTGGCCAATTCGGAGAGTCGCTACCCCTAATCCGCTATCCCCCGAATCGGGTAGTGGCTCCCAGGAACATCCGAAACTCTCCGAGTCCCCTGAATTAGCTACCCTACCTTCGTCGGCAAACTTCGGAGGGTACTCTAAACTTGTTATGTCGCATAGGGTTTTAGGGTAACATGGTAGGTGGATTGTCTTTGTTGGGGGCGCACTCTGTACCTTGTGCATGTTTAGCTGATATCGGTTTCAATTTTTTTTTCAAACTATGGCTCTCTATCTTTGTTGACAATACTCTTTCGTAGTATTTCATCTCTTAGCTATAGATGGTGCTCGTAACTAGTTACTATTTTACTCTATAACCCTTGAATTCTTGTTCTACAAGCGTGGAAATACTTATTGGGCTAGGATATAATACTATCTACTGAGAACTGCACTCAAATTTCAAGCTCCAATTTGTCGACTGGGTGGTACAGATATCTGCGGGACAGCCGGTTCTCGGTAAATACTTAGTATATGATAATACTACCGTGATAGTAAAACTAAGGTAATGAAGGAGCTCGTGGATCAAGCTATGCTTATGTGGCTAATTGTGCTCAACAAGTTCTGGTGGGACTTCAGGGTAACAGTACATTAAAAAAACCAAAAAAAAACCAAAAAAAACTGTGATTGAGCCAAAAAAAAAAAGGACTGGATCTAGAGACCC
>Ga0307511_10008004_pt1 | contig 10601 bp, 9 predicted proteins | sample 13_EM_MG_FD_200266 | JGI IMG/M metagenome (GOLD analysis project Ga0307511, IMG submission 200266) | Populus trichocarpa ectomycorrhiza microbial communities from riparian zone in the Pacific Northwest, United States - 13_EM | ecosystem: Host-associated > Plants > Roots > Unclassified | place... | reverse complement strand
TGGGTGGGCCCGACGTTGAGAGTGTCGATGTTGAATCCGCGCCCGCTGAAGAGACCGGCAATGCGCGTCAAAACGCCGAAACGGTTCTCCACCAGGACAGTAATAGTATGACGCATAGAGGGTTCATCAAAGGAAAAGCAGGCGACGCGGTCAATGCTTTTCCATGGTGATCTCCTGCATCGGCGGTCTATGACCGCCGATGCAAAGAGTAAACGCCTTGGAATAGCCCGGCGGTCATAGACCGCCGCTACAGGAGATTACCGACCCAAAACGGAAACAGGCGCTAACCGGTTAGATTAGCGCCTGTCACCAAGGAGGAGAATGAATGAAACTTACAAAGAGATAGACCCACAGGGGAAAACTTCGTTCAAAGAAAAGTGAGATTTTTTCAAAAATCTTTATCTTAATCCTAAGTCATTAAACATTAACGACATCGGGCTGCTTGATGTAGCGCTCCAAATCCCTCATTTTGAGATCAGGGAAGGGAAATGATTTTTCCCAATGGGAGATGACCCGGTTTAAACCGCAACTGGTAAGATTAAAACGCCAGCGAATGGACTGCACCAGATAAGGATTGAAGCTGTAAAAGCCGATAAATTTCTTGTCGAGGAATTGGGTGGCCCGGTTCATTTGTTTGCAGAGCAAAACGGCCCTGGCCTTGGGGCTGTCGAACAGGACGAGCCAGTAACGGCGCAGGCGTTCCTCCTCGGTCTGGACAAAATCGACTTTTCCGCAGTTTTTCGGGATGGGTCCGCAACCCCAGACGCGCACGGCATCGAGGTCTTCCGCCAGATTCATGTACCGTTTTTTATGGGGGAGAAAGTTTTTGAACTCCTGGAACGTCGCGATCAACTCGCCTTCGCGCACTTCGGAGGCGATGTCCTCGATGGCGTGGCTGATGGCCAGCATCGCTTCGGAGTCCATCACATGATGGAGATCGCTGTTGGGAATCGTAACGAGATCGCCCAGCCGGACTTTGCCTTGGGTGCGCCCGTGGTGGACACACACGGCTTTGTCGCATTTGTCGAAATGATGATGATAGGGCTTGAGCTTGGCCTGAAATCGCTTGGTCGTGGCGTGCTCGCAATGCGTTTTTGCTAACATAACATAACTATTCCTGCATCCGGGTAACTAAGCTCAATTGCCTCGTGCGGCAACTTCTTTTTCGAAATATCTTGCGAGAAAGAAAGATCCTCTCGTTCCCAAGGTGCGCTTGGGAACGAAAAAACGAGAAAGAAAATACCCTATTTGGCAGGTGCGGATGGGGAACCCGTGCTATTGGTTCCGCCCGAATTTTGGTGCAACAAACCCGCTGCCGTCGCTTCCTTCACGATCTGGGCCGCATAGGGATCTTTGTTGCTGGTCTGGACCAAATCCTTGATCAAAGCGATATACTTGCCTTGCACCTTCTCGGCTTCGCCAATCGTCGGGAGCGCAGACTGGTATTCGCTGTCGTAAACGTTTCTCTGTTTATTTGCCGCAAAATCTTGATAGCCGGTCCACATGAGCAAACCAAAGAGGAGAACGGCTAGTGGCCAGAAGGAAGAGTAACGGACTTGATCGTAATCGTCAGGCATGGGAGTGGAGAGTTGGATTAATTGGAGGGTTGTGACGGGGTCGCTGCAGGCGCGGAAGCGGCTCCTGCATTTTGGTTCTGGGTAAACGTAATCTGCTGGCGAACCAACAAATCTTTGAGGCCTTGGTCCTGCGACTGCTGGCCTAGCTGATAAATACGCAGGGCCAGTTGTTTCAGATTGCCTTCGATACCGTGCGCTTGGGTAACGAACTGCTGGGCCGCGAGCAGGCGATTTTGCGCGAAATTGTTCTGGCGGACCAGAAGGATGTGGGAGAGCAGAAGCAGGGCAAGCAACCCGCTGGCGCTGGTGACAATCAGGAATTGGATTCGATTCATGGGATAAAGGTGGAGGGATGGACGACCTGACTTAATTAAAAAGGCAGACTCTTTTCAATAGACAAACCTTCAGACGGAACAAGCATTAAATAAAGGTAGTTGAAGAAGCATGGCTCTGTAGCGGCGGTCTATGACCGTCGCACTTTAAGGCCCGTCCTCCTGTTCCGCTTGCGACGGCTACCTGGCTACAAACTGTATTTACTGCCCTCCGCAGGAGCTTTTCTCTTGCCGTGCCACGGCTTGCTTTCTATTTTGATCAATTACGCCTTTTCTCCCCATGTGCGCTGGCCATGAGGAGTGCCAGAATCCTTTTTCCAATTTATGCCTGACAATCTGTTTTCCCCCGGTGAACGCATCGCCGGTATTAATGTTGCGGAAGAAATCCGTAATTCGTTTCTCGATTACTCGATGTCGGTCATCATTTCGCGCGCATTGCCCGACGTCCGCGACGGCCTCAAGCCTTCCCAGCGCCGCATCCTTTACGCCATGCACGAGATGGGCCTGCATCCGGGCCGCTCCACCTCCAAGTGCGCCGGTATCGTCGGCGATACGATGAAGAAGTACCACCCCCACGGCGACATGGCCATCTACCCCACCCTCGTCCACATGGCCGAGCCGTGGTCGATGCGCGAACGTCTGATCGAGGGCAAAGGTAACTTCGGTTCGGTCGAAGGCGATCCACCAGCCGCCATGCGTTATACCGAAGCGCGCCTGACCCATCTCGGCGCCATCCTCATGGAGGACATCGACAAGGACACCGTTGATTTCACCCCTTCTTACGACGAGAAAAACGAAGAGCCGGTTGTCCTTCCCGCTGCCTTCCCCAATCTTCTGGTTAATGGCGGCACCGGCATCGCCGTCGGTATGGCCACCAATCTGGTACCGCATAATCTCACCGAAGTGATTGACGGCATCTGCGCCCAGATCGACAAGCCCGACATCACGCTCCCGCAATTGATGAAGATCATCAAGGGCCCCGACTTCCCCACCGGCTGTTCCATTCTCGGCATGGAAGGCATCAAAAATTATTTCCAGACGGGCCGCGGCAGCATCCGCGTCCGCGCCAAGCTCCACACCGAGACCCCCAAGGGCGGCAAGGAACAGATCATCGTCACCGAGATTCCCTTCAACGTGAACCGCGCCGAGCTCGTCTCGCGCATCGCGGAGCTGGTCAACACCAAGGAAATCACCGACATCACCGACGTGCGCGACGAATCGGACGAAAGCACGCGCGTCGTCATCGAGCTCAAACGCGATGCCGTGACCAAGGTCGTCATCAACAAGCTCTACAAGATGACCGCGCTGGAAAATTCCTTCGCCGTCAACCAGCTCGCCATCGATGGTGGCCGGCCCAAGACGCTCAACGTCAAGGAGCTGATCAACTGTTACATCGAACACCGCCGCGAAGTGATCATGCGCCGGACGCGCTATCAATTGCGCGAAGCCCAACGCCGGGCCGAGTTGCTCGAAGGTTACCTGATCGCCCTGGCCAACCTCGACGAAGTCATCAAGATCATCCGCAAGGCCGCCGACCGCGAAGAAGCCCGGGTCAAACTCGCCGCCTACAATTTCACGCGCGCCGAAGCCGAATCGTTCGGCATCATGATCCACGCGCCGAGCCGTCTGACCAACAATCGCTATCTCATCAGCGCCGAGCAGGTCACCGCCATCCTCGAACTGCGCCTCTACCAGCTCACCGGGATGGAACGGGGCAAGATCGTCGACGAATACAAGGACCTGCTGAAAACGATCACCGACCTGATCGACATCCTGGCCAAGGAAATCCGCGTTCTCACCATCATCAAGAAGGAATTGCAGGTCATCCGCGAGAAGCACGGCAACGAGCGTCGCACCATGATCGTTCCGGACGAAGGCGAAATGGCCATCGAGGATCTCATTGCCAACGAGGGCGTCATCATCACCCTCACCCACAATTCGCTGATCAAGCGCACCAACATCAGCAGCTATCGTGCGCAACGTCGCGGCGGGCGCGGTGTTATCGGCATGACCACGAAGGACGGCGACAAGCCCGAGGACGACGATTTCGTCGAGCATCTCTTCACCGCTTCGACCCACGATTACCTGATGTTCTTTACCAACACGGGCCGCGTCTATGTCGAACGTGTGCACGAAATTCCCGACATGGGCCGCGCCGCCAAGGGCCGCTCCATCGCCAATCTCCTGGAATTGAAACCGGGCGAAAAAATTGCCGCGCTGATCCGCGTCGAATCGCGCCGCGATGCCAAGGGCGAGGACACCACCTGGAAGATCGGGCAGTCCGTTCTCTTCGCCACCCGCAACGGCACGGTAAAGAAAACGTCGCTGGAAGATTTCTCCAATACCCGTAAGGGCGGCATCATCGCCATCGGCATTGAACAGGGCGACGATCTCATCGAGGCGCGCCTTACCAGCGGCACCAGTGAAGCGGTCCTCATCACCCACGAGGGCATGAGCATCCGCTTCGAGGAATCCGACGTCCGCTCCATGGGCCGCCCCGCCACGGGCGTGCGCGGCATTTCGCTCGACAAGGGCGACCGGGTCGTTGCTCTCGCCGTGGTCGATCCCGGCGCGACCCTTCTCGTTGCCGGAGAAAATGGCATCGGCAAGCGTACCGCTTTCGACGAATACCGCGTCCAGTCCCGCGGCGGCAAAGGCATCATCACGATGAAGACCAATGAGAAAACCGGCAAAGTCGTCGGCGCTCTCACCGTCACCGACAAGGACGAGATCATGCTCCTCACCCAGCAGGGCCAAATGGTGCGCACGCCGGTGAAGGACATCCGCGAAACCGGCCGCAACACCCAGGGCGTCAAGCTCGTCAACCTCAACTCCGGCGACAAGCTCACCGCCATCGCCCGGGTCATTACGGAGTCTGACGAAGGCGAAGCCGCCGGGCCTGAACTTGCGGGATAAATTTATCCGAATCGGTCATCCTGAACTTGTCGAAGGATCAGTTCCGTAAGCTTGATCGGGAAAAGGACTGAACTGATCCTTCGACAAGTTCAGGATGACGAATATAATATTCCAATGAGAGGAATATATCCATGGAGGCCACTCGGGGCTATCCTCTTACTTTTGCTGGCGGACGCGGGAAGCGTGCAGGCGGACAAGACCGTCTCCCGGGACGCGGCGCTCCAGGCCATTGCGGTTTTCCAGAAGGACGCCTCAAGTGCGGAGGGAGTCTCCGCCGCATCGACCATCATGGCCTTTGTCAGGACGAGCGATGCCGTCCACGTCTCGCTTTCCAAGGCCGCCGTGCCCTGGCTCAAGGGCGGCCCGGAGGCACCCGATGCCGATACCCGCGGCATGCTCCTCACCGCCTACATCGCGGGCAACATCCATTCCCAGCTCGCCGGCGGCAAGTCGGGTGATGATGTTTATGCGGGATGGCAACAGGTGCTCGCCACCTACGCGCAATTGCTCGAAATCAATCCAGCCGCCAAGATCGCGGAAGTCGACGACCTGAAGAAAAAAGAAGCCGCCGGAAATCTCCGCGCCTACGCCGCCGAAGTGCAGCGGAAATAAGAGACTAAAATCGGTCATCCTTCGACAAGCTCAGGATGACAAGCCTTGATAAAACCAAGGGCTTACTCGAGAAAGCTCAACTTCCCATCCTTGAGCGAACGGTAATAGCAGGTCTTGCGCGTCTTGCCTTCGACATCGCGAGTATGGCAAACGCCACCGCCGACCCGGCGCACCAAATAAAGCAACGAGTTCTGCTCGCAGTTGACCCGCACATCGATCAGTTCCAGCGTATCGCCCGAAGTGGCGCCTTTCAACCAAAGCTCATTCCGCGAGGTGCTCCAGAAAGCTGCGACGCCCGATTCCAGCGAACGCTTCAGCGCCTCCTGGTTTGAGTAGGCGACCAGAAGCACTTCATGCGAATCGGCGTCCTGCACCACCACCGGCAAAACCGGCAGCCCCGTCTTCGCAATTTTCTGCAACTTGGAAAAATCGAGCTGCAGCTCACTTCCTTCTTCGAGTTCCTTCATCCTTAAAAAATGCCTGTCCTTACGAACTTGTCGAGTCTACCGCTCGAAATTAAAAAACGTGCGCACGGTCTCGGTTGTCCGGCTGGCCAACGTCGCCAGCGACACCCCACGCAGCTCCGCCAGGCATTCAGCCACGCGGCGCGTGTGGGCCGGTTCGCAGCGCTTCCCCCGGTCCGGTGCGGGGGCGAGATAAGGACAATCGGTTTCCACCATGAAATGACGCGGATCGAGTTGCCGCGCTGTTTCCTGCACTTGCTTCGCGTTCTTGAATGTCACAATACCCGTGAAGGAAACGAGATGTCCCAGAGCGATCACTTCCTGCGCCTGTTCCAGCGTTCCGCCGAAACAATGAAAGACGCCGCGCACCCGGCCCGTGAACTCGGCCAGAATGTGCAGCGTATCATCCCACGAATCGCGCTGGTGAATCACCGCATTCAAGCCCAGTTCTTCCGCCAACTCCAGCTGTTGATGAAAGAGAAGTGCCTGGCGACGCTTGTTGGCCTCCGCTTCGGCTGGATTTTCCGGCAAGCGATGATAATCAAGCCCGATTTCGCCCAGTGCCACCACTCGGCGGCTTTGCGCCAAGTTCCGTAATTTTTCAATCGTATCGTCGGGAGCATCGTCGACCTCGCTGGGATGAATTCCCACCGTGGCCCAGATATTCGGAAAATTTTCGGCCAGCTCGACCGCGCGGGTACTGGAATCGATTCGCGTGCCGATGGAAATGATTTCCGTCACGCCCGCCTCGGTTGCGCGCGCGATTACCTCCGCGCGATCAGGATCAAAGTCGGTGTAATCGAGGTGGGCGTGAGTATCAATTAACACTCCTGCGGAGGGCAGTAAGGAAGACATCGAAGTCTATTTCTTAAACGTTACCAGGCTATGCCCCGTCATTTCCGGCGGCTTGGGTACATCCATCAGGTAAAGCAGCGTCGGCGCGACATCGGCCAGGATGCCGTCCTGCAATTCGGCTTTATCAGCATTGGGCCCGGCATAAATGAACTGCACCAGATTCGTCGTGTGGGCCGTGTTCGGCGATCCGTCGTCGTTGACTTCGCGTTCGCAGTTCCCGTGATCGGCAGTGATAAGACAGCCTCCGCCCAGCGCGAGAATTTTTTCCACCACGCGTTGAAGGCAGGCATCGACCGTTTCCACCGCCTTGACCGCCGCCGAGACCACGCCGGTATGCCCGACCATGTCAGGGTTCGCGTAATTCAGGATCAGCAGGTCGTACTTGTCGGTATCGAGATGCGCGATCACCTTGTCCGTCAACGGCACGGCGCTCATCTCGGGTTGCAAATCGTAAGTCGCCACCTTGGGCGAGGGTGCCATGTCGCGCTCCTCGTCCGGATTGGGTGTTTCCACGCCACCATTGAAAAAGTAGGTCACGTGCGGATATTTCTCCGTCTCGGCCATGCGCAACTGGCGCTTGCCTGCGGCGGCAACGACCTGCCCGAGGAGATGGTCCATCGATTGCGGCGGAAACATCACCGGCGCATCGAAGGTCGCATCGTACTGCGTCATCTGCAGATAGCTGACTTTGGGAAAGTAGGTGCGGTTGAACCCGTTGAAGTCGGCGTGCAACACCACCTGACTCAGTTGCCGGGCGCGATCACCCCGGAAATTGAAAAAGAGAATCCCATCACCTTCAGCAATCAGGGGACGCGGCTCTTTCACGCAAGCCAAGGGCGGCATAAATTCGTCGGTCTTCTTTGCCGCATATTCAGCCTTGATCGCCGCAACGGGATCTTCTGTATAAGTACCCTCGCCCAGGAAAATCAACTTGTACGCCTGCTCCACGCGTTCCCAGCGATTATCGCGATCCATGGCGAAGTAGCGCCCGATAATCGTGGCGATCTTGCCCGCGCCAATTTCTTTCAGCTTGGCCTGAAGCGCAGTCAGATAGCCCGCACCACCGGTTGGCGACGTATCGCGGCCATCCATGAACGCATGAATAAAAATTTTCTCGATGCCCGCGTCCCTGGCCACCTTGACCAAGGCGTAAAGATGTTCCTGGCTCGAATGGACGCCACCATCGGAGAGGAGTCCCCAGAGATGGAGCGCACTTTTCTTCGCTTTGAGATCGGCCAGGAATTTCACGAGCTCGGAATTTTTAGCCAACGTGCCGTCGGAGATCGCCTTGTTGATGCGCGTCAGTTCCTGATAGACGATGCGGCCCGCGCCCAAATTGAGATGCCCCACTTCGCTGTTGCCCATTTGTCCGGCAGGCAGGCCCACGTCCTCGCCCGAGGCGCTGAGGCGGCTTTGCGGATACGTTTTGTAAAGATGCTCGTGAAAGGGGAGTTTTGCGAGGAGCGGCGCATTGCCCTCCTGCTTCGCCGCCGCCGCACCTTTTGGGCTGATGCCCCAACCGTCACGAATAATAAGAGCCACTGGTTTCATCGGCTACTAGGGTTAGCTTCCTCGAGACTTCTTCGCAAGCACCGTGCTTTTTGATGGGATGACGGAAAGACTATTTCGCGCGGAGCACACGGAGATTCACGGAGAAAGACAGAAGGATAGTCTCCTCTTTCTAAATTCTGAATTTTCTTCAGAAGAAGCTTCGTGGCTCTCCGAGTGCTCTGTGCGAAACAGGGCCCTCTAAACAATATCCAGGTACGGATTGGTGGCGCGCTCGTGACCGACGGTCGTGCTGGGGCCGTGACCGGCATAGACCCGTGTTTCGGGCGGCAACGGCAGGAGATGTTTGCGCAGGCCTTGCAGCAGGGCGGTGCGGGACCCGCCGGGCAAATCCCAACGCCCCACGCCGCCGCAGAAAAGCGTGTCGCCGCTGATCAGGATGCCCCACCCCGGATGATAGAAGGCCACGCTGCCGGGTGAGTGGCCGGGGATGTGGAAAATCTGGAATTCCTCGCCCGCGCAGACAAATTTTGCCGAACCCTGGTCCGGAATGGCAAAGTTTTCCACATGGGCGGGGGCACGAATCGGAGGCACGACGCCGAACATTTTCACGTAGGCGGTGTCGAGAACCATGTCTTCGTCGGCTTTATGGACATAGATTGGACACTGGTAATCTTCGTGGATCAGGACCGAATCCCACATGTGATCGAAATGACCGTGGGTAAGCACCAGCGCCACCGGACGGACTTCATTGCGCATTAGTTCCCGCGCCATGCCTTCCGGGGCGTCGAAACAGATCACGCCTTCCCTGCCTTCGAGGATATAACCGTTCGTGGCGAGGTCCCCTCCGGTGAAGACGCGCGGTGAAATCATGATTATTGGACGCTATCGGGGTGTGAAATGTTCGATTCTGTTGAGGATGTAATAATTGCAGCAGGAGTCGCGCCGGACGCTGCCGGATCTTGCGTCTCCCCGGTCTTTTTTCCAGCTCGGCGGGCGGCGGCGGCGAATTGCCCGCGGGCCTGCTCGATTTCCTGCGTATAGGTGGCCGAAGGATTGTCCCCGATGGCGTCAACGGCGTGACGTGTCGGATAAACCGTGTAATCAAGCGAGAAAAGCCCGAACCGGGGCGCAAACGAGCCCCATTCGTAATTGTCGAAGAGCGACCAGTGGAGGTAACCGATCAGCGGCATGCCTCGCTCGACCAGGCGGCTGACCACCCGTACATGTTCGCGCAGGTATTGACTGCGGGCCAGATTGTCCCGGCGTCGGAAGGGCCGGTTATCGGGTAAACGGCGCAGGGCCATCCCGTTTTCCGCAATGAGCAGGGGCAGTCCGTAACGGGCCAGGTGCTTGGTGAAAAAGGCGAGTCCCTCCGGCAGCATATGCCAGTCCCACCACTTGCTCGCGACGCTCTCCAGCACCCAATCGCGGAAAGAACGTTCCCGCGAATCGAAATCATGCCACGTCGGCCAGCGGATGGCGTGGGCGATGAAGGGGTCGTAGTAATCGAAGGCGATGTAATCGAGCGGCACTTCCGCGCGTTGGTATAATAAATGAATCAGCCGGTCCCAGCAGGGCAGGTTAAAGCCGCGTCGGGCCACGGTGTGATGAAGGCGCTTGATCCACTGGCCGAAAAAGTAGCGCGGCCCGATGCGGGGAAAAAGCTGCGCCGAGTTGAAGAGTTCGTCGAAGGCACGGGCCCGTTGCGATAAATCGTCCTGTATCGTTTGCCGGGGCACGGCACGCGACGGGGCAAAGAGCAGATCGATCATGGCGGTATCGCTCCAGTAAAGATCGCTGGAGTAATTGTTGAAACTGACCTTGGGCGTGACGTCTGACCCGGCATAAAGCTCATGAATCAGTCGATAGGCGCGCACATGGGCTTCCAAAAGATGGGCCAGGCACTGGACCGTCGGTTCAATGCCCACCGGACTGCCGCTCGGAAAAATGCGGTAAAGGTAATGGTTGAACGCCTGCAGGTTCGGCTCGTTGAGAGTGATGAACCAGCGGGGTGGCGGGCATCCGAAATCATGCGGCAGCGTTCGCAGCAGATACTTGATCGTGCGTTCCACGAAAACGAGGAAGTGATCGATGGTTTCCGGTTTCAGCCACGCGTCCATGCCCAGCCAGGCCGGGTAGACGAAATGGTGCAGGGTGATGATCGGCTCGAGGCCCTGGGCGTGGCAGTCGGCAATCCGTTGCGCATAGCTGTAAAGCGCCCGTTCATCGAAAGGCGGGGGCTCTGTCCCGGGAGGCAGGCCCTCCACCGGACCCAGCTCGGTGATCGGCTGCACCCGCGTCCATTCGATGCTCATGCGAAAGGCATTGAGCCC
>Ga0307511_10008003_pt1 | contig 10601 bp, 9 predicted proteins | sample 13_EM_MG_FD_200266 | JGI IMG/M metagenome (GOLD analysis project Ga0307511, IMG submission 200266) | Populus trichocarpa ectomycorrhiza microbial communities from riparian zone in the Pacific Northwest, United States - 13_EM | ecosystem: Host-associated > Plants > Roots > Unclassified | place... | reverse complement strand
AGAGGAACCCACCACATTTTTTCGCTTTCTAGGAAAACCATATTGAGAGAGAGAGAGAGAGAGAGAGGAAATTAAGAAAGCTGAGTGAAGAAGATGATGATCTTATGAAGAGAGAGAGAGAGAGAGGGGTCGGCAAGACAACAAATACTAGTGTTGTCTACTACTACTACTACTAAATGTATCTTATAACACAACAAAGAGATACTAGAGCTTAGTAAAGGGTCGTTATTGCTTTCTTTTTTACTTCTCCTCCTCATCAGTCTCTTCTACTTCTCTTTCTCACTGCCCCATCTTCCAGAGAAAACTCAGTCATCTCTCCCTCCCAGGCCCCAACATTTTATTTATTTATTTCTTGCTCTCACAAAAGCCAAAGTGACAGTTGTGTTCAGTGTTCCTATTGTCTGTATACTACTCTAGCAACAGAAACCCCAGAGCCTAGCAGCAGCAGCAGGCCACAACTGTAGCAGCAACCAGTCCTACTTGGAGAAAAAAGAAGGGAAAAGAATAACAAAGCCCACCCCAACAAACAAGATCTCTTTCTTTCTGCTATTGTTCTCTCTCTCAACAAATCTCCCTTTCTCTGATACAATTTCAGAGTTCTTGACCCCACTTCGATCACATAACACCTACATACACACATCCTTGGATTTAGCTTCCCCTTCTAAAAATCTAATCTATCCTCCCTTCTCTCTCTTCTATAATTATCATAAAAACGCACTCATCTTGTATATTTACTTACATAACATATATATATATATATAATATTGTTTTTTCTTATTTCTTACAAAATTATCAGTTGTGGCTACTACAAGGATTAGGCAGCTCCTATCAGACACCGGTGCCTTTGCTGACTGGGCCACCTCTAATTCCTCCGGTATCCGTACCGCTGGTCCAGACGACCTCTCACTCGGCTTCAATGCCGGTCCCACCGCCGCGGATGCATCCGCCGGCCAAGCATCCGGTACAACATGGCCTAACTCATCCAGGTCCATCAACTACAACCTCCCTCCAGATATAGGCATGGTGGGCCTTCGCGATGTCTTCGTTGTGGCTCCTGCTGCTCCCTTCAACCACCACCACCACCACCACCACCACCACCAGCATCATGAGCAAATCAATCTTTCAACAGCAGATCCAATCAATGCTTCCAATGCTACAGCTCTTGGTGTTGGGGTGGGTGTTGGTGTCATTCCACTCCTTACATCAGCGCCTTGTCTTACGCCACAAAACATGGATGATCAAGATTTGTTGCATAATGGTCGAAACAAGATTAGTGGAATTCATCAGTTTTGGCAAAACCAAGGCACTCAATATATCAAGAAAGCTTCTGACACCACCCATTCGATTATTGATCATCACAATAATTCTTCAACAGCGAATTTTCTACTACAAAGTGGAAATGGTGGTGGTAATGGTAGTGGAAATCTTGGAGGGAATTCATCATCGTCTGCCACAACTACGTGTGAGGATTGTGGAAACCAAGCGAAGAAAGATTGTAGCCATAGAAGGTGCAGGACGTGTTGTAAAAGCCGTGGTTTTGATTGTGCTACTCATGTGAAGAGCACGTGGGTAGCGGCTGCGAGGAGGAGAGAGCGTCAGCTTATAGCAACTGCTGGTGGTGGTGCTGGTTCCACGGGGTCTACTTCTGGTTCCAAGAAACCTAGGCTTATAAACTCTCAAGCTACTACTACTTCTCATACTTCCACTTCTAATACGACTCCTCCAAGGAGCTACGACACGAGTTCTAGTCACCAAGGTTTTTGAGTTTAACATTTTACTATTATTGTTTTTTTTCTTTCTTTAGAGAAAGGTTTAGGGTTGTTTATGTAAACGTGAAATTTTGAGTAGGGTTTTTGTTGAATTATGTTTGCAGATGCAGGTTTTAAAGAGAGATTACCGGTGCAAGTAACTGCACCAGCAGTTTTTAGGTGTGTTAGAGTGACAGCAGTGGAAGATGGTGAAGACCAGTATGCGTATCAGGCTGTGGTGAAGATTGGTGGTCATGTTTTCAAAGGGTTTCTATATGACCAAGGAGTTGAAACAAGAGATGGGTTCCCTAATATATCTGAATTGCATTTGGGTGCTGCTAACGGTGGTGGCGGCGGCGGCGCAGGGAGACATGGGGCCTCTTCTTCCCCGATTCTCGATCCTTCAGATGTTTATGGTGCTTCTGCTGGAGGGTTACTAGGAGGTTCGGCCTTTGGAAATCCAATAAATTAAGGTTTATGAAGGAGTAACATTCATTTCTAATTTTTCTTAGGTCCGCTGATTATTATCAATAGGGTTTTGGTAAGTTGCCCCTTAATTTGTACCTTATTAACATATGTTCCATCTTTTGAAATTTTCAGCTTCTTGGTTTTAGCATTCTCGCTCCTCAATTCTACTTGCCTTTTGTAATTGCACTTTGAGGATCCTCACATAGCAAAGAAGCTGCCTTATCTCACTAGTAGAGAATTCCTGTATCAAATTTTAGAAAAGATAGTTAATAAAATTTCAAAAATCCTATTCCACCAGATGTATTAGTTCTGAAACTGCGATGAAAAAAAAATCTGTTTGTTTTCTTGAAGTTGTAGCCTTCTTTTTAATCTTTCCGTCTCCTTGCTCTTTTGGTTAGTTAAATTTTTGTATTATAAAGGTGAGATCTACAGTGTAAAGTATAATGCATCATCAAGAGGCATCGTGGTATGAACTTAACTTTTTATATGTAGCAATTTGTCTCGCCTGGATTCAAAATCCCACTCATGCTTTACCCATAGTAAGGAACTTATCTTGTCCTAAAACTTCCCCATATGACTAATTAAGTGTATGATTATTTTTCTTTCCTCCATTGTTAACTTGCAATCCTGTACTTTCCTGGTTGCTGGCTAACAATTTGTTGCACTGGTTCCTTCCTTTTGGGTTAGTTTGGTTCCATCAGCTAGAAGTAAATGTGGAAATCGTCATTATTGTGCTGCTTTAGACTTTAGCATGAGAAGTAGTTGCCATGTCACTATCATTTATTGCCAAACAAGAAAGAGCATAACATGGATGTCCTTTTCCTCCCACTTCGCTACCTGTAACATTTTTGTAATGCAGACAACCATGGAATTGCATGCACACATGAATAATATGGTGTACTTGTTGCTTCTGTTATCCTGGTATTTGAAACGCATCCCCCTCAATTAGCATATTAAAATTGTTTCTATCCTTCATATCATCTTTTAGAGTTTAACCTATTGAGGCCTGCATATGTTTCTGGAATCATTCATGCACTCCTTGTGTGCTTAAACCATGGTTTAGTGAACTGAACCTGCTAATACAACGTCTTTGGTGTAGATAATTGAATTATTGCCTCGTGATGTTGTTTATTTGTCCAATTATAATGAAACATGCAATGTATAGAATATTTGAACAATATTCTATATAACTATGTGAGCTTTCTTGTGTTGTCAATCTGGTGGTGGTGTAATTTCTGCCCACCGGGATAATTACTGTCCTGGATGTCTGTTCGGCTTGTAATGATACTTTATTCCTTGAGATGCTTCAGATGTATCTGACTTATCCTTTTGGCTACAATCTTGTGTACAGTTGTTGGCTAGTATGGATTAATTAAAGAGTCGGTATGTATTTTAATCCATGCTTGGCCTTTTCCTTTCCGCGCGCTGACATGTTGTCCCCCATTAGATCTGTTAGCATTGTTTATAAATAGATAGATTTTGTCGTGTGGATCATTATCTTTCCTTCTTTACATATTCGTAGATGTAATATTATTATTGTTTTTGATAAGCTGCATGCCACTTTTTGTAAATCATGTATATGTATGGAACAACAGCAGTCCCATGAAGATTGTTTCGTGTCATACTTTAGTGGACACTTCGTATTTACAGCAGATGGCAGCATTATGCCTATGTACTTGAGAGGTACTGAAACATATTCTTGTCCTCATTATTTGGTTGAAAGATTAGTGTTGGTTTTGAGATCTGTGGATGCACATTGTGTTTCATTTTGAATGATCAAAAACATTAACATGGCCACCTGGGGGCATTTTTTTCCTAGCATATTGTGAATCTCCATGTTATGGGTATGATAAATTCTCTTGTTGCATCGATAGGCTTTTTAGCTTGTTTTAAAATACACTTTATTTAAATATGTTGTCATTTTCTTTGGATATTTTTGTTCGGAAGTGTCATTTACGGGCTGACTGATCATTTTCTTGGATTCATGCTTGTGAGTATTACGTTTTTGAAATGACATGTCTTACTGAATAGAATGGCAATTGTTTGGCAAAAAGTAGAGTAGTCATTCTCACAAGAAATAGGTGTTCGCATAACTAATTTTACCGGAGGAATCACTGTATTTTATGTCTGACTAGCACCAACGAAGATCCTCTTTTGCATGGTTGTTACCCGTGTTTAGATCCTGCAGGAGGAACTTATCATCATGTCCTTTGAATTTTCCTTGTAAATAAGAAAACTAACTGAAACAGCAGAAGCTAAATACTAGGGAGAAGGGCTGTGATCGATGTTGAGTGTCCTTGGTACAAGACAGAGACACGGTAACTGAACTGTTGTCAAAATGCTTTGCATAGGTAAAATATTGGAGCTGAGGGGTTAGGGTTTGTAGGAATGCACATATGGCGTGCATAGTGCGTGTCTTGTAATATATCTACATCCAGATTAAGGGTGAGGAATAAAAGTTATTTGCTTCTATCCTGTCGATGCTAAACGTTCCCGCTTTTTTTCTTTTTAGCATATATAGTTGTCTAATAGGTAGCAACCCCAAGAGAAAATTAACTGCAGGGTGAGAGTGCGAGGTCTGGTTTATGGTTTTGATGCGGTAGCCGGATGTGTGGGGTTGGTTTTGTAGGTTTTTGCTTTTGTTGTTAGCAGTTCTTTGAACTTTATTGGTGCACGCCATTAGACTAATGCATTACTGTTGGAGGTGCACCTGTGAATACTTATTTGGAATGCTTATCTGGCATGTTTAAGAGAGCTTTTGTAATTGCATGATACAAACTCATAAAAAAAAAAACTCATCAAATTTTTCTATCTTAAAATATTATTTTAAAAGCATCATGTATGAAACACAGATTTGATGCAAAAGCTCATGGATTTGTTTCTTTTCACAGCACATGGGATGTTAGGGGAATGCATTTCATTTTGGAATATACTGATCACTGACATTGTGAAAGATGTTTGACCTGCTTTTAATTTGATTTGATCATTTGACAAATCCTGTCTCTTTGTTTTTATTTGAGGAAATATGTATTGTGGTTACTGTTGCTAGATTTACATGACTTTTATTCAAACTGTTGATCGACTGTGGACAGGAATTTCATCATGATTTACTTGCGCTAGCCTTTGTCGTGCTGTGGTTCGTTTATTGTCTGTATCCTCGTTCATTTCTTTTTCCTAATTAATCAAGGTTTCTTTCTTCTTTTTTCCCTTCAATCACTTATGATGGTTTCATTCACATAGCCTGCAGCCCTACCTCACTTTCGCTTTAAATTTCTGATTTTCTTGACTCCCAGATGCCAATTTGTTGCAATTAGTCTCGAGTGTGCATCATTTTCCTCTACAGTTGCCAACTTTTAGCACAAAAGGAATAGTTGGTTTGGTTTTCCAAAAAATAATAAATACACATATACATTTCAGCATAAGATTATTGCTATGATTTTTAGTAGTCACTGTTAATTCGTTCCCAGTAGAGAGCTTATATGTTAGGAATGTGAACCTCTAGTATTATTGCTTGTGCATCGATATACGATGAAGGGAATGGTCTGCAAGGCACATACGATTAACCGGAGTCTTTAATTACAGTAGGGTTATAAATAAATAGTTCAAGTTGTGGAAAGTTTATTTTCGCATGCATTGGTGCGTAATGGACATGTCAACGCATATCAGATGGGCAGCCAATAGGATATGTGCATGTGAAGAGTGATGATTTTTCTCGGAGTTGCAGTGGTGTCACTACTCTTTGTTCACCATTTTCTGTGGACGATGACACCGGGATTTCAAGGCCCCTTATTTCAAGGGCTGAATACCGACTGCTTTGAAATTCTATTGGTAGAAGTTGAATTTTGATGTTTTTGAGCGCATCTTGGCTTACGCGTTTTCATCCCTCTTACAGAGATAATGAATTATAAGCTTATTGCATCCCCCACCATGGAAATGTAAAGCATGAAAACATGGAATACCAAGTGGAGTGCGGCTTTCTTTCTTGTTGAATTAATGGCCGGAGAGAAACGAAGGGAATTAACTTCGAGCTGTAAAGTATTTTTATTTATTTATTTGTAGACATCTTCTCTTGACATATAAGAATCTCCCTCAATTATATATATATAGACACTCAAAAAGAGAAGAACTTTCAATTTTATTTCGTTTTTTTTTTTGTCTAATAGGGTTTTCTTTATTTATTTATTTTTAGCTTTGTTGCAGGAGATTATAGGGGATTTGAGTTGTTACATAATAATTTGTTGTAATTGGACTAATTAAATAGAATATCTAAAACAAATATTTGTAGAGATAAGTCTAATACTAAGAAAAAATTCATTAATGTCAAACAAGTTTTTTGACGAAAACAAGTATAGCTTATATAATTATATTGAATTGGGTTCAAGTTTTATATGGATATTTAATTGATTATGTTTTATGATGGGTCTACTAGTTGAAAGACCGTCAAATTTAGATTCGAAAGAAACTATTTTTTAATTTACTTAGATTTATTTCATTTTTATCTTATTTTTTTAGTAATTATTTAAACAGTTATGGTTTATTTCTTACTTATTATTATTATTATTCAGAATTATTTGTTTTTCTTGAGTGGCTAAAGTTTCTTAACCCTTTTATGTATTTTTAAAGCGTTTTAAAAATACAATATATTTAAACATATCGTATTTTTAAAACGTAACAACCGTTGTCGACAGTGGGCGGTTGGATACATTTTTTGTATTTCCAATAGAGTTTGATGGGTTGTCAAGTGGAATTGTGGCAGTGGCAGGTTTGAGTTCCAGGCACTACAGATGTGATCTGAAGTCGGTCATATGCAAAGTGGCAGTTTCCTGAAACGGTAATGGAACTTACTCTTGATACATTTGCAGATAGAAAAATGCTGTGATTCTTCCATGCTTCAAAGGCGAAGATTTCTGAAAATGGTTCTTTGATTTTATTTATTACGTACACAATGTCAAATAGGATATGGCTTTTTGAAAATTCCATCATTCTGGCCGCACCACATGACAGCATTTACACCACCACCAGCAACAACGAAGTCTTTGATAAATTCATATTTCAAGTACTCTGATCACTCAATCAAAAGAAGGAAGTTTTCTGATTACATTCTTTGTGAACTGTGCTTAGGAATCCAATACCAATAAAATTCCAGGTTCTGAGATTACAGGTACGCTGTCTCTTTCAAACATCAATCCATTAGATTCTCTCCATGCCATTTCTCTGCCCTGCAAGTAGAGCCGATACTTAGTTAAAAAGCCATCATTTTTCTTTTAGAATTATTAAAAGCAAATCCTTTAAATTTAGGGAAGTAAAAACACGTTGTGATATAGACTTTCTGTTTTCCGTGATTAATTGAATAAAATAAAGCTAAAAGCTCTAGCTATTAGTTCGTTTTTCTCTTTGGAGACAAGAGCTACAAGGAAGTTGTGTGTTTTGAAACCATATCTGTATACTTCTTTCAATTAAAGGACTTGAGGAGTTTGTCTTGTACATGGTTAATGAGTGAAGTAGCGTCCTCTCTTTTTAGCCACTATGGTTCAAGATTCCAGGCCAGGTCTCGAGGAGTAAATTAATTTCAAGAATCCTCTAGTTTTAGTATAGATGACTGGCTTACTTTGAACTTCATTAGAAAAAAATGAATTTAATCTCAATATGTTGAAGGTGGTCCAAGAAATATACCGACTGAAAGCTTCTTCCAATGGGGTAAAAAAAGCTCTCTAAGGCTCGATTCTTGTACATGGACGTGACCAGTTTCCAGTATTTGGGTTTTACTATTTAGGTTTGGAAGGGACACTGAGACTGATGTTCTGGATAGAATCTGCTCTCAATTTTGTGATAGCTGTTTTGCAACAAATGAAAACACTCGAAACAGTGAGAAACTCCGATCTGAACCAACTATATTAGCCAGCCGAAACTTTTTGAGAAAGAATTAACGAAGCATGCCGATAATGATTGGAAGATGGAGAAAACTACTGGTAAACACAAAAGAAGAACATTAATCTGCAGTCTTATTCCATATCAATATATTAAGGGTTAGCATAGAATATTGTTAAAGTTGGTATCATTGATACTCTTGGTGCTCATATGCAATGGCACATGAAATGTTCTAGAAACCACTTAGCAGTATCATTATAATTAACATGATTTTTAGTGCTCAATTCCACTTACATTTATACTGTATTTTATGTAAACGTGCCATGGAATCTCTTATTATGTCCCTATTTCGTAATCACTAGCTAGCAGTGAGATAAATCAAATCTCAGCGATGCAGGCCAAAATTGCTTTGGTTTTTTTTCTTGAAACAGGAACTGCTTTCATGCCATACAATGGTAATCGGGATGTGCATGACCCATTTGTTTATTTCGGACAAAAATGACGAGGAACACTTTCAGCAACTCTAAAGGTGAAGAGTGTTCAGCTACATGAACACAAGTAAGCTTGGAGACGATCTTTGTTTATGATAATTGGAAAAGAATCTTTGGGTCAGCAATGTTTAGCAGGGTAGCTAGCTACCTTTAGTCATGGTTTCTTTTTATAAGAAGTTTTTAAACCAGTGCTGACGATCTTACCAGTTAACTTAATTCTATGCTTATACACCAAAAATTAAGGAAATCGAATGATCCGCGCCATTGGATTTGTAGGTTCAATCAAGTCCCACCACAAATCAATGGCGAGAATCCCATTTGAGACTCTGAATTCTGTTTAAGCAGCATCCATAGTGAAAGGAATCCCTACATAATCACACTAAAAATAATCACGTATACTTGGTGATTCTTACCAGTAAATGCTATAGCGTATCAGCAGAAAACTTAAACCTGGCGTCCAGAAATTGAAATGCTCAAATTCGGATTCTCAACCCAGACAAATAGAAAACTTTTAAGACGCTTATGATTTGGCTAATTACATCTACAAATCTAAATTTAATGAGAAAAGCACATGAAACTTGTAATTTGGCCATTCAAACCAGTTACCTTCCATCTCTGTGAGACCTCAAGAGAAGTAATTTCTGAATAAAAATGATCTTATTATTTGACACATTGAATGGGATTTATATAGATCATAAACATCCCAAACAGTTTACAAAGAATATCCCACAAAATATGGTCAAGTAAGTTACAATCAAAACAAATATTTGAATAGAAAGATAACAACAGCTAAAGAATAGCTCTCCTATGATTGAGCTTCAATACGCCCTCGCAAGATGGCAATTCCATCTGAAATGCCAATCTTGGATCGAAGATAAAGGAACCGACTTTTGGAGAGAGGTTTTGTAAGAACATCAGCCAACTGGGAGTGAGTATTAACATGATAAACTTTGAGAGAACCATCAGCAACTTTTTCCCTAACAAAATGGTAATCCAACGCGACATGCTTCATTCGATTGTGGAAGAGGGGATTAACACACAAATATATGGCACTTAAATTATCAAAATGAATGGTGGGAGATTGTTGAAGAGTGATACCAAGCTCAGAAAGGAGATGAGAAACCCAAGTGACTTCAACAGCGGTAGAAGCGACAGCACAATATTCTGTCTCTGTCGAAGAACGAGATATCGTCCTTTGTTTCTATGAACACCAAGAGATTGGATTGCCACCAAGAAAAAGAACAAAAGCAGTGATAGACTTGTAAGAATCATGGTCGCCAGCCCAATCGATATTGGAATAAGCTCGAAGATCAAAAGGTTGTTGACGTCGTAAATTGAGACCAAGTGTATTGTATGTTTGAGGTAACAGAGCAACCTCTTAGCTGCAGTCCAGTGAGTTTGAGTTGAGGCATGCATGAATTGTGCAAGTTTGTTGACGGCGAAAGCAATATCGGGACGAGTGAGCTGGAGATATTGAAGTCCACCAATCAAACTCCGAAATTGAGTGGCAGTAGCTGGAGGAGAACCATCGTTGAGAGTTAGATGGCCAGTTGAAGACATTGGGGTGGAAGAATCCTTTATGCCTTCTAAATGAAACTTTGCCAACAAGTCACGAACATATTTATGTTGAGATAAAAACATGCCATCAGAAGTGGAAATGGCCTCAACACCCAAGAAGTAGCTCAAGGGACCAAGATCCTTTAGGGAAAAGTGATGAGAAGAAGTCAACGAACTTCTGAATGGACTGAGAACGATTCCCAGTTACAAGTAAATCATCCACATCCAGAACTTCTGAATGATTTCCCATCCACAATATTATGACTGGAAGGAGGGACAAGAACATATGTACGGTTGCGAGCAAGAGCAGCAAGCTCATCATCCATGGCAGCACACCATTTGGGATCTTTAAGAGCTTGAGAATCGGTAGTAGGATCAAGGGATGCAGGAAGCGGATGTTTGGTGACTATTTTTGGGTTATTCTTCTAAACTTATTTTTTCTCTTTGTAAAAAAAAAAAAGCAATAATA
>Ga0307511_10008002_pt1 | contig 10603 bp, 4 predicted proteins | sample 13_EM_MG_FD_200266 | JGI IMG/M metagenome (GOLD analysis project Ga0307511, IMG submission 200266) | Populus trichocarpa ectomycorrhiza microbial communities from riparian zone in the Pacific Northwest, United States - 13_EM | ecosystem: Host-associated > Plants > Roots > Unclassified | place... | reverse complement strand
TATGACGCTCTGCTGTGCAGCATACAACGCCCGCTGCGCGTCCAACACTGGCAGAAAGCTGTCCACCCCGCTTTTGAAGCGCAGATCAGCCAACTGGTAGGACTGGGAGGTGTCTTCGAGCAGGGCGCGCTGGGCGGTGAGCTGGTCATCCAACGTCTGCCGGGCCGCCAGGGCGTCATCGACCTCGCGAAACGCGGTCTGCAGGGTTTTCTCGTACTGCGCGATGTTGATGTTCTTTTCGATCTTGCTCAGATCCAGATTGGCCTTGTTCGCACCCCCGGCGAAGATGGGGAGGCTGATCTGGGGGGAGAAGGTCCACGCGGACGAGCCCGCCTTGAACAGCCCGGACAGCTGCGTGCTGGCGCTGCCGTAGCTGCCGGTCAGGGTAATGCTCGGAAAGAAGGCCGCCCGCGCAGCCCCGATGTCGGCATTCGCGGCGATCAAGGTATGCTCCGCCGCGAGCACATCAGGCCGGTTGGCCAGGACTTCCGAAGGCACCCCCGCGGGTAGATCGGCGGACAGGTTCACCGCGCCGAGGTCCGCTTCGAACGAAATGTCGTCGGGCAGCGAGCCGCCGATCAGCAGTACGAGGGCATTGCGGTCCTGTGCCGCCTGCCGCGTATACGCCGCGAGGTTTGCTTTGGCGGTATCGACGGTTGTGGCGGCCTGCCGGAATGCCAACGCAGTCGTGGTGCCGGCATCCAGGCTGCGTTTGGTCAGATCGTAGGACGCAGTCTGACTCTGCAGTGTCTCCCGCGTCACCTTCAGGATGGTCTCGTCGGCGAGCACCGCCAGATAGGCACTCACAACCTGGGCTATGAGGGTCAGCTGCGTGCTGCGGCGGGTTTCCTCGGAGCTCAGATACCGCTCCAGCGCTTCATGGTTGAGGCTGCGGATCTTGCCGAAGAAGTCGATCTCATAAGACGTGAAACCAACTCCGGCCTCGAAGAAGCGGATCGTCTGACCGCCCGTGCTGCTGATCGAGCCCACGTTTCCCGTCGAAGTACCTTGTGACGCAGTCGTGCCGGAAGGATTCTTCTGGATTTGCTCCAGCCCGGTGAGGGCAACGGTCGGGAAGAGCTCCGCCCGCTGCACGCGATACTGCGCCTGGGTGGCCTGCACATTGAGCGCGGCGATCCGCATGTCGCGGTTGTTGGCCAACGCCAGCGCGATCAGGCGCTGCATGCCCGGATCCGGGAAGAACTGGCGCCAACCCGTGTCTGCGGCTGTGGTCGTATTGTTCGTGGGCGGCCGTGATTTGTCGGTCCAGGTTGAAGCCACCGGCGCGGTGGGACGCGTGTAGTGCGGTTCGAGGGTGCAGGAGGTCAGCGCTGCCGCTACGACGGCCGCCGCGCCGATCGCCGCCCCCAATGTCGTGCCGCGTGGTGCGCTGACCGGTGTGCGTGTAACGATAACAGTCTCGAGCTTCATGCCTTGGCGCCTTCCGCAGTGGGTTCCTTCGGCGCAGTCTTGGGCTTGAAGAGCGAAAGGACAGCAACGAAGAACACCGGCACCAGGAAGATCGCGAGTACCGTCGCAGTCAACATACCGCCGATGACTCCCGTGCCAATGGCGGTTCGACCGCCCGCGCCCGCGCCCGTGGCGATTGCCAAGGGCATGACACCGAGTATGAATGCGAGTGAGGTCATGAGAATGGGGCGCAGTCGTTGCCTCGCTGCTGTGACTGCGGCCTCGATCAGCCCCATCCCGCTATCGTGATTTTCCTTGGCGAACTCCACGATCAGGATCGCGTTTTTCGATGCGAGTCCTACGGTGGTCAGCAGTCCGACCTGGAAGAACACGTCATTGCTCATACCGCGCAAGCTCGTTGCGAGCACAGTGCCGATGATTCCGAGCGGCACTACCAACATGACCGCCACTGGAATCGACCAACTCTCATAGAGCGCCGCCAGGCACAGAAACACGATGGTCAGGGAGATTGCGTACAACATGGGCGCCTGCGAGCCCGACAGCCGTTCTTCGTAGGACAGGCCGGTCCAGTCGAAGCCGATGCCCTTGGGCAGCTTCGCGGCCAAGGTCTCCATCGCTTTGAGCGCATCGCCGGTGCTCTTGCCGGACGCCGGCGCGCCGAGAAACTCCAGTGAGGCGTTGCCGTTGTAGCGCTCCAACTTAGGCGAGCCGTACGTCCAGTGGGCCGTGGAGAACGCTGAAAACGGAATCATCTGGCCAGTGGCGTTGCGTACATACCAGCGCTCCAGGTCCTGGGGCAGCATGCGCGACTCAGCCTCGCCCTGGACGAATACCTTCTTCACGCGCCCGCGGTCGATGAACTGGTTGACATAGGTTGATCCCCACCCGGCCGCCAGGGTGTTACTGACCGAGGCGATTGACAGGCCGAGCGCGCTGGCCTTTTCCCAGTCGATATCCAGTTGATACTGCGCCTCATCGTCCAGGCCGTTCGGCCGGATCATGCCGATGTTGGGATCCTTCGCGGCCAGTTGCAGCAGTTGGCCGCGCGCCTGCATCAGCGTCTCGTGGCCGACATTGGCGCGGTCGATGAGCTCGAAATCGAAACCCGTGGCATTGCCGAGCTCGAACACCGCGGGTGGTGCGAACGCGGCCACCTGGGCCTGGCGGATGGACTTGAAGAATTTGTTGGCCCGTGCCGCGATGGCCTGCACGGTGTAGTCACCCTTGCCGCGTTCGCGTCCCCAGCCTTTCATGCTGATGAACGCGAGTCCCGAGCCCTGGCCGTGGCCACCGAAGCTGAAGCCGCTGATGGTGAAGACTGACTTGACCGCGCTGCCCTCGTCTTTCAGAAAATGGTCCCGCAATTGGTCCAACACCTTTTCAGTGACTTCCACCGGGGTACCCGGGGGCGTCGTCACTTGGGCAAACATCACGCCCTGGTCTTCATCGGGAAGGAAGGACTTGGGAATCCGCACGAACAGGATGCCCATCAGGACGACAATCAGGACATAGACGACCAGCCAGCGGCCGGTCTTTTTCGTCATGCGGCTCACAGCATTGCTGTAACCGTGATTGGCGCGGTCGAAGTTCCGATTGAACCAGCCGAACACCCCACCATGGTGTTTGTGCGCGCCATCCTCGGGCGGCTTCAGCAAAGTGGCACACAGCGCGGGCGTCAGTACCAAGGCCACCACGACCGATAGCGTCATCGCTGAGACGATGGTGATGGAAAACTGCCGGTAGATCACACCCGTGGAGCCGCTGAAAAAAGCCATCGGCAGGAACACGGCCGACAGCACCAGCGCAATGCCTACCAGGGCGCCCGTGATCTGCTCCATTGATTTGCGGGCGGCCTCCCGGGGCGACAATTTCTCTTCTTCCATGACCCGCTCGACGTTCTCAACCACCACGATGGCGTCGTCGACCAACAGGCCGATGGCCAGCACCATGCCGAACATGGTGAGGGTATTGATGGAGAAACCCGCGACCGAGAGTATCCCGAAGGTGCCGAGCAACACGACCGGCACCGCGATCGTGGGTATCAAGGTTGCGCGGAAGTTCTGCAGGAACACATACATGACGAGGAACACGAGCACGATCGCTTCGAACAGAGTCTTGACGACCTCTTCGATGGAGATGCGCACGAACGGCGTCGTATCGAACGGCAACACCGCCTGCAGCCCGGGTGGGAAGAACGGCTTCAGGGTTTCGATCGTCTGGTTAACCGCGTTGGCGGTGTCCAGGGCGTTGGCGCCCGGCGCCAGCTTGATGGCGAGGCCGGCCGCCGGCTGGCCGTTGTACTTGGTGTTGACCGAATAGGACTCGCCCGCGAGCTCGATCCGCGCGACATCGCGCAATAACACCTGCGAGCCATTGGTATTGACCTTGAGCAGAATGCGTTGAAATTGCGCAACCGTCTGCAGGCGCTGTGGGCCGATGATCGTCGCATTCAGGCGTTGGCCCTTGACCGCGGGCAGGCCGCCGATCTCCCCTGAGGCGATCTGCACGTTTTGCGCGAGCAATGCGCTGTTGACGTCATCCGCGGTCAGGCCGAAATTGTTGAGCTTCGCCGGATCGAGCCAGATGCGCATCGCGTATTGCGCACCGAACAACTGGTAGTCACCGACCCCACGGGTGCGGCTGATCGGGTCCTGCACGTGCGAGGCGATGTAGTCGCCGATATCGGCGGCCTGCATGCTGCCGTCGGTGGAGACGAAACCGAGGACGACCAGGAAGTTCCGGGTCGCCTTCGCCACCCGCAGTCCCTGCAGCTGTACTTCCGTCGGCAGCAGGGGGGTTGCCAGCTGGAGTTTGTTCTGTACCTGCACCTGCGAGATGTCAGGGTTGGTTCCCTGCTGGAAGTACAGGGTGATGGTCATCGTGCCGTCTTTGTCACTTTCGGAAGTGAAATACAGCAGGTGGTCGAGGCCGCTCAACTGCTGCTCGATGACCTGGGTCACGGTGTTCTGCACCGTTTCGGCCGATGCGCCCGGATAGACAACGGAGATGGAGATCGCCGGCGGCGCGATGCTCGGATACTGGGCAATCGGCAAGGTGACCAGTGCCAGGCCGCCCGCCAGCATGATCACGATTGCGATCACCCAGGCGAATATGGGCCTGTCGATGAAAAAATTGACCACGTGAGCTGCGCCTACGAGGCCGGTTGAGCCGCTGTGCCAGACGGTGCTGGCGCGGCAGGCGTCGCACCGTTATCGGGCGCTGCCGCCGCTGCGGGCTGCGCGGTGTCGGGAAGCTCCTGAGGATTCACGGTCGCGCCGGGCTTGGCGAACTGCAATCCCTCGACGATCACGCGATCGCCGGCCTTCAGGCCGTCAGTCACCAGCCACTTGTCGCCGATGGCGCGCTGGGTCACCAAGGTGTGCAGCTCGACCTTATTGTCAGCGCCGACGACCAGGGCGGTCGGCTCGCCTTTCTGATTGTGTGTCACGGCCAGCTGCGGTACCAGCAAGGCGTCGGTGCTGCGGCCTTCCTCGATCTTCTCGTGCACGAACATGCCCGGCAGCAGCAGCTTGTCCGGGTTCGGGAAGAGTGCTCGCAATGTCACTGAGCCGGTCGTCTCATCGACCGAGACTTCGGTGAACTGAAGTTTGCCGCGCGGTCCGTAGCGGCTTCCGTCCTCCAGCGTCAGTTGAACCTCGGCCTCGTTGCCGCCGGCCGCGACGAGTTGACCGGCTGCAAGCTCGCGCTTGAGGCGCAGGAGAAGGGTGCTCGGTTGAGTGACATCGACATATATAGGGTCGAGTTGCTGCACCGTGGCGAGTGCTGTCGTCTGGTTCGCCGTGACCAGTGCCCCTTCAGTGACCGCTGAGCGCCCGATGCGCCCGGGGATTGGCGACAGCAGCTTCGTGTACACCAGATTGATGTGCGCAGTGTCTGCCGAGGCCTTGTTCTGTGCCGCAGTGGCTATGGCGTTGTCAAAATCCTGTTTGCTGACGGCGTTGACCTCCGCCAGTGGCTTGAATCGTTCCACCTGCAATTTCGAGGACGACGCCGTTGCCGCGGCGCTCTCGTAGGCCGCCTGGTAGGGCGCAGGATCGATCTGGTAGAGCTGCTGCCCCGACTTGACATCGCTGCCCTCAACGAACATCCGCTTCTGAATGACGCCGCTGACCTGGGGGCGAATTTCGGCGACCCGGTAAGCAACCGTTCGGCCGGGCAGCTCAGTGGTCAGGCCCACAGTCTGGTATTGCAGCGTGGTGACCTTCACCAGTGCAGGTGGCGGAGGCGGGGGCGCTTCTTTCTTGTGACCGCAGCCGGTCAACGCACAGAGCGCGGCAAGCGCTGCTGGGGGAGCATACAGACGTAATCGCATCAGTAATTTATCTGAAGAAATCGAGTTATTTGCAACGCGGGTGGCAAGAATTGTGCCTGTCCGGCAGATCCTACCTGAGAGGCAGGATCATAACAGCCCGGTGGGCCCTGGGCGGATTTTGGCCGCGAGTCGCGGGGGACTTCCGGCTCACGCGGAGGCGGGGGGAGTGGCGGGCGACATGGAGAATGTCGCCCGCGGTGGCTGACTACTCGTCCATTCTTACGGGTCGATTTCAACGTTGGTCGGCGTATTGTCCGCGACCGTATTGCCGGGTCCCGGGGCGACCGCAGTAAAGAGTCCGCCACCTTGGCCGCCGGCGGTGTTCTGAATCACAAACACATCGTTCAGGGTGGCGCCCTCGACCATGCCGCCGCCATTGCGACCTGCGGTATTGCGTGCAACCACCGTAGCGCTGATCGCCAAGTGGCCGCCAGCAGTAAGCAGCCCTCCGCCGTCTTGCGTGGCCTTGTTACCAATGAGGGAGCTACCCGCGATTGTCATCGTCCCCCGGGGCAGGCCCCCTTCGAGGTAGATGCCGCCACCATCTTGCTGCGAGGTGTTGTCCGAAATCGTCGTCCCTTGAATAGTAGTGTTCGACGCACCCTCGATGTGCACGCCGCCCCCTCGCAGCCCTGCAGTGTTGCGAGCGATGCTGGAATCGACGATCTGGACTACACACTCCGCTGAGACATCCATCCCTCCTCCCCGTACGCCGGCTCGATTGTGGACCACCATGCTCTTGGTGATCGTAGTCTGGACCGCGACGATCGCTATTCCGCCGCCCTCCGTCGTGGCCGCATTTGAGGACACGATGCTGTTCTGCAGATCGAGGTTGGCGCTCTTGGCGAATATGCCACCGCCGTTCGTCGCGTTTCCGTGAGTGATCGTCACGCCGATGATGGACACCGTCTGCGCGGGTGACGGGTCGCCGAAACTACCCAGCGTGATCACGGTTCCGCGCTCACTACCGTTGATTTCTGTCACATCCTGGCCCGCACCCAGCAGAGTCAGACGTTTGTTGGGAATGAAAAGGTTCTCAAAGTAAGTGCCGGCCGCGATGTGAATGACATCTGCGACGTTGGAATTGTCGACCGCGTCCTGGATCGTTGCGTGCCGGCAACCTGCCGGGCACACGAAGATATCAGACGCGTTTGCATTGTGTACGCAAGAGGCCGCAGCCAAAGTAAGCACCAGGACACCTGGCCTGTTCATGTTGTTTTCTCCGTGAGTGACGCGCTCTACCCTCATTCACATCGAAAACACTGCAACTCACGCGACATCGGCCACTGCAAGACTTAACGACCGTTACGAATCACCCGACATAGGCTCTCCCGCACACGGCTCCAGTGCCGCAGATGAGGAGAGCACGGCGTGAATAGAACGGTCGAGGCAATGATTTATGCGATTCGCGAGATGCGGCCGCGGTTGGATTCGCGGGCGCGGGAAATCGAGGCCGCGCGGCGCGTGCCGACCGATATCCTCGATGAGCTGCGGCGGCTGGGTGTATTCAGGATGAATGCCCCCAGGAGCCATGGAGGATTGGAGTTGCCGCTGCGCGAATCGTGCGAAGTCCTGACCGAGCTTGCCAAGGTCGACGGCTCGGTGGGTTGGGTCTGCATGATAGGCAGTTTCGCATCATTACTTCTGGGGCGGCTGCCGCGGCCGCTCTTCGATCAGATCTACCGGGACGGTCCGGATATCAGCGTGGCCGGCGGGTCGGCTCCAGGGGGTGTGGCTGAGAGCTTCGATGGCGGCTATCGCGTTACGGGGCGGTGGCCTTTCGCAACCGGTTGCGACCACGCCGCTTGGCTCCTCGGCTTTTGTGTTGCCACCCGGAACGGTGTGCCCGTTCCCGGTCCGATGGAAGGTGTGCCGCCCCTGCGGATCGTGGTGCTGCCGGCAAAGCAGTGGCAGATTGAGGATACGTGGTTTGCCTACGGGCTGAAGGGTACGGGCAGTCATCACATCGCGTTGACCGATGTCTGGGTGCCCGAGTCGAATGTCATCGACCTGTTTGCCGGTCACCCGAATGTGGGCGGCCCGCTGTTTCAAGGGGCTCCGGGCTTTTTTGTCAGCACCCACTCCGCGTTCGCACTGGGTCTGGCGGAGGGAGCCGTTCAGGACCTGGTTGATCTGACCGATACCGGCAGGCGCCCGGTGTACGGCCGAATCGCTCTCAAAGACTCGCCGACCGTTCAATACGAGCTCGGCCGCGCGGAAGTCCTCGTGCGAGCAGCGCGCGCGCTCATGCAAGAACAGTGCGATATCGACTGGCAGGACTCGCTGGCCGGCCGCATACAGGATCTGGATCGAACCACCCGCCGCCATCAGTCCGCCACCTGGATCACCGAGGTGTGCGGCCAGGCGATCGCGACCTGCTACCGGCTCGGAGGCGCCAGCTCCGTCTATGAGACATCGCCGTTGCAGCGGCGGTTGCGGGACATCAATGCCGCAACTCAACATGTCGGTGTCAACTCCCGACATTATCTCACCGCGGGCGCCCAGCGGTTGGGCCACGAGGCCGTGCATCCGCTGTTTGCTGCGTGAGTGGGCCATCACTAAGTCGAGCTGACACCGCCGGCATTCGCCAGCAGCGGCAGGATGAAGTCCATGCGGGTGACCGGCACGTTGCGGCCGGGTCCGAGGAGTTGTTTCTGCCGGCTCGTGGTGCTCGTCACCCTGGCCGGTGTGTCATCGGCCTGGTCCTGCAACTGCTGCAACAGCTCCTTCGCTTTGAAGAAGTCCCGCGTCTCAAAGCCTTCAGTAAACTGCGCCATGGCGTTGCGTAGCAGCTTGCGCGCCTGCGCAACGCGGCCGTGGCCCTGCCACAAACGCGCCAGTGAGGCCGAGGTGCGCAGCTCCCAGGAGAGCGCTCCCTGGCGGCGCGCGATGGCCAGTGAGCGTTGCAGCAGTTGTTGTGCCGGAATGAAGTTGCCGGAATATTCTGCCGCGATCCGCTCTGCTTTCACCCGCAGCAACTCGGCGGCGCTCCAGCCCGCCCGGTTGTCCTCGGCGCGGGCGAATACAGGCTCGGTGGCGAGATCCTCACCCATCGTGGCGAGCATCTCGAGGTGCAGGGGACTACACAGTGGGTCTTCCGTCAGTACAGTGAGCCGCAGGTGCGCGATCCGATCGCCGGACCGATGTCGGATGGCCACTTGCAGGCACTGTCCCCAGGACTGCCAGTAGTTGAGCGAGTGGCGCGCCGCGCATTCCAGCAACTGGGCGGTCCACTCAGCCGCCGCCTGCATGTTTCCAGCCCAGAGCGCGACTCCGGCGGCCTGCGTGAGCGCATAACAATGCGACAGTGTGTGCCCCGTCGTTTCGGCGAGCTCCAGGCAATCGCCGGCCGCGCGCATGGCCTGATCCGGGTAACCCTGAATCCACAATATGCGGGCCAGCAGCGAGCGGGCGGTGACGCGATGGTCGAACTGCGACGCCCGGTCGCTCAAGGCTGCAATAGGTTGACCCAGCGCCTGGAGCATGTTGTCGACGTGGTATCGGGCGGCATCATGGTCGCCCGTCAGGTGCAACGACAATGCCAACATGCGATCACAGGTCAGGCGGATCGCCGGATCGTCGCAAGCCTCACTGATACTCTGGAACTGCATGGCGAGCTTCGCGGCGGATTGATAATCCGAGCCAACGATGCGGTCGACCCACAAGCCCCACAGGGCTCGCCGCCGAAACGAGTTGGTGCCGAGACGGGTCGCGATCGCCAATGTCCTGCGGAACGCCGCGGTGACTCCCTTTCCAGAGCCCCGCGTGTAGACGAGTGCATCCCCCAGCGCGGCGTGAAGCCTGAGCTCAATGGCTTCCGACACCGGAGCGTCCGGCAACAATTCCAGTGCACGCTCCAGGTACGTCCGGTATTCGTTCAGAAACGAGAGCTGAAACCAGTAGTGGGCCGACTTTGCGGTGAGCTCCACGCCCAGAGTCGTATCGCCCTCCCGGGAGAAGCACCAGTTGAGCGCCCCACGCACATCGTCGATTCTGCGGCTGTCGCAGTCACGCTCGTCGACTGAGGCCGGCTCCCACTCGAGCTCGGCGTCACCCCACGAACAGCACAACTTCGCGTGGCGCTGCTTGATTTCGCAGACCTCGGCGCTGGCTTGAAGTTTCTCGGCTGCGTAGGCCCGGGACGTGTTGAGCAGTTGGTAGGACACCTGATCCCCGGCGGCGTGCACGGTGATGAGCGACTTCGCCGCGAGGTCGGTGAGGATGTTGAGCATACTCGTTGCGTCGGAGCCGCTGTCGCAGATGATTGCGCTCGCGGAAGTGGCATCGAAGCGCCCGGCGAATACGCTGAGCCGGCGCAGTGCAGTCTGTTCCATGGCCGGGAGCAGCTCATAGCTCCAATCGAGCGTGGCACGCAGGGTCCGATGACGCGGTACGGCTGTTCTATGCCCCCGGGTCAGGAAGCCGAGCCGATCGTTCAAACACGCGGCGAGGCCGCGGATTCCAAAGACATCCACCCGTGCGGCAGCCAGCTCGATCGCCAGCGGCAGCCCATCCAGTTTGCGGCAGATATCGATGACAGTGGGTACGTCGCAGTCAGCGAGTTGAAAGTGATGCAGACAGGCGGCTGCACGCTCGGCGAACAGTTGTATGGCAGGGTAGCGAAGTGCTTCAGTCGCGGTAGATTGCGTCGTCAGGGGCGGCAACTCCAGGGGCGCCAGCCGCAAGACTGATTCGTCCTGTACGCGCAGCGGCTCCCGGCTGGTGGCCAGAATGCGCACTGCCGACGAGCCACTCAGGAGCTTCTCGGTGAGCAGCGCGGCGGCGTCGATGACGTGCTCGCAGTTGTCGAGCACGATCAACATCCGGTGAGCCTGGAGG
>Ga0307511_10008001_pt1 | contig 10603 bp, 9 predicted proteins | sample 13_EM_MG_FD_200266 | JGI IMG/M metagenome (GOLD analysis project Ga0307511, IMG submission 200266) | Populus trichocarpa ectomycorrhiza microbial communities from riparian zone in the Pacific Northwest, United States - 13_EM | ecosystem: Host-associated > Plants > Roots > Unclassified | place... | reverse complement strand
GTCCGTGGACGTAGCCAAATTGGGTGAACCACGTAAATTCTTGTGTGTCTAATTTCTCACTTTATCCTATCCTTTGCCTTTTATCTTGTCGGGTTTGCATGCCAGTATCCTAACAAGATTGCTATTAATAAAACCGAAAGAAGAATGAAATTTTGTACATTCAAATCCTTAATACTGAATGACAGAATAAAACTTTGTTCAGTCACCTTAATATAGATATCAAAAAATCACCTGCCAAGGCTGCTATGTGTCTTGTCATCAGTAAACATTATCTCTGCGAAGTGAAGGGTAACTGTGTAGCTCCCACTTCCCATACAGAAACCATAATAAGTCAGAGAGATTGAAGAAAGACGTGCATCCATGTAAAGTGCTGAAGTATTTTCGAAGAGTTTGGTTGCATTCGTCCAAGTGTAGGAATATGAGGAACGGTCATCGTCCATGAAGTGACCAGTGGTACTAACTCCCCAGTTAGTTTACTCTGGTAGAATCTTGATGGTCCGGCTGGATCTGTATCATCTTCGTATATATTCCCTTCAATAGTTGCTTCTTTTCCTCCACAATTTATGTGGAGGGAATAGAATTCTGTTGCCAAAGCAACAACATATCAATCACCATGGAATAGGAACATGCACAAATCAAACTACCATGGCAAAGAACAACGTATGTATTTTGAAAATATTCTTTTTACCTTGTAGAACCTTAATTTTGTTAAGCTACTATGTGCATGCTGTTGAAATTCAATATCAACTAGATATTAGACCAGTAGAATGTAGAGTTAATAAGAGTTTTTAATATTAGTTATGTTGCTATCCAATTTTTGACCCATGTTTTTAATAAATTTTCAGAAAAAATAAAAAAATAGCAAAAAACAATAAAAACCTTAAAAGAATGCATTTTAATATATTTGCATCATTTTTAGTATTTTTAACGTTATCTCAGAAGAATTTAAATTTTTAAAGGTATTTTAAATGCATTCAATTTTTAACGTGTTAATTTTACAATCACTAATTTTTAAGTCGATGTTAATATTGCACGTTTTAAACAATACAAACAAAATAAAAAAAATTAAAATTAAAAAAAAAAAGAAAGAAAGGGAGGAATACAAAGAAAGTTTAAATACAGAAAGAAAAGAAGAGGCGGAGAAAAATTTACAGGCATGGGGCCGAGAAAATTTTGGGGGAACAGTAAAAGAAAAACCCTAAAACCCAAAGAACCCCTAAAAATCTATCTTCTCTGCAGCCGCCACCCTTGGAAACAAAAAAAAAGAGGCCCCCTCTCCTTTTGGACGGGAGACAAATCAGAGAGCCCCGTTGGCTCTTGAATTTTTCTTCTCCAAGCCAGTGGCCACCCCCCTTCCCCCCTGGTCTTCGAAAAAGCAAACCAGAGAAACCCTCCCTTTGAAAAGAAAAACCGGAGACCACCTCCCGGTCTCTGCTCTCTCTTTGGCCAAAACACAGACCAGACCCAAGGCCACACCCACATCAAACACCCCTGCACACCGGCCTCCACGGTCTCCCTCTCTCGGCTCTCAGAACCAGCGGCCGGCCGTGGCCCCCTTGCCCTCTGTCAAAAACAGAGACCGGCCGCTCCCCCCTTGCCCTTTGGTTTCTTCTTCTTTCAGCAGCGACGACCCCTCCCCGTGCAGCAGCGCCGTCTTCCCCCAGCAGACCCAGCTCCTCCACCCAACAGCCCCACAGCGGCTCCTTTCTTCCTCAGGCCGAACACAGCGGCAGCCCCCGCTGTCCTCGTCCCAGTCTTCTCTCAGTCCCACCGCGACAAAAGCAACAACAACCCGGCAGCGCCCGCAGACCGGCAGCCCTCTGGTCCTACGCCGGCCACCTGAAGTGAAGGAGACGAAGACGTAACCCCAAGAAAGATCTGCGGTGGAACAGATCTAAAAAATGGTGGAGAAGCAGATCTAAAAAAGGAGAGAACCGGAAACTGCTTGTGTTTGTTGGGTTGCCTTGCAGGTGGCTGGGAGATCCACCGCCGGTACAAGCGGGAGGAGAAGAAGAGACGACCCCGATTTACTAGTTTGTTGGTCTTAGCCGGCGATGACAAGTGGATCCACGCGCCGCCAGGGGCGGTGGTGCGTGAGGTCCACGCGCCGCAGTGTTCCTGCAAATTCCAGACGGCTTCCCTGCAGTTACTGTTATTTTTGGGGAGTGTATTCTGTAATTTTGGAATTGTTAAGGTTTTGTTTGGGTAATTTTGATTCCTGTTCACATTGTAAACATGTAATTATGGGTGAGAAAATAGTAAAGGAGATGCGTGTGATTGTATTTTTTTTTATGTATATTTTCTAATTATAAAATCGAAAGGAAAAGAAAAAAGAATCAAATGTTTTAATTGGTATATGGATAAATATCTAAGGAATAAATAAAATTATGTTATATTTTCCATGAAAATATAAGAACATGTTTCTATATATATTTGTGGATTTAATAACTGATTTATTAAAGCTTTAAGAATTTGACTAATATTTTTAAAATCACATCAAAGTCATGAAGCAGCTTACCTCAGGTAGGGTATGTTAGAGGTGCTAATACCTTTCCTAGTCACAACCAGTTCCTTACCTTCGAATCTCTGATAAAGACCAGTAAATCCGGTTTCCTAGTAACTTTCAATTAAATATTAGATAGTGACTCAAAAACCTAAATCAAGCAAAAGAAAACGAAAAATTGCCATGATCGTCGCCAGGGGGGACGTGCGACAAGCTAAAAGAAGAATCCTAGTTAATGTAGTAATAGTAGAAGTCAAATCTTGAGAGAGAATTTAGAGAGAGATGCTCTCCTTTTGTATGACGCTTTTCCCTTGGGTTTGATCTACTGCCGTTGTTTGCTCTTGTCCTTCCTTTGTTCTGTTGATTTTCTGTCTATGGCGAACAAAAAGAAGAAGGTTGGGTCCCATAAATCTAAGCTTCAATAGCAATATTTGGCTGATTTGAATGAACACACTGTTCTTGCTTTAGAGGCCCCGTCTCGTACTGTTCATGCCACTGTTCCCCCCATTTCAAATTCAAATCCTTCCCCGCCTACTGGCCTCATTTCAGAGATTCCCAGGCCTAATCCCCATGTCCCCTCCGCTTCTCACGGTTTACAACCTCAGTTCCATGTTGCTCCATCCCCCAATATCAACCATGTGTTTGTGGATTCTGACGATGATGCTCTTGATGACGAGGAAGTGGATTATGCCTCTTCTGGAGATGATTGTGCTGGGGGGTCTCAATTCTTCACCTCCTCAGTATTTGAGGCCCCTTCCGTCCCTGCTGCTTCTCTTATAGATCCTGGGGCTTCCCCTGTTGCTTCCCCTGCATGCCCCTTTCCAGAACCTGTTGCTTCCCCAGTGCGTGCCTCGTCCCCTCCTGTTGCTCCTGCGGAGGTGAATGTTCCTTTGGCAGACACAGCACATCCCCCCCTCCCTCAGCCTCTAGTGGTCGCAACTGGTGTGACCTTTTTTCTTCAGATCGACCACCCTCTCTCTGCACAAAACTACGAAATTTTCCCCTTAATCACCTTACCAAATCGTGTGCCATTTCTCCGGAAGATTTTCAACCTCAGTTTGAGGTCTGGAATTTATGAGCTGTGGGTTATGTCTCAGGAAAAAGCCCTGGGTATAGGGCCTTGAATGGCATCATTTCCTCTGTTTGGAAATGTGAAGCTTCTCTCACTATCCATGCCTCTGGATGGCTGATATATAGATTTACTCGGGAGGAAGACAAGATTTCTGTTCTTCGGGGAGGACCGTATCTCGTGTATGGCAAACCACTCATTTTGAAGCCGATGACGAAGTTCTTTGACTTCTCCAATGAGGAGATGACGAGGGTGCCTGTATGGGTGAGATTCCCCAACCTCCCCCTTTGCTGCTGGTCCCTGTGTGTCTCTCCAAAATTGCAAGTGTTATAGGCAAGCCCATTCAATGTGACCATATGACTTCTACTCTCTCTCGTCTGTCATATGCAAGAGTGCTTATTGAGCTTGATCTTCGTGAAGACCTTCCTGCATCTGTAACTGTGCCTCTACCATCAGGTCCGGTGCTTCACCAAAAAGTAGTTTATGAATCATTACCAAAATTCTGCAATTTCTGTAATTCTATAGGCCATACTCGTCTCCTCTGTTCCAAAGCTGCTTCCAGTAGTAAAGAGGGTGGAGTTGCTTCGGATCCCCATGCCAGCAAAGTGGGAGTCTTTAGTAGGCTGGGCCCCCACATTCACCAGGTGCAGGACTCAACCACAGATTTACCAGAACAGAGTCGGTCGTCAGCTCCGGCTCCTCTTTTGGCTACATCGAACTCCCCTGCAGTGGATCCTCAACCAGTTGAACCCTGTGTTGCCTCGGAGGAGGGCTGGACAATGGTGGAGTCTAGACGAAAGTCCCACAACCGTGTCAAATCTCCTCTTAAGGGGACGGCCGTGGAAGCAGTTTCTGGTAATACTCCTTCTCCTGCTTTACTTCCTGCCTGTACAGATTTTATTGTTCCTCCACCGTCTTTTGGCATTGCTAATGCCAATACCAGCACAGCACATCTTCCACCTGCCTGTGTAGAAGTGGTTTCTCCTGTAGGTGCAGAGGTTGGTTTGGTAGTTGCTTCTCCCAGATTACGGCCTCCCCAGTTGGGTGATGGTATTCTGGCCCCTAGCCCTTTTGCACGTCCTCTATTGGGGACTTCAGTTAACACCACTATGCAGCGTCATAGCAAGAGGACCACCCCTGGTAGTAGAAGGGTCATCCCTTCTCCTGCATCTCCATGATTATATACAGCTGGAATGTCAGGGGTCTTAATAATCCCCTGAAACAACATGAGGTGGTTGGCCTCATGAAGAAATATCGTATGGATATTTGCGGCCTGCTTGAAACTAAGTTGACTATATCTCGAGTTGCCAGCCTTCACCGGTTGAGACTTCGGGATTGGAAATATATTTCCAATGCAGATACGGCTTCTATTGCTCGTATTGTTGTTTTCTGGAATCCTTCCACAGTTTCTGTTGATATGATCTCTTCTACTGCTCAAGCTTTACATCTCTCTGTGCATAGTCTTGTCTCTCAATACAGCTTCCACATAACCTTTGTCTATGGCTTCCACTCTATTTCTGCTCGGCGACCTCTATAGGCGGATTTACGAAGCTGGCACTCATCAAACCCCTGGATGATTCTTGGAGATTTTAACTCAGTTCTTTCTTCGGCAGACAAACACAATGGTGAACCAGTCTCCTCTTATGAATCCTCTGATTTTCGTCAATGTTGTTTAGACCTTGGCCTCCAGGATGTGAATTATACTGGCTGTCACTACAGCTGGACCAATGGCTTGGTGTGGAGCAAACTTGATAGGGTTATGACAAATCCATATTGGGCTTCCCTACAGCGCTTGACGCAGGTTCACTTTGCTCCTCCTGGAGCTTTTACTGATCACTCTCCGGCTAAAGTTAGTCTGGATCATCATGTCTCAGGCAGACGGAGCTTCAAATTCTTCAACATGTGGGCTTCCCATGATCAATTCCTTGATGTTGTCTCTTCTCATTGGTTTTCGGATCTGTATGGCACCCCATGTACCTCTTGTGTCGTTGCCTAAAGTTTCTTAAGAAGCCTCTAAAAGAGCTCAATCGGGCCCACTTCAGCCACATTTCAGAACGTGTTTCTCGCCTTGAGAATGAGTTGGCAGCTCATCAATTATCTCTCCACCAGGATAGAGACAATCACAGCTTACTGGACCAGGAAAAGCTTCTCCGATCTAAGTTTTCTCAACTGAAGTTTGCAGAGAAACAATTTTTCAGCCAAAAGATCAAATGCAAATTCCTTCAAGAAAGTGATAGAGGCACCAAGTTCTTTCATGCCTTGCTGAATCATACTCACAGAAAGAACTTCATTCCAGCAATTATGAATGACCAAGGTTGTCCAAGCTCCTCCTTGGAGGAAGTTGGCAGGGTCTTTGTCAATTACTTTCAGCAACAGCTTGGAACGTCCACCCCCACCATTCCTCTTGATAGTGAGGTTATTAACAGTGGTCCTTGTCTCCCCTCAAGCTCTCATGCTTTCTTGCTTTCTCCGGTCACCCCAGATGATATCCGCAAGGTGGTCTTCAGCATAGGGGATGACAAAGCTCCTGGACCAGATGGCTATTCTTCTTCTTTTTTTAAGCGTGCTTGGCACATTGTTGCGGATGACTTTTGTGCTGCTGTCCAAGATTTCTTCACTTCTGGTCGACTTCTTCGGCAGGCTAATCACTCCATTATCACTTTGGTCCCTAAATCGGCTAATGTTACATCTCCATCTGATTTCAGGCCCATCTCTTGCTGCAATGTCATTTATAAGGTCATTGCAAAACTTTTGGCTGGTCGTCTGGCTTGTACACTCCCAACCATTATCAGCCCTTTACAAAATGCCTTCCTGGGTGGACGGTTTATGAGTGATAACATTAATCTTGTACAGGAGCTTCTCAGACAATATGGCAGAAAACGTTCCTCCTCGCGCTGCCTGTTGAAAGTGGACTTCAGGAAAGCATTTGATTCTGTTCAATGGGTTTTTCTAGAGCAGCTCCTCCTGCAGCTTGGGTTTCCAGGCCGGTTTGTTTCTCTTCTCATGCAATGTGTCTCCACAGTCTCTTATTCTGTTGCTGTGAATGGTGATCTTCATGGATTCTTTATGGGTAAAAGTGGTGTTAGACAGGGAGATCCTTTATCCCCTTATCTTTTCATCTGTTGTATGGAATACTTTTCCAGAATGCTAACATTAGCCTCTCAACAGCCTGGATTTCGGTTTCATCCCAAATGCCAGTCTCATCGGCTTACTCACCTTGCTTTTGCTGATGACATCCTCCTTCTCTCACGGGGTGATGCAACTTCGGTTAGATGGCTTCTTCAGCAGCTTCACCTCTTTGGACAAACTTCAGGGCTGGTAATCAATCCATAGAAATCTTCTATCTTCTTTGGTGGAGTCAGGGATGCTCACAAACATACCATCCTCACTGAATCAGGATTCAAGGAAGGGATTTTCCCTTTCACTTACTTAGGGGTTCCCTTGAGTCCTCACCGGCTATTGGCTAGTCAGTTTACTCCTCTTCTGAATGCCTTGGAATTAACAGTTCAAGGCTGGATTGGCAAACATCTCTCATATGCAGGTCGTCTTGAACTTGTTCGATCAGTGCTATTTGAGGTGGTTCTTCATCGCCTCACCAGTATCTGCAGGAATTTTTTATGGACGGGGAACATTGGGAGAAATGGCTCAGCCCTGGTTGCATGGAAGTTTCTCTGCCTGCCTAAAGTTGAAGGAGGTCTGGGTCTCTTTGACTTTAAAGCTCGTAACAGAAGTTTCCTTACCAAGCAGCTTTGGAATCTTCATCTCAAAACGGATTCGGTGTGGATCCGTTGGGTCCATCACTATTATTTAAACCATGAAGATGTCTGGACGATTCAACCCCATCAACACTCTTCCCCTCTGTGGAAGTCCATTCTTTCGGTCAGGGACCTTCTTTCCCTTCGTTGTGGCGGTACAAGGGAAACCATTCAGTTGATGACCACTTGGGATACAAATGCAGGCCCTTTTCTTGCCCATGCATACCAATTCCTTAGACCTGTGGGTGCACCTATTTCATGGCATCGAGTTGTTTGGGAGCAATGGTCCTTACCAAAATACAGTTTCATTCTATGGTTGGCTACTTTGGGAAAACTCCGCACTCGGGATCGCTTACGATTCATCCCCATTGACCCCACCTGTGTATTCTGTCGACAGGAGGAAGAATCTCACAGTCACTTATTCTTTCTTTGTGGATGGCCAAATCGTCTGTGGTCGCTGGTCACAGCCTGGTTGCGGTTAAGCAGGACTATGCACTCCTTGTCTAGTGCTCTTCGTTGGTTATACCCTCACAAGAGGAGTATGCAAGCTCGCATGAACAGGGTTTCTCTTGGCTTAGTGGTTTACTTAATTTGGGAGGAGCGTAACCGAAGAGTATTTGATGGGAATTCAAGAGATGTCAATATAGTATTCCGAAGATTCCAAGTCCTGTTCTATGTCATCTTCCACTTTCATGAGAGGGATCACTCTTTACTGCAAGTGGGCTGACAGCTTGGGATTGTTCAATGCGGTCTGGGTCCACTTCTCTTCATTAAGGAATCCACGCTGGCTGATGCTCTTGACTGGTTCCTCATTGGCGTGCTGAAGCTTCTTTGCTTGTCTGTTCACTCCTCCTTGGCCTGTTCCACCTCTTTTGTTTGCTTGTGGTTCCTTTGTTTGCTTGGCTTGCATTAGGCTGAAGTTTATTGTTTGGGCGTGCATGGAGTACTGTTGCCATGCATGAAAATTTACGTGAAGAAGCTTCTTGTCGGGCCCACCCCTTTGGTTTTTGCATTCTCCCTGTGTTTGGTGCTCATGGTTTATCCTTGAGATTCGTCAATATGTGCCTGCATGGCTCATGCATTCTGGATTCAAGCTACTGGGGTTGTCCTCCTCTCTGCATGGGGGAAGTTCGGTGTCATTGCATGATTGGCTGGCGTTATCTCTTCATGGCTGAGCTTTGTCTGCATGGATCCTTTGTTTTGCATTGATACGCTGTTGAATCTTGGCTGGTTCCTCTGTCTTACTTGGCTGGAAGAGCTGCCCTTCTTTGGCTGTTCTCTCTGTCTTGGCTTGGCTGGCTAGCCGCCATTGTTGACGCTGTGGGTTGTCAGAAGCTTGTCTTGTGGCTCGGTATGTATGGCTGGTTTTTTCCTTTGCCTGGTTGAGCAATGTCTGCCTACATGAACAGTTGACATTGATTGTGGCTGTCTCCTTTGTGTTGTGTTGTTCTGCCTTGACTGGATGCTTGCTTGGATGTGCATGGATTTTGCATGATTTCTCGTCCCCGCATTGATCAACTCTGTTTTTGGGTATTCAATTTGGTTTTGGCTGTCTCCTGGGCATATGTTATTGGCCAATGTCATCCTCGCTCCTACATGGACAGGCTCCTGAGCTGTTGGCGTGTCGGTGTCTCTTTGGCTGGGGGACACATGGTGCTGCAGGTTTTTGGATGTGTTAGGCTGAAGCTGCTTTTAGTTTGAAGGGCTGTTGGTACGCTCGTTCTCCATGGTTTGGCTTGGATTCTGGCTTTTTGAGCTTGGTGTCTTCTTCCACAATCGGGCTCTTTGTCTCTTCTGTAGAGTTGCTGTCCTCCTGGCTGGAAGTGTCTCTGCATGATTGGTTGATTTCAGCTCGGCTGGCTCGCCGCTGGGGTTTTGGCACTAGTCTGCCTTCCTTTTGTTGCTCTCGGTGCTGTTTGTTTTATGTAATTCACTTGTAATAGTTTTCTGTCTCCTTTGGTTATAATTGAAGGTGTGTTTCCTTTGGTTATAATTGAAGGCCTGGTTAGATCAGTTTTTCTGGTTGTGCTTGCTGGGAGCCTGTTCCCACAAGCTTGTTCTGTACAGTTGTTTCTCTGGCTAGCTGGTTCTTTTTCCAGCTAGTCTGAAATTTTTGATCTATATACTTCTAACATTTGATCAAAAAAAAAAAAGAATCCTAGTTAATGTAGGAATCCTCAATGAAGACTAGTTTATTATAATCCTTGTTTAAATTAGTTTATTAGAATCCTTATTAGATTAGGATTAAGATTTCATTTGAATAGTTTAATTTTTTGATTATCTAGGACTTGAGGCCTATAAATAAGCTTGTAATCTTAAGCATTAAAAAAAAGTTGAGAGAGATACAGAGAAGAGCTATAAAGTTGTATCTTTTAAGAAAACTCTTAATAAAACATCATTCCTCTCATTCTTCTTCTTGTTCTTATAAATTAACTATCACACCCTATAATTCTTTTCCAACAAGTGGTATCAGAGCTTAGGTTTGATTATTTAACATGGTCGATTCAACTTTTCCACTTCAATATCCTAGATTGATAAATAATAACTATCAAACTTGGTGTATTCAAGTAAAAGCTTAGTTAGATTCCCAAGATGTGTGGGAAACAGTTGAAAAAGGCTTTGAAAAGCCTATAGATGAAGCAATGTTGACTTCAGCCTAAAGAGAGGCTGTGCAAAAGGCACGAAGGAAGGATCAACTAGCACTAACAATTATCCATCAATGTCTGGATAATGCCACTTTTGAGATAGTGGATAACGCAACCACTGCCAAGTAAGCATGGAAAGTTTTGCAAGAATCAAACCAAGAAGCTGACAATGTGAGAAATGTACTTTTACAAAAACTACGTGATGACTTTGAAAAGTTACATATGTTTGAATCAAAGAATATTTCAGAATACTTTGCAAGAATATTGGCCATATATAATCAAATGAAGAGATACAGGGGGAAGATGGAAGAGACACGTGTGGTACAGAAGATCTTACGCTCGCTACAAAAGAAGTTTCATTATGTGGTAGTCGCGATAGAGGAGTCATAAAATATGGATTTTCTTTCACTACAAGGTTTTATGGGGAAATTATAAGCTCATGAGGAAAGAGTCAATGAGATTCAAAAGGATGTTGGTGCACAAACACTTTTTTCAAAGCAAGATGGTTCTAGATATTCCCAAGGAGGAGGAGAAAGAGGAAGATTTAGAAGAGGAGGTCGAGACAACCTCAACAAATCAAACAGTCGATAGAATGAAGAGAACCGGTCGATCATTTCAACTGGCAATAGCA
>Ga0307511_10008000_pt1 | contig 10604 bp, 15 predicted proteins | sample 13_EM_MG_FD_200266 | JGI IMG/M metagenome (GOLD analysis project Ga0307511, IMG submission 200266) | Populus trichocarpa ectomycorrhiza microbial communities from riparian zone in the Pacific Northwest, United States - 13_EM | ecosystem: Host-associated > Plants > Roots > Unclassified | place... | reverse complement strand
AGATGGACTACGCATTTCAAACGCGCCAGCAAGGGGGAGTACAGCAGTCCTTCGCAACTCTTAATGTACGACTTGTGTGGCCCACGTCGTATAGTAACTAACGTGCACGATGATTGTAAGGCATATGACATGCGTCGAACGCCCAGCCCTGCGGCAAACGAGGATGCCCCGATCGTGGTACGAAGACAGCAAGCAAATAGGTACCCGAAGGTAAGTCGGTTGCTTATCGGCAGGAGTGCGTCCAGGGCTGAGAGTCGTTTAGTCATACGACCGCAGATAAGATCCTTTCCTGTAGTTCTGGAATCGATCGCATCGACACCGCGGGTAGGCTGCCACCGGCCGATTCTTATTGAAGACACTTATATATATAACATACTACTTGCGCCTGCGGCAGCAAAACCCCTGTCAAGCAAGGGAATACATAGTTGCTTTGATAGCCCATAGACAAGTTACCTATTATAATCGCTAATGAACTTAAGGCCGTTTTGTATCCGTTGCACCACATGTAATGAATCTGGCTTGGAAGTCTGATTTGTGGCCTCTGGGAGTCCTCGAGCACGTGCAAAGCACAAGTCCAAAGGTGCATGCTTCTACGTGAAATGTTCGCCGCTTCTCGATCGGTTCATCGATCTGGTGGGGGACAGCAGATTCCAGATTCCAGCCTCGTGCGGCCAAGTGGGCAACGGCCACAAAACTTCTGACGTGGAATAGACACTAGTAGGAGTGCTGTGAAAGCTGTGTAGCTGCAATTCTAGCATTCATGGGAGTTTGTTGGCAGTCTCGACTCTCGACTTGAAAATCAGCCAGCCTGACCCTGAAGGCTTGACACGCAGCTTCACAATTCCAGTACGTGCGTCCCTAGTGAACATAGAATCAGCTACCAAAATCAGTCGTGCTCGCCGTCTGACTGTACAGAAACAAGGCTTAGGTTGTTAGCTGACCCCGTGGACAGGATTTGTAAATAGTGGAGCAGGCCTGCCTCGAGATTTCACGAGCCAGCCAACATTAGCCATTTTCACCACGTCTTCTCACCAAGAAATAATTCTGTCTGCTCTCCGCAGATGAGAGACACCAACTCGGTGCGAATTATGTAATCAATTGCAATCGTCCATGTTGACTCCTCCCAATTAACTTGCGCTAGCTTGCATTGAAAGACACCTGTGAAGTGCTACTGTTAAGTCGAATCTACTGCATACTCCATCTCTATCTACCTGTCGCGTATGCTGTGTGTCCAACGTTGGTATGACTTGCTTCTGTCGCGTCGGTGACGCATCCTTGACCGCGGTCCTTCCACTTGAACTTGACCTCATCTTGTTAGGATACAGTAAGAAACACAACATCCACGCTTCCACGGTAAAGCTGAAGCAGCCCCATTTAGGTGATGGCTATATTCGACAGGCCTCCTGTTCTGCCTTTCTTTCGCATTGTCACGAACCCGCATCGTCACCTTTACTTGCTGCCCACGGAGATAAAAAGCAACTGTTCGATGCACAGTCTAGAGTTTCCATATCATCATCTATCCAGTCCCTGCATTTCATTCGCAATGAAAGCACAGGTGATGCTTTCATTGTAGGCGGATCCGATGACGGGGGTATCACCGTATGGTCTCTGCGGTGAGAATTTCTTCGTCGGTCATTGTTCGATCTGGTTGATCCGGCCGCTACCAGAGATTTGGAACTTCGCGCACGTTACATACACTTCATAGTACCCCTCTTGCATGTGGCTCAAGTGCGATCCCAAGAAGAGAATGCAGGGCCACTCCACGGGTGCCTGTTATTCGTCTCTGGTGATGGGACGATAGCAGTGATTACCCTCGAGGAATTCCAGTTGTGGGTGCCAATCCCCGACTGTCATGGATCTACCGTGTTAATCTGTTCACTTTATGTAGTTTGTGCATTATACCAGGTTCGGCTTTTCCGCTTTCCAATCTCTATTACGGTGGCGGAACAGATCACGAACAAACCATGACCATCTATGCGGATGGTTCTGCGAGATTGTGGGATATGAAAGCTCGCGAGTTTCGCCGTGCAATGGATCTGGAGAAAGCGAGGGACACCCTCGGCAGATCCGCGTGGCAGGAAGTGTGCGCATGACTTCTCGAAAGTGGGGGTATCCTAAGAGCTAAAAGCTTTTTTTCATAGTACCCTTGACGATGAGGCATCACAGCTGTCTACTTCTTTCTCAGACTTGTCAAGTGAAGCTATCGCGACACATCGCGACAGTACGTCCTTCGCGTCGTTTTAACGAACATGGTGCCATAATCCCGAGTTCTAGCGTGTACCATGTCTCTTGCTCTCCAGCAGTTTGTTCGATTCACCGCTACAGATGTGAAGATCTTCAACAATGCCCCGTCCTATATTCCGAAGCGTTCGCTTCAATCAACGCCAATTCCTCAACTTTGTGCCCTCCTATGTGTACTCCTCACACCAACATTAAGTTCCGAAATAGATGAAATTTGTGCTAGAAAACTCGCAGTGTCTCCATCTTGTGGGGAGTTAGATCATCCTTAGTGAGTACTGTCATAGTGTGTTATGGCACACATTGGTCCAGCCTTTCAGCAGTCAATTGGCTTCTATATGTGGCCTATCAAATTCGAGAGACGCTTGGTGCATCTCTGGCATTGCCTCTGCTTCACGAGCCATGGCGATCGTGGCCGTTCTGAAGACATTGTCTTACTACGAAGGTATTCACTCATCGTTCGGCCGCACTTACACTCCTGACCAGTTGCTGTTAGCTATGCATGACGATTGCATAACTGTGGTTACATTCTATACCACGTCGCTCGCACCTCTAGTTGGTCAAAGCTACAAACCTCCGGATCTCGTTTGGTTGGCTCAGCGATGGTTTGAAACTATGAGTTGGTACCAATAGTTTTGCGATTATGATTACATGCTGACTATTATTTAGACGAAGTGCGCCAAGCTGCGAAGATCCTGGTCGATACTGGAGTTGTGAGGATGAATGACGATGAATGCATCGCTCTGGTCGATGCTTGGAAACAACACTGTAAGTTCCATGATTTGTCTCGTTCGTCGCATGTCGTTGACCTTGAGCGCAAGTGCCGTGTTCTGATGGATCAGATAAAGACCCTAAGAAGTCAGCGTTGTCCCTCTTCTTATGCGGGTATGTGGCAGTCGAGAAATGGACTATTTTATCCGACAGGCAAGTCACGTTGGCTCATCATGATTGCCAGATGTTGAAGCTTCTTCAGCGTCTTAACGAACATTGCGAATTCTATCGCTTCATATCTACACGAAGAAGATACGACGTGTCGCGTACTAGCGGTCGACTTATGTACCCGTGGTTTTCATATCTGGCAGCAACACGTGGATTCTATGGAGGTACTTCGCACTCTCTTCGGGCTCGCTGTCTGTTCTCGCAAAGAGAATATTTCAGTCCAAAATGTCGGTCAGCAGGCAAGGCAGGCCATCCTTCAGATTGCGTCCACGAGTACAGCGCTGTTCATGGCTACGCTTACCCTTGACATCCTCAACCCGAAAAGCCTGGAGCATCGCAAAATTATGATGCAGATAGTAGCGTTTCTCATTCGAAAAGTCTGTATCGCAGCTACCACCTCCCATAACCCCACACTTAATTCACACACAGAAACCTTTACTATTATATTCAAATCTCCCGCGCCTGATGGAAGCTGTAGTGAGGTCTTTGGACCCTAACTCCACATCCAGCCGAGATGCGGTGCACGATACCGCTACCGAAGTTATCGGGCAAGTTGTGAAGACGTTGGTCCACCCGCATGCCCTTTTGTTAACACGCTGATATCGGGTCCACAGATTTCCAACGGTTGATTTCCATATGGCCTCTCAGCGTCTCGCAGTTGGGACGTGTGAAGGTGCCGTGATTATGTATGATCTCAAGACGGCGACTCAGCTGTATGTCCTCGAGGGCCACAAGAAACGTCCGGCTGCGTGCACGTTCTCCCCGGGTGGCCGACGTCTTGTAACGGTCTCTCTCGAGGAAGGCGTCGTGCTAGTGTGGAAAGTGGGATCAAGTTTCACAAGTTTTTTCAATCCTGGTGCACCACCACGCCAAGGAAATAGCGGGTCACAGCCGTATAAGACACTGAGCTTCAATGTCGGAGACGAAGGTTTGTCTCATATCATGGTAAATCAAGCGCTATGTTCACTGTCGGTTTGCTAGCGAACATGACAGTTGCAGAGACACTTGACCTGGTGAAGTTCGAGTGGCTATCAGAGCGCAGCGTGGGCCTACATATCCGCGAAAGCAGGTTAACTTTCAGTACATGATGACTTTACCCACACAAGTCGTATGATACTTGAACTAACATCCTGTACCACATCCTAAGGAAAAGAACAAACCTATGTAGGTCGTAATTATATCTTTCATGCATAGAGGTCGCATGCGTGAGGACGCAACGCGCACCACTGGGGTTGAAGCGGAATAGCCCTGATGCCACGCTGTACCATTCTGTACCGGATGTCCTGGTTCAAGAGGCATGACTCAGTGAATGGATGCACATGAGAAAGCTGGGAAGTGACATACATGGAGACGCGGAAGTGCCTCTGTGACGTTCAGAGGAGCACCGCCTGGCTGCTTGGCACTCCAGAAAACCTCAGCCGAGGATGCAGCCCGGGGCCACACAATAGAGTCGAGATTTTCAGGACCTGACTGTTCTGTCCAAAGAATTTGCTGGCCTGCACAACGTGATGCTCAGCCAGAGTCCCTTGATCAAGTCATGTGAGCTACCCCCGAGAACTAGGTGGTACTGTGCCTCTGTCAAGTTGGCAAGAGGATCGAATGTGTATGCCTAGGAATTTGAATTTCAAGACAAGTATGGATGAAGACGATGGATTCAGTACTACGAAACCTACCTTTGACCATGTCTTGAATGGGTCACACCAGCTGGTACTGATGAGATATTAAGTATGAGCCAAACATTCCTGGTTGATCCCGGCTTCGTAGGACTCACAAATCTGGTCCATCCGTTCCACCAGCTCCACAATCCTGTCGAATTGGAGATCAGATCGAGTGAGAGCGACAAATAGGGGCCTCACAAGGTAAAAGTAATCAGATGGCACTTGCACAATGCGGAATCCTTTCTCGACAGTGGAAGCAGCATGGGTCGAGGAAAGCCACACCCTGTGTCCGATCAACTATAAACTATAACTTGTGCCATGAAAAGTCAGCATTGCCTACATAACGATCGTCTCATTCGATAAAGTGATGTTCCAATCGAGGGCCATTTCCTCCCAAACTACCGGGGTCTTGCCTTGCGCGATGAGCGCACCATGGGTAACTTTTGTGTAGACATCGAGCGCACTAGTAAGCGTCGTGCCTGTTTGATTGAGGTACTGCTGCGTGACAGTGTCATTTTCGTAGCATTTTGTGTCTATTTCGTCACCTCCGGTGCTGAAGTAGCTAGACGGGAGAGTCTTGGCAACACTGGAAAGGAGAGATGCAGTGAAATTGACGACTTCGGGGAGTGTAAACCGGAGCTGGCCAGAAGGAGAACCATTCGCGGCAGAGGCCCATGGCGATGTGTAGAAGCAAGCGAGGTAATCAGGATAAGAAGCCCCAATGGCAGTGGTATGACCAGGGTTATCCATTTCCTAACAGGATGTGAGATTAAGCATATGATGCTCTCGGTGGTCCACGAACGAGCAGTACATCAATTCCATGCTTGAGAAAGATTGAGTGTAAACATCATTGTCGGATACTGTATACGTACTGCTGCAGCATAAGATACAATGTACTGGACGTCGCTCTCGGTGTACACCTCTTGAAGGGAATATGCTCCATTCCGAGCAAGCGCCGGAAATTGAGAAACCTCAAGAGGAAAGCTCTCGCTGTCTGTAATATGCCAATGAAAGGTGTTTAACTTGACCCAGCTCATAGCATCCAAAGTTCGGATCAAATCATGGACGGGGAAGCTGGAAGATGCAGCCATCATACAACCAGAACTACGCAAAACACCGATAAGACTTACTAGTGCCTAGCTGTGTCGAGAGCAAAGCCACGATAGGGCTATGCGAGGGTTTTGAGACTTTGCGTCCTTCCCAAAAAAAAAATGATACTTACATATGCAGGTACATCGACGATGTTGATCGGGGCAACCAGGGTGTAGGTCACACCGCTATAATAGTACCATAACTGACCAAAAGTGGTAAGGCCCCTGTAGAGCCCGAGAGTTGAATTTGCTGTCAATGTCGCTTCACTACCGTCTTCGGGGATAGTCAAAGTATACTCTTCGCTGCGAATTTCAAGGGGTTTGACAGACTCAAACGAAATAGACTGGACTTCTGCTCCTTCTGTGAGGCTAAGTTGCAGGGACTGGAGAGACTTGGCACCGTCGATGGCGGAACTGTCATCAGCGCCACGGCCGACCACCAAGTAACCGAGCTTGTCATTCTCAAGGTAGAACTGAGTCTCATTTACAGCCTGTAGGAGATCAGCTGGTGGGTTGGGAACTAAGACATCAAAGCTGAAGGAGGGAGACAAGGTCAGACCCGTTTGGCCCGTTTGCAGCGCTGTGGGAATGGGCCAGAGGGACCACACTCTCGTGGGGGCAACGCACAACGTCGCAAATACTAATAGCCTACTAGACCAAAGGCGACAAAGGACCATGAAGGCGAACAGAGTGCCAGCAGAGCGACGGGGTGAGATGCGGAATGAGTTGTTCGCCGCGTACAGACTATGTAGTCAGTTCCTTTGATCATGAAACTGCTACTAAGCAGAACAAGGGCTCGGCGAAAAGAAGGAACCGAAGAAAGTCGCACCTCCACCGGGTTCTCGACTTATTAGGTCCTGAACGATTCGTGCCGGCAATGTTAGCGTGACAGCAGGGTAAAGGCAAAACATTCAACTAGTCTGGAATCTGGAATATTGTGTTTCAGTAAGCCCAACGGCTGATAATGATCATTCTGGGGGGCAGTGGTGTAGTGTGTGGTGCAGTATCTAATTAACCATGGTGGTGGTTGCGGTTCAACGTTTTTCTTCGTGTATCTATGAACGCTAAGTTTACCACACCCGAGGCGAAGGTCCCCTTTTGGTAACAGATAAGATGGCCATTCCTATGTAGCCTTTGAAAGGGTGCGAAATGAGCAGCGAAAATACGCAACGTCGCTGGTGTGGATACCAGCAACACAAGACGTCATGAACTTTGACCAGTAAACGAGTGACAGCCTCTCTCCGTTCATTGTCAACGCACTAGACTCGCTTGACAGATATCCCGAGAGTACAACATAATCCACGATTTACCCTTAATCATACGAATCGCACGAAATCACAAACAATACGGTACCATTGGGCAACTATACTCAGATTGACAGGTATCGAAGGGGAAACACAATTCAATTCTACTGATTCCTTTCTTCATGCGTAAAGATCACACGCATGAGGACGAAGAGCACACCACTGGGGTTGGAGTGGAATAGCGCTGATTCCACGCTGTACCATTCTGTACCTGAGATCCTGTTTGCGGATGGTGAGATATGTATCATGTGAGAAGTGGGTATGTCTTACTTGGAGACGTGGAAGAGCTTCCGTATCATTGAGAGGCGCACCGCTAGGTTGCTTGGCGCTCCAGAAGATTTCGGCGGAAGACGCTGCTCGGGGCCACACGATAGGGTCGAGATTTTGGGGCCCTGACTGTTCTGTCCAAAGAATTTGCTCGCCTGATTGGTACATTGTTCGTTCAGCCACACCATTCGAACAGTTCATGTGACTTACCCCCAAGGACGAGGTGGTATTGTGCCTTTGTCAAATTGGCAAGGGGGTCATATGTGTAGGCCTAAAAAGGGTCACCAGCGCACATGAGAGTAGTAGATTCAGTGATGTGCAGCCTACCTTTGACCATGTCTTGAATGGGTCACACCAACTGTTGCTAATGAGGCCAACAAGCATTAGAAGCACTTTGGTTTGATCTTCGGAGTACTCACCCAGTGGGATGGTCTCCAACCCATCCGCCAGCACCACAATCCTGCCTGATTTAGATAAGGTAACACAGCGCGGAAAGGAGTCTCACAAGGTAGAAGTAGTCAGAAGGTACCTGCACGATACGGAATCCTTTCTCAACGACGGAAACGGCATCCGTCGAGGAGATCCACACCCTGCGTGTGAGATCTGTCATACGGTTTACATGAAAAACCAACATCACCTACATCACTATTGTCTCGTTGGATAAAGTAATGTTCCAGGTGAGGACCATTTCCTCCCAAACTACCGGGGTCTTGCCTTGAGCCATAAGTGCGCCGTGGGTCGCTTGCGTAAAAACGTCGAGTGCACCGTTGAGCGTCAAGCCCGTCGCATTGAGCTCTTTTTGAGTGGCAGTATCATTTACGTAGCATTTTGTGTTTAATTCGTCGCCCCCAGTGTTGAAGTAGTTGGATGGTAGAGTCTTGGCAACATCTGAGAGGAGGGATGCGGTAAAGTTGACCACTTCCGGTAATGCAAAGCGAAGCTGCCCAGCAGGAGGTTCATTCGCGTAAGTCGACCAAGGGGATGCATCGAAGCATGCGACGTAATCAGGATACGAAGCTCCAATAATAGAGGTATGACCAGGTGTATCAATTTCCTGACATCACATCGGATGAGAATGAATTAACTTCAATGTTAAGTCCACGCACAAGCAATACATCAATTCCACGCTAGGGGCAGATCGGTAATCAGCGTCATGGTAAAATACTGAGGGTCCTTACAGCAGCAGCATAAGACACGACGTATTGCACATCGCTCGCGGAATACACCTCTTGGGGAGAGTACGCTCCGTTCTGGGCAAGCTCCGGGTACTCAAACACTTCCAGCGGGAAACTCTGACTGTCCGTGATGTGCCAGTGAAAAGTGTTCAATTTGACCCAACTCATTGCATCCAGGGTTCTGGTCAAGTCTTCGACAGGGAAGCTGTAGGAAACAGGAGTTATACAAATGAACATTGCCGAATCGTTCAGGACATACAAGTTTCGAGCTGTGTCGAGTCCAAAGCCACGATAGGGCTACATTTGCGTGTCAGTTTGAGCCTCTGAACGTCTCTCCAAAAAGCTCATACTTACATATGCAGGTGCGTCAACTATGTTGATTGGAGCAATAATGGTGTATGTCACACCATTATAATAGTACCACAGTTGACTGAAAGTAGTAAGGCCCCTGTAGAGCCCGAGAGTTGAATTTGCTGTCAATGTCGCTTCACTACCGTCTTCGGGGATAGTCAAAGTATACTCTTCGCTGCGAGTTTCAAGGGGCTTGACGGATTCAAACGAAATAGACTGGACTTCTGCTCCTTCTGTGAGGCTGAGTTTCAGGGACTGGAGAGATTTAGCACCGTCGACGGCGGAGCTGTCGTTAGCGCCACGGCCGACTACCAAGCGACCGAGCTTGTCATTTTCAAGGTAGAACTGAGTCTCAATTACGGCCTGTAGGAGATCAACTGGTGGGTTGGGAACTGCGACATCGAAGTTGAAGGAAGGAGACAAGGTCAGACCCGTTTGGCCCGTTTGCAGCGCTGTGGGAATAGGCCAGAGGGACCATACTCTTGTGGAACTGATGCACAACGTCACCAATAACAGTAGCTTAGAGGACCTACGATTTGCCATGATGGTGGGAGAAGATGAAGCGAAAAACGCCCTAAGAGCGAAGCGAGAGATTTTATAGGTGGTCCCCTATGAAGAGGGGACGAGTGTCTTTCCCCTCTTGTTACTCCGCAGAGGCGGTGATCATGCACAGATCAGACACTCACCCTTTTTAGATCTCGACACTGGCGTGCGTGAGTTGGGCTGAGCGTTGCCGCATTGCGCTGCAGTGACCATGATGAAACTTCATTCTTAGCTTGGCTGTAGTACGACACCCAGTTACCAAATAAGACTTCAAATGAAATGTGGTTTATGTAACCTCTGGAATTTGGCAAAACTAACATTATGCATTATGCATCGTTCTCGTATGCTCAGGTTGTTCCCAATTTTGTCTGTCTTGCCAATATTGTTCCAGGTAGCCTATTATACTAATCATCTTTCAAGTGCAAACGTCATAAGGTGAGGGGGGAGAGCAGATGGATTACTTAAATATTACAGGGGAGGATACCGACATGGACATGGCGTGAGCAATGCTCGTTGGCCGAGCCATCTTTGGAACTCACCTTTAGCTTCTTCTGCGGCTAATATCCAAGGAAGAGACACCAAGTTTCACTACGGCAAGTTGCATATCGATAGACCAGAATTGACTGATGCTCAAGTTGATAGCCCTGGGGGATATCCAGCTCTTCAGCAAGGATCTGTTCCCGTTGGTGACACGGGGGCACTTGCACCTGCTTTACGAGAGATCACTCGAGTTCCACAACATATACTGATTTGAGGACAGAGCTTATATTCATTGATGGGTCTGCTAGACGTCAATATTCCAATGTTGTATGGGAAGGGGTCCAAGAAGGCATTTCACCATTCTCAGCTGGAGATCATCCGCACATGGGACGATCAAAGCATCTTCGCGTGGCCTCGAAATACAGGAAATGTGCGGACTGACACTATCCTCACTTCACTTCCAAGTAACGACAACTTCAAATCATTGTTGACCTCCGTATCTATTCGACTCACCAATAGATATATCGTTACAAGTGCCATACAACATTCCCCTGACCT
>Ga0307511_10007999_pt1 | contig 10604 bp, 12 predicted proteins | sample 13_EM_MG_FD_200266 | JGI IMG/M metagenome (GOLD analysis project Ga0307511, IMG submission 200266) | Populus trichocarpa ectomycorrhiza microbial communities from riparian zone in the Pacific Northwest, United States - 13_EM | ecosystem: Host-associated > Plants > Roots > Unclassified | place... | reverse complement strand
GTACTGGAATGGCTTTTCGCCGTCTGTCGATACCCTCCTTGACATTCTTCGTGCTTGCCCCGACCTCCAAGAGTTTACCCTCCGTAACATATCGGACGTCGACTCCCCTATCACCGCTCTCGACCAGGAGTTTTCGACAGTCAAAATTGTCAAGCTTCCACGACTGACCAAAGCCTCTTTCTATTACGCTGGTAACATACGCACAAGATTACTCCTTAGTCAGATCTCTTTCCCCGCTTTAGAGTCTCTCGAACTTAGTTATCTGGACAACATGACGCCCATCATAGAGCATTTGCGACAGCAATCTCTGACGTCCCTCCCTCTGCGACATCTGTGCATCGAGTCAAGTTTCTTTAACGAGCACAAGTTCGTCAACTTACTCAAGCGGCTGATGTCCCTCACGACCCTTGAGCTGGTGGATGTCGAAGATATCTCATACTTTCTTCTCAAGGTAATGAATTCGGATTCTATCATGACTAGTATTGTTCATCGATCTGTCATAGAACCTTTCTACGCCACCTGCCTCTCATCCATGGGTCTGTCCAAAACTTGATCGATTGAACTTTGACGGATGCACCACTCTGGAATGGGATTCTTTGCGGACGCTTGTGGAGTCTCGTCTTTCCGGGAAACCATCGCAGCTGACATCCGTTTCGGCGACCGCTGTCTCTCGGCCTGTCTCGTCTGCGTCTGCGTCTGCTTATATCCATTCTCTGACGTCAACACGATGTAGCAGTCCCGTACCCGGCCCGCGTCGGTTATCTTCGATCGATGTAACACGCTGTCACCAGATCAGCAAGGAGATGGTCCAATGGCTTCGAATGTATGTTCGTGACGTTCGTTGCGAGTCAGTCAAAGGGATGTGGGGAGAGCCTATGCTGTCCTGACCTGGCATGGCTGACACTCATTGTCATCTACTCTCTTCGTTGCCCCTCATCACCCACCCATTTCTGTAGCATATATTTATAATTGACGACACGAGCACCGAGTACAGCGCCTGGTATGTATTTATCAACAATTTGGTTTCACGGCTTTTTTGCTGCTTGACAAGTACATATTCATAGCATAGCGCACAAACCACAATGGATCAAAGAATGGAATATCCAATATCATCATGACGGTCCTTTCGCGGAAGAACGATGTAGCGTGATCTTACTCATTGAGGTATGCTAGCATCCATTTCCGTTTCTCCTCTTCTCGTTTGTGCAATTTTGCAAAACCCCTTCTCCCTCTGCCCATTTCCGCCTTCTTCTTCCGCATCTCTTCTGAAGCCCGAATGTGTCTCGTCAACGCCGACGCATTATGCGTCACGCGCTTCTTGGATTGTCTATAGGGTCCCTCAGTTTTCGCCTTTAAGCCAATGCCAAGTCGGTCTGCCTTGAGAACCGTTGGAATTGGGGTGAGCAACGACTTCTGCTCGTGAGAAGGTGCAGATGTGTCGTGAAGCAATTGGGTAGGCATATCTGGATGAGACGGAGCAGCCTCGAATGCCTCGATGCCTCCATCCACGTCTTCATCCGGCTCGGAATCTGACTGAGTTGTGAGGTCAATGACGTCTGCTGCTGCCGCAGTTACACGTTGGTATAGCATAGCCCCTTCCCGTTCTTTCCCTTTAGCAGAGGACGTCCCGTGCCGGGTAGTTAACCGAGATGACGCTTCTCCAACCTCCGTCTGTGTCTCAGTCTCTAACACTGCCCCAGTGGAGTGTGCATCGGAGAATCTGGCTGTATGTGCACCGAGTCCTTCGCCCTCGTTCCAGCCACTTCGCTGTAAAATGGCAAACCCTTTGTTCGACGGTCCAATATGGAGCCACACTGGCGGCTTGTATCGCTGCTCAGAGGGAAGTGGAGGAGGATCCCGGGCGAGGATGTCTGCTAAAGATGCTGCTGGGGAAGATGGGGGCGTACTAGGCTCCGAGCGCAATGCTCTGCGGATGAACCAATTATTTTTGTTGATGGCTTCTCTATTATGCTGCGATTTCGTGTGCTTTGGTGAATCCTCTGGAGCCGGCGCACTGGACGAACGCTGCGCGGGGGCTTGCAGGGCATCATTGCGGATTGGATTCGGCGCATGGGTCCTGGCGAGAGATTTGTACCACTGCGCAGTTTCTGTAGATGCGCTGTCCGTCTCAGACCGTCTAGCAGTAGACAATAGGGTCGATGGTGATGGTTCTCCCCATTCATCATGCTGTATCGTGGCCGGGACAAAAGTGGGTACGACACGAAGTCGGCGTTGAGCAGAAAAGGATGATTCCGTCTGCCATGGGTCAGCGTCTTCGTCGAGCTGCCCTGTTTCGCGCTCGAGTCTTTCACGGTCTGCTGAGTCGTACTCAGAGCGGATGATATGAGTGACAGTGGCCATCGAGGTATGATGATTAGTCATCCTTCACAACTTATATTTGAGATTATTGTCGTTCTATGTACAAGTAATTCTGATCCAAGGCAGACAAGACAAGCCAGACATCCAAAGCTAAAAAGCAGCCATGCATCCAAGTCAAACAAACAGTCAGTCTTTCGAATAAATGTCCGATTTATAGCTGGGGTATATTTCACGCATCCGCGGGTATACCAGAGCCATCGTAGGAGAACCCTTGCAGAATCAGGTCAGTAGCGTACCAGAAAATGGACATACACGAATGGCATACCAGCAAACTGAGCTTGGACAGTCGATGACAAATGAGACCCGTCCACGTAGCTATCAATTGGCGCTTCGGTGGTGAATACGGTATCGAAATTCGACACGTCCTGGAAAAGACAGTTCAATCACTCCTTCATTTCATAACATCATATCTACATCTTGCACATACCACGGGGCTCGAAACACTGGGTTTGAACGGCGGTTGTATCTTCTTCTGCAATAACCTCTTGAAGTCAATGTGCTTCTCGAAGAATGGATGCTTCTTGATCTCCTCCGCGCCATTTACACCGAGGCGCTTGATTGGATCTCGGTTGAGAAGGCTCGTAAGGATGCTACGCGCCTCGGACCCAATGTCCGACCCAAAGATGAGTGGGTCCGTGAGGATTTTCTGGTACATCTTGTCTGTCACCTCTGGTATAATTGTATAACGAGAACAGCGAAGGTAACACAATAAGAACGTACCGTCATAGAAAGGTGGTAGGCCGGACAACATCTCATAAAGCAGCACTCCGAGTGTCCACCAGTCGATAACTTTGTCTAAGAGTTAAGAGTTGGGGCATCAATGGCAATGACAAAATAGGTAGATAGTCTTCTCTTACTATATCCTTGGCCGTTCAAAATTTCAGGAGCAAGATACTCTGGTGTGCCACAGAACGTATTTGTCGTGTCCGAATCCTTCATGTTCAGCTTGCAGAGGCCGAAATCACAGAGCGCAATATGGCCCGTGTAATCCAGGAGGATGTTTTCTGGTTTCAGGTCACTAGAAAAAGCTCAATAGCACTGAGAATTAAGAGCTGAGTGTAAACGAACCGGTACACAACATCAAGTTCGTGGAGATGTTCAAGGGCAAGAAGCAGTTCTGCGCTGTAGAAACGAGAGCGCTCCTCGTTGAAGCGTTGTTCACGTTGGAGGTGATGGAATAGCTCTCCGCCATTCACAAAGCTATACCATAACCTCAGCATCCGTGCCACATCCAAAGGACCGATTGCTCACGCTAAGACCAAGTACAGCTTCTGTTCCGACTGAAAGCTGAACTTGAGAGGTACTATGAATGGGTTGTTGACGCGCGCCAGTACCAGTCGTTCAGCAAGAGTGTGCGTGATCTCTTTCCGATCGACAATATGCGCCTTCCTGATCGTCTTCAACGCATAGATCCGCATGGTGTCACGCTTCCTGACTTGCATGACCTAGTCTGATATGTTAGTGGGCAGTGTAAGACCTTTATGTTGCCAAAGACGTGCTTTTCCAAAACTGCCCTTTCCAATGACCGTGATCAGTTCAAAGTCATCAATGGTCAATGATTGGCCCTATACCCATGGATGAGGAGACCGAACAAGATCAAGTTAATGGAGGACCTACGGAACTTGGTTGGTATGCAACACCGATCTGGATCTTTCCCAATCCACTACCAAGGTCATACCATTGGTCTGTTCCGACTGAGCCAACGTTGTCGAAATCGGGAGTGAACTTGATACCGCCCATAAATATATCATTGCCCATGTCGTCAGCCAAGCCGTCACTTCCGACCTTGGGTTGTTCGGCACGAAGATAACATTGTATCGAAATCTCAGAGTTCCTCGACACATCACTAGCAGTGCAGTCAATGACAGAAAACGTGGAAATTAACCATAAATGAAACCAACAATTGCGCCTGATACATATAAAGTGGCTTCTCGAGTTCGCCGCCTAGGGCGGTAATCAAGACCTGATTTACCTCGAACTCCATGACCAAGTAAGGAAGCCACCAGCACTGAGTGCGCTGAATGCTATCTTTCGCGCTGTGCCGTTTGGCAAGGCGCTTCTGCATGACGCTGGACGGCGAAACAGATGCGGCGACCTTTGCTTGCTGGGTGGAGAGGGCAGCATGTACGACGGGTGGGACTGGGGTGCCCGGTGGGAGCGAGAGGCCCTCTGCCCAGAGCACGCGTATTGTGAGGAGACCAGTGCGGGATGTAGGCTTTCCATCTGGATTTCCTGGCGTCGGTGTGATGGATCGCGGTGGCTCGTCTGTACCAGCGGAGAGCGTGGCTGAGGAGGCCTTCTTGGCCAACTTTCCGAAGCCTTTCAACATATCGTACAGCGACAAGAACTGAGAAACTGGGCGCGAGTAGTTGATAATGGCTGGCAAAAGGACTGCAGTTCAGAAAGACAGTCGTTTTTTCACGATGGGCCAGCACGTGGCAACCACATAACCTTTGATCGACGAAAATCTGCCCTACTTACGTTCGCAGTCTCGTTCGGTTCCCTATTCATGGGACAAACCGGGAGCGAGGAAAGCCAGGATTTTGACTAGTGAGAATAGTACATACAACAACTTCGAGAGAAGAAGGAGTGATCCGTGCACGACGGTGATGAGAACCAATCACCTCCAGGAAGCTCCGATGACACCTCTACGCCTCGCCACCACCCTTCGAAGTTCCCTTTGTCCGGTACTTGGCAATCCACGGGTGCCGGGATACCTCGCTCAATGGAAGTCGCTCTTCCGGATTGTGTTTCAGGAGCTGCAGAAGATGACCAACCATCCTGCTTATTCGGAAAATAGACTTGCCTTCGATATGAGGTCCCTCGCGTCTGGTGAAACTTCCGGGGGTATCTTAAGATCCACTCTGGCGATGCGTCGATAGGTCGCTGCAATGTTGGTTAGCAGTTGACCGCACGGTGGACTTCGATGCAATGGACACTAACCATGTACACTACTCTTATCCTCGAATGGTGGATGTCCGACAAGGAACTCGTATGTGAGCACTCCGAGAGCCCAGTAATCAACTTTCTCATTATGCTCTTTCCCTTCCACCATCTCCGGAGGGAGATAGTCAAGCGTCCCGCAAAGTGTCATGCGTCTGTTGCCAGGAGCATGAACACTCCAACCAAAATCTCCTATTTTCAACTCGCCATTGATACCAAGAAGCAAGTTTTCTGGCTTGATGTCCCTGTGGATAACATGCTTCAAGTGCAAGTACTGGAGTGCGTCCGCCATTTGGTCAATGTACCGTGAACTGCGTCTTTCGGTGAACCTCCCCCTTTTGCTCAGCTGCTTATACAGTTCACCCTGGCCAGCAAACTCGAGCATGAGGAATATCCGCTTTTCATCATGGAAGTAGCCATATAACCGGAGGACGTTAGGGTGACGGAGATTTTGTTGAATTTCTATTTCTCTTCGGATCTGCTTTTCTACATGTGATTGCACAATCTCGGATTTGTATAAGCACTTGAGCGCGACGATATAGTGTGGCTCGCATGTGGTGCGGACCATGTAAACACGACCGAACTTTCCCTTGCCGAGGGGACGACCGATGTCAAAGTCATTGAGCTTCCATTCACGGGTAGGGCGTGTTCTGCAAATGCGTCAGAGGGAGACGATAGGGTTGCATAATAACTACTCACCTCAACGTACTTGAATCCAGTGCAAGATCCTCAGCGGCCTCGCCGTACACCTTTTCACCACGTTTTTCATTATCAATCTCGAACCCGCCATCATATTTCCCAATGTCAACGGGGACCTTTCGAGCAGCTTTTGGTGGTAATGTTTCTGGCTTGTCTGCGGTAGTCTGGTGTCGGAGGGTAGATGGTTGTGGTGGTTTCAGCGGGGGATTCGGTGCAGCATACTTGGTAAGAAGCTTGGCGACGTTTGTCTGACTTGATTGTTTTGTGTGACCAGACCGATGATTTGTTGGTTTTTTTGACGAAATGTCCAGAGCCGCGATTTGCTTGGTAACAGATGCGATCGAAGCCATGTCAGTAGATGCAGTACGCGTTGTAGTGCAACAGAGAGTGAGCCACGGCAAGGCGCACGCAAGTCGCGGTTGGATTTTGTCTACACGCGTCTGTATCACGTGATCTAAGAAACAGTCCCGTAGTCGGCCGTAATATCAGTTCATTTCATTTAATTACTACTATGTCTCTATGATGCGTTGCTTGAGCTTGTGTCTGTCGGACCTTCGCAGCGGTGCTGAGACATCGAGTAGGTGCAATGATCTTGCCCAGCTGTCACACTTACCAGATGAAATTCGGCTGGTTCTCCGTTGTTGAGGGGAAAGCTTCGACTTGAAAACCAGCGCTGCGTCGCCCGTACGTCACTCTTTGTACGCACACAATGTTAGGTCAAGCGTGCATACTTCGTGATCGCCGACAAGTTGGTGGAGGGGATTGAAGCAGGGCAGAATTCAGATATTCACATTTGCACAACCTGTTACATATGTATTTGTGGCTGCAGCACTCCGTTGCAACCCTGTCAATCCGTTTCAATGCGCACAAAACTGAGTGCAAGGCTTCATGGCAGAAATTTCATTGGTAAACTTTGGTGGATAACTTTGTGAAGCACAGATGAATATTTCTGTCTCAGGGGTCTGTCACGTGAGCTAGTGTAAACGACCGATGTTTCCAAATCGGAACAAGTTAGTCCTTTGCCACAGCACGTCTGCCCAACACTGCCTACTTTGCTACTACTCGTCAGCGCAGGACGCGACCCCGACGGAGACTCGAGGGCCATTGTTCCCCTGTCTTTCTTTTGTCTGGATCAATTTGCATCCGATACCCTTTAAATATCGTGAGCTCGGCCTCGGAGGGTGCAGTCTCGTAGGCTACCCCGTCATATTCTTGCCCAGCACCTTGGCTGTAAACCATGGCGGCCTCCCCTTCATCCATAAGTCCCAGAAAGCGTGCAAGCAGCTCTAAGCTTCTCAATGACTATGTTCGTCATTCCCACCATCCAACGGCTTTATGTAGTGCTGACTTTTCCTTAGCAACTTGGTGATTCTCTCGGGAAGGGTGCGTTCGGACAGGTATACCGTTAGTTTTATCCATGAATCATTTCTAGCGTGTAATCTGACCATCGTTTTCTGCAGGGGCACTTAACTGGGCCACCGGTGAAACCGTCGCTGTCAAGGAAATACAGCTGAGCAACATCCCCAAAGGAGAACTCGCTCAGATCATGGTACATTTATACCGAAGTTCATTCCTATCCTATGAATAATGTAATATCACAGTCAGAGATTGATTTGCTCAAGAATCTCATCGTGAGCGTTTCTGTTTGACCTCTCGGTCGCAGCGTCTCATCGAACTAGCATCCAAACATCGTCAAGTACAAAGGCTTCGTCAAAACCCCGGAATATCTGTACATCATTCTGGAGTGTGTACGCTTTATCTGGATGGACACCTGACATTGATCTGGAATAGGTTCTGCGAGAATGGATCTTTGCACAACATATGCAAGCGTTTCGGAAAGTTCCCCGAGAATCTTGTTGCTGTGTATATTTGTCAAGTCCTAGAGGGCCTTGTATATCTTCATGATCAGGGTGTTATACACCGCGATATCAAGGGCGCAAATATACTGACCAACAAGGACGGTTGTGTGAAACTGGCAGATTTCGGGGTTGCTAGTTCTACTACGACAGGAGCCGTTAGTGACGATGCTGTTGTTGGGAGCCCATATTGGAGTAAGGCTGTCCCTTAAGCTGCTGAGACCACTGTTGATACACTTTCATCCTAGTGGCACCCGAAGTCATCGAGCAGTCGGGTGCAACAACAGCATCGGACATATGGTACGCGACATCTACCTGGCAGAAGAACGCCGTTTCTTATGAACTATTTCCCATAGGAGTGTGGGTTGCGTTGTAATTGAACTCTTGGAGGGTAAACCCCCGTACCATTTCCTGGATCCTATGCCTGCGCTCTTCCGAATTGTCCAGGATGACTGTCCACCTATACCCGACGGTGCATCCCCGATCGTCAAAGATTTCTTGCTTCATTGTTTCCAAAAAGATTGTAACCTTCGCATTTCGGCCAAGAAGCTTCTGAAGCATCCTTGGATGATTTCTGCAAAGAAACAGCTGAATTCGTCTGCTGGGAAGGCTGGGAAGGAGGGCCATACATTTGACGGAAGCTCGCAAACGTCGTCTGGAATACCGAAGAAACCTCCCACTAACTATAACTTCGATGAAGCTGTCCTGAAGGTACAAGAATGGAATGAGGCTTTGAAATGTGAATACAGTCCCTATTACTTTTCTTTGGATGTTCTAATGGCTGCAGCTCCAACCCGTCCTTCAAAGCATGGGAATCGTCCTCCGATGGACGGTCCCCCTGCTTCGCCGACCCGGGTAACTCGTGACAAGCCTGGTGTCCCGCTTCTGCAACACTCAGTCCTGGGCCTCCAACAGTCTACGTCTGTTCCTCTGGCACTTAAACCCCAGGTTAGTGTGACTGCCCTACCAATGGCAGCCGTCGGCCTTGTCGATAAAATTCGTGAAACGGCTCCATTCGTTCTCCAACCTCCTGAAGAGCAGACGGACAACTGGGACGATGATTTTGAAGATGGACCATCATTTACCAAGTTGCAAGGTACATCCTGTAGCAAGTATTCCTTCATACTGCATTTCCTAACTGTATTTAGGCCTCGAGAAGACCGCTGCCGAGGATGACAAAGTCGAAATCGAAGACTACGCTCAGACTATTCGGCCTAACAGAAGTCCTGCAGGCCCTGGCACAATTCCACTGGCAAGAGCCCCAGCAGCGGATATAGTACCCATCGTTGAGGACTATTCAGACCTGGCAGTGGACGAAGACGACTTTGCTCTCCAAGAGAAGGTGGCTGATTTCAAGGTATGTACTACCCTCGGGTGTTTTGTTGTGATGTTTATCTCATTCCTATAGATGAGGAACTCTGTCCATCGTGGCCTCTTCCATCCAGATGATATCAAAGTCCTTGGTATTTCGCCTGGTTCACCCGGTCCCAAGTCTGCCCCCTTACCAGGCCTTGCGCGCAAGGCTTCAAGGTCCTCAATAAGCCCTGTGGGTCAAAATGGACAACCATCTGGCCACACTCGCTCCCATTCTCGGTCGTCTTCGTTTGTTGGGTCCAATGGATCTGGATCCTTTGGGCGTTCAGAGGCAAGACGGGCAGCGAACTCGCATGAATTTGATAAGTATACGGAAGAAGACAACGAGGACTATGACGATATATTTGGAAAGGTCGGGGGAAATAGTGTGTAGCATCCTGTCAGTGTAAGCTCTTGGGGATTGATGGTCGTATTAGGCCTCGAGCAGCCAGTGCAAACCCTCCAACTTCATACTCGGCTTTCCAACAAGAGTTGGGTAAGTCATTACTATGGTTAGCATGGCTTCTAGTAACCATTGAATAGCTTGGCGACGAGGACGACGAAGACGATCCTTTTGCTGAGGTGAGGAGTTTTGCACGCCCTGCTGGTCGTTCCTCACGTGTCGTAGATCGACGAAGGCTTTGCGGAGGATGATCTGGAAGCTAATCTACAACGCGACAAGCATGCCCGGCTATGTAGCATGGTGACGCAGCTGATCGACGAACTCACGCCATCCGCACCAGATTTTCAGCTACGAGACGCTTGTGATCAGCTTGTGAGCACGTCTTCTCATAGGGGGACATTAACACTGACAATCGTTCTTAGATCAATATTATAATCGAGAGCCCGGAAATGCTGGTTCAGTTGGTATCGTCGCATGGCATGCTGGCAATCTTGGAGGTACTGGAGGGGAAATGTTCGCGGGATGTCTTGATGAAATTGCTTCACATCATTAATTTGGTGAGGCCCATTCAGGATGCCGTCGAGCATGCAGTTGACCCACGATGTAGCTTGTTACCAGTGATCTTGGCTTCTTGGAGAGCTTCTGTCTTATTGGTGGCATCCCAGTAATGATGGGTATGTACCAGATGCAATACTGTTTTTCCTTCTCGCTGACCGGTATTTAGGTTTCACCTCTAAGAAGTACCCATCAGAATGCAGGGCAGAGGCGTCGAATTTTATCCGGCTTCTTTGCCACACATCCGTACTGACTCTTCAAATGTTCATCGCTTGTCGTGGTCTCAAAGTGCTCGTGGACCTCCTTGACGAAGACTACACGGAGCAAAGTGAACTAGTCGTAGATGCTTTGAATGGTATTGGGAGCGTGTTTGAGCTACAAAGTCCAACCACCAAGAACGACTTTTGTCGCATGTT
>Ga0307511_10007998_pt1 | contig 10605 bp, 11 predicted proteins | sample 13_EM_MG_FD_200266 | JGI IMG/M metagenome (GOLD analysis project Ga0307511, IMG submission 200266) | Populus trichocarpa ectomycorrhiza microbial communities from riparian zone in the Pacific Northwest, United States - 13_EM | ecosystem: Host-associated > Plants > Roots > Unclassified | place... | reverse complement strand
GGCTGTTTTCTGGAATATCTCGGAGATTTTGGACACAAGGGATTGGGACAGGAGCTTGGCACCGAAACTTCGCGGAGGTCCAGAAGAAATAGGGGTGAAATGAAGAATGTAAAGTGTCCGCTGCCCCTGTTTCAAGATCTCGAAGGTTTCGTTGGGGATGCTAGCCTAAAGACAGATAGACAACCAGTAGAACAAGGAGGTCAGTCGAAGCTTGGTGAGTGTTGATGCTCGAGATAGTTACTTGGCGGCTTTGACTGCGGCTATCGCAAATATTATGCCTGAACGAGATAAGCTCGGCTGTCTTTGAGAAACCGACTGATTGGAGTGAGCTGACGACAATATTTGGAGTTCGGCCTGCACATGTGTACTTTTATGGGAGCCGTTCCTTGCCTTTACGTGTAACTGGCTTCTGTTGTGTTGCATGCATGGGATGGGTATGGATAACACCGCTTCATGAGTAATACGTAGCACGATGAAAGCTAGCTAGCTAGGACTAGCATAAAAATGCAGCTATGCTCTCAAACCCGCAAGTTGATAACCAGACGGCATATAAGTAAGCACTACTTGCATCATGTCAATAAGAATAGAGTACTCAAGTAAACAAAATATAGTATGTACTTAAATAGCTATTGTCCTGCGTGCCCAGACCCCATAAAGGTATGTAACATTCGCCCGCATACCCAACCAGGGGCCCGGAGGCGTTTTGCATTGATTGTGTTTAGAAGAGTAGAAAGGAAGAGCAGGAGGACCATCTTCCTACATTTGTAATACATACTATCATTATGTTGACAGTGAGCGGTATGGGGAACTCTTTCACGGTTACCCTCAACTTTCCATGTAGAAACCCCCAAAGTACACATGCCAGACCCCCAGTAGGAGTAGTCTGGATGCAATCACTAGAAGCTCATATATCATAAAGCCACGCAGATGATTCCAGCTTGTAGTATTAAACTTGATAGGAACTTAATTAGAACCAATGTGACGCATACTTGTGTATAAGGAGTTAAGTTGCGATGCCAAGCGTGTGATACATCTTTGGGGTTTCCAAGTTTGCAATCTTCCAATTGCTAACCTCCTCCCGTAATACCCCCATACCTGTAATGATATCTCGAAAGCCCACCATCAGTGTATCCATTTCGCGTACGCCCTTGAGAAACATATTAGTACATCCTTAATCACAATCGTCCTGTATTTGATACTTACCACTTGACCCTGTCCACAGCCTTCTGCTGCCTCTCAATACCCACGTGTATGTTTACCAGCTCTTCCATCTCTTGTGTGAATCCCCCATACAGCTTCCTGGGTAACCCTTGCTTGGCTAATTCTCTCAGCACCACAACCTCACACAGAAGTAACCCGTGTTCTTTGTAAGTCAATTGGCCTTTGGTTCCCTTCTTTGATGAGGTGCTCAGTATGCGGTCGATGTGCCTGGAAAAACTCGCAGGTAAGCCCTATGCCAGAATGAAATCGAGGAGCGGGTGGAGTATACCTCAAGACTCCGACCATCTCCTCACTGACTTTTCCTCGTCTAAGACCTCTACGGCCACTCATAAATCCACTTACCCACTTCACAGTCCCCCAGGTGGCCAAGAGCCCCGGTGTCAACCCCACCAAACCAAAGACAAGCTCTTGACTCTTGAGCAGTCTGTCAATACCACTGATAGCGACTTCGACATCAACCTTAGTTTTCTGAATTTGTATCAGGAGGGCCCTGACTAATTCTCCCTTGATAGCACCCTTGAAAGGCTTTCTGAGGTCTCTCTCATAGGCCTTGAGTACAGGAGTAAGATCTCCTTCCTTGACGTGCTCTCGAATCACTTCTAACTCTTGGGGTGTTAACGTTGCCCCTGGACTTTCAACCGACACATCCTGATTATCCATCGCAAAATCCATAACCATTCTCTCCAGACTCTCCATATCCGCAGTCAAACTCCGTCGACTCATCAAGGCTACTTCAGAGTCTTCATCATGGCGAATGGTCCCAAGGATGTTCTTCACCGGGTCGATGACCCAGTTATTCCAAAAGTCAATGATTGTGATAGCAGTATTCTCGGCCCAATCAGAAAGGTCTGCTTGGCGACGGGCCAATACCTTGAGAATCTTGGAGGAAGAAAGCAAGAGAATAGTTGCAGGTGCCCAGTAGCGAACAAGTACGCTGGGTCGACCATGTGAGGCTATGACTTTCTTGGATGCCATAGCTTGAGCCGGAAGATCCACTCTCAGGATCTTTTGTAGCTGCAGTGAGAGCAGCGCCGTGCGTCCTTTGACATTGGGTGGGGATGGCAAATCGTATTCGCCTTGGAGGAATATAAGCTCCTCGAATTGCTCTATAGTGTGGGACGTGACGGTGCCAACATTGCGGGTGATATTCTCCATCAGCGCTGCCGCTCTCTCCACGACACTTTTCCACTGAGCCTTTGGGTCCTCAACATAATCAAAGTTTAGTGTCTCTCCAATCAATATGCCGAGCGAAGCCGCCTGCATTTCACGCAGTCGCCGAATCGTAGCTTGCTTTTTACGGATATCATTCCTGACAATAGTAAATGGCGAAGTCATACGTGATCGCCTGCGTAGCTCTTCCAACCGACCTCGCAATGAATTTTCCACTAAGCAGTAAAACTCCTGCAAGGATTGAGATAGCTTTTTTGACCTCACAGGCTCCGAATTGATTGAAGGTAGCTCGGCATCGATGTTCTTTTCCCTCAGCTCTTTGAATCTCCTCATTGCGTCATGGTATACCTCCTTAGAGGCTTCTAGTAGCTTCACAGGCGCAATCTGTACGCTGTACAGAGCGGTATATCTATAGCTAGATAGTACCTCATCCCAATAGTATAGATCTTCTGAGAGAGGGAGAGTCTGCTCGAGTAAAGTGTGAAATGTTATCCCGTACACCAAAATCGTAGCTTTTGCTAAGAACAGCGATTCTAGTTCCATCTCATACGCTGCTTGGGATCTCCTAGGATCTCCGTTAACATCCAACAGGTCTTCGGAGCCCCGAATATTTGCAGACTGGAGTAGTTGCAGGAGTTTCTCCCTTGAGATATATGTGGGAGTTGATCCATTGGCTATAGAGACAGTCACTAGCTTTACTAGTTTTTTGAGGTGTTGCACTCTCTGGGACTCTTGAACAAGGACGAATGTGTCTAACTCCGGCGAGGGTAAAGGGGGCTCTGAAGGGATGTAGTCGACCTGAAGTCGCTCGAGCTGGAGATCTAGAGCTCGCAGCTGGCTGTGAGTTTGGGGTTGAGTCAGCGAAGTTTATGAAGCAGGAATGTTCCAACAGACTTCAGGGTAAGGGTCCCATTACTCTGAAATGAAGGACATGGCTGCAGCTATCGTCAATAGTGGTTCGAAGTGCTATTCCGGTATCAATGCCTTTCGGAGGGTGTACGTCCGTGAATGTGGGGCATATTAGATCTCCTGGTTCGTACGGGAGCCGTTAGGGCGCTGGCTTGAATCTGAGCTTGGCAAATGCACATGCACATGGGTTCACAGTAAACAACGAAGCGAGAAATATTCCGCTCGAGACCCTTTCTAACGGTTCCTCTGGTATCTTCCGGCCCGAAGCGGGTCAGGTGATCGTAATGGAATAGATCTCCCGATGCGAGACCATCCAAAACTTCGAACTGTCGAACATGCCAGTTTGCTGATCATTCGTACGATTTGCCTTATAGCGCATTATCAAGCTTTTCAGGAACGGTCTGGTATTTAAAACTGTAAGTAAAAGAAACGAGAGGTATCACGCACGGTGGTGCTGGAAGCGTTCCATGTCGAGAATTAACATTGGAATCTCACGGGAGTCTCGATGCCGGGACCAATTCTGTTTGGGAAACGGTAATGTTCTCCAGCGCCCGAGATCAGATCATCGATGTGCCGGAAGGGACAGGCTCCAAACATGTCACTCCTTGGCACATGGAGCGCACAATCTCATTCGCCCAATTATTCATTACAGCAACACGTTCCACCATAAACAGTCTGGTTGAACTGCCCTGCAGTACGGGTAACGACTTCGATCCCTGCATCTCCAGACAACTCGGTTGCCCCTTTGGAGGTACCATAATTTTTTGCCTCACGGGACTGCTCAACCAATTTCCCTAGCTGCATTGTTGAGAGCTTCAAAAGTCGGTAATTCCCACCAAGGGTCCCCTGTGCCAGCAAGCCAATCTTCTCCGCTCTCTCTTCAACATAGGTCTGCTCTCAGCTCAGTACATTATCGACTGTGGGTTAGAATTACCTACAGCTGATAGCAAACATGTTTGACATTGCTACAGCAATGTAAGTTGGGAGTGGCATTGTGGTTCTGAATGGATCTAAAGAGTTGTGCTAATGGTGTTTTTCTTCAGGACAAATGTTTCGATGGTGGTGCCGGACTATATGGAGGCATACGCCCGTATCAGCGACTTGAATGTACATCTTAATATTTTTGAGAAAACATGGGCAGCTTGTTAGTACCATTCTCGTTGGCGCACGAACGTACAGAAACTAACTGAGAAATTGTAGGGTATGAATACATGCAGAATGATGTTCTTGCTACGGGAATCATGTCATTCGTGATGCACGAGGTGGTTTACTTTGGCCGCTCGCTCCCATGGATTATCATCGATGCAATTCCATACTTCCGGCAGTGGAAGATTCAGAATGCAAGTAGCTAGAGACCCCAATGTCAAATATTCTTCACTAACAAGCCGAATTTAGGCCAAAATCCCGACTGCCGCCGAGCAATGGCGTTGTACCTACCTTGTTCTCTTGTCTCATTTCACCGTTGAGCTTCCTCAGATCTGGTACGGAGGTCACGGTCCCAACTATTTCTTGCCACAATGATGCTGACGGAGGTTATAGGCTTTTCCACCCCATGTGCAAATATTTCGGCATGTCTACCGATGTTCCCTTCCCAGCATGGACAACTATTGCCTACCAAGTTGCTATTTTCTTTGTCTTGGAGGATGCCTGGCATTATTGGTTCCATCGTTTGTTCCACTGGGGCCCATTCTACAAATACATCCACAAGATTCACCACACCTACTCGGCCCCTTTCGGTCTCGCAGCGGAATACGCTTCACCCATCGAAGTTATGATGCTGGGCTTCGGAACAGTCGGTATCCCGATTGTGTGGTGTGCTATGACCGGAAATCTTCACGTCCTCACGATGTACATCTGGATTGTACTGAGGTTGTTTCAAGCAATTGACGCCCACTCCGGATATGAATTTCCCTGGTCTCTTCACCACTTCTTGCCATTCTGGGCTGGAGCGGAACACCACGACGTTCACCACGAGAAGTTCGTTGGTAACTTCGCCAGCAGCTTCAGGTGGTGGGACTACATGCTCGATACTGAGGCCACTCCCGAATCTATGAAGAGAAGGAGGGAGAAGAAACTCGCTACTGCTGCTAAGAAAGTGCAGTAAACTCCTTACCAATCTAGTGCTATTGGCGATGATGCATTCCTAGATGCTCTGGACTTTCGCTGGAACCACCTTCCAACCACCCAATAGGGTTACGGTCTCTAGTACCCGGGCCTAAGTGTCGGAGCAGGGAAGGCAGTAAATAGAATAGAATAATCTAATGCTGGGTGGGAAGGGAACGTAATTTGGGAGCGGACATAGACCCCAGGTGTTATGTGTTTTACGATACATTACAAAATTTTAATATTGTGTTCTTGAGAGTGCATTTTTGTAGATAGTTTCATAATGGTCACGATATACCCAGCCACAATTAGCTTCTGTTCAAGATAGCCCATAGTCTAGTGTGCATGTACATATGTACCTTAATGCTCCAAACCCTCACATGTGCTGGCTGGTAACTTTTAGTTAGACGGCCAAACAAAATCACAGACTCATGCAGCTTTGAGGCTTTATTTTGATCGAAGCTCAATACTGAAGCTATGTAAGTACTGTTTTATAATGTGTGAACCATGTCGTCCAGGTAAGAGTGCATGTGTTTTTTGCTTTTGTTACCTAAAGCCCAAGAGCTTAGAGGACCAGTAGTAAATACGGACTGCATCACCCATCAACTGGAAGAAGGAATATATAACCCACCACCGCTCTCTTGATGCAAGCCATCAGCCCCGCCCTACGACGAACGTTCATTCTCCCCACGTATTCTCCCCACGCGACGAGCACAGGCCAGAGCTGGGGACGGACAATAACGAGCGGCCTTTCACTTGAATAGCATTTGACTGTCAGGCTCAACATATCGACGTCTAGATATAAAGGACAAACACAATGTTCCAGCGTTTCCGGGGGGCACTCGAGAACCTCCAAGCTGAGGAGAAGGCCCGACACCAGCGACTGGGACAAACCCGGCGCACATCATCACCCAGTACCACCACTCGCGCAGCGCGGAACGGCTCCGGAAGTAGTGGAAGCGGGAGTAAGGACCTGGGAAAAGATCTGAGGGACAAGGATCCGTTGGAATTCGAGATGGGAGATGATACTTCTACTGGGACGCCCAGTCGGACAGGGACACCCGTTGCGGGCAGTAATGGGATTGATGAGAAGGCAAAGTCGGGGGATAGTGCGGCGATAGCCGGACCGAAGTTGGCTACGGAGGGTACGAGTTTAGCGGACTTACCAGCGGAGGTGAGGGTCAAGATACGGAGGCTGGAGAAGATGGAGCCGAAGTATCATGAGTTGGTGAAGGGGTATAAATCGGTCTATGCAAAGAAGCAATTGATTGAACCCTTTGAGAAGGCACTACGCGAGAATACTTCGTGCACGACAATCGCGGATCCAACGGCTTTTGTAGAGTATCTTAGTATGACCTCACTGCAGGCGGAGATGACGAGTGTAGAGTATAAGCGTGTAGCGAAGGAGCATGAGGAGCTTAAGAAGGAGGTAAAAGAGCTGCAGGAGAAGCATAAAAAGGAATTGGAGGAGAGGGATGCAGGGATTCAGAAGCAGAAGGAGAAGGTAAAGGAGTTGGAGGAGAAGGTGGTTAGGGGAGACTCAGATAGGTTGTTGGAGCCACTCTCTGGGCTTCCAGCAAGGGCAGCTAGCCCAAGGCCGCCACCGTCCCCAAAACCGCCTGCGTCACCAGCTGGGGGAGAGGATATATTCTCTTTTGAGGATGAACATGGCAAGTTAGAGGAGTTGGTACAGAAACACGAGACAGAGATCGATAAACTGAAGAGTGAATTAAATGAGGCCAAGCTGGCACAGAAGGTAGCAGAGGAGGCTATGCAAAACAACTTGGAGACTGTGGAGAATGCTCAACGTGAGCTGGAAGGGCTGAAGGAGACAGGGTCTTTGAAGGACAGGGAAATTGGGGAGCTTACCACGAAGAATAAGGCCCTGATCAACGAAATCCAGGAGCAACAGAAGGAGGTAGAAGAGAGGAAAGAGGTCATCGAGAAGAAGAAGAAAGAGGTAGAAGGCCTTGGGGCCCAAGTCAATCTACTTAAAGAGAAGGTGCAGGCATTGGAGACTGAAGCATCTTCGACCAAGGCACAGGAGGACAGGCCCCAAGACAGTAAGGAAGCTGAGGGCCTGAAGGCCGAGAAGGCAAAACTTTCTGAGCGCCTCAAAACCTTAGAACGCCAACTCGAGAAGGCCAGAAAGACCACCGATGCTGCCACACGGGAGCTTTTCGAGACTAAGAACTCCCTAGAAAAGAGAATCCGGGAGCTGGAGGATAAGTTAACTGAGTCACTGGAGAAGATCAGCCGGCTCCAGGTAAAGGCTGCAGCCGCAGCCGCTGCTGCTGCTACTGCCGAGCCCACCCGGCCAGTGACTGCTCAGTCTACAACCGATGCATCCCCAGTACTTACTAGGCCTCAGACCCCGGCACAAGGACCCGGCACGGGTGCGTCAAAAAATGCTAAAAAGAGGTATAAAAAAAAGAATAAAGGCAAGGGAGGCCTCGCCGGGGCTGTGGTGCAAGGTGATACAGAGGAAGAGGCACCTAAGGAAGAAGCTCCTATCAAAACAACAGAAAATGTTGATGAAGATGATACTATAATAACGGCACCTACTACCCCATCTGAACCAGATCCATCGACTCAAGTGATAGAAGAGCTTAAGAGCCAACTTTCGGCTCTTCGTGGGCAGCTAGATGAGAAGGACGAGCAAATCAATAAATTGCGCGGGCGGATGTCACAGATTGAGGAGCTGAAGGAAGAGATTGAGACACTGCAGGAATCACTGTCGGATGTCGGACAGGATAATGTTGACGCAAGGGAGCAGCTCAAAGAGCTACAGGTTAAGAATAGAACTCTACAAGCAGAATTGGAGAAGATGAAGACTGCGTTGAGTGAGAAAGGGGATCAGTTATTGGCGTCCATGGAGCAACTTGCGCAGTTACAGACATCACATGAGGCTGGGTCTGCGGAGCAACAGAAGGCATTGGCAGAGCAGGAGAAAGTGACTAAGATGCTACAAGAGGAGTGTGATGGGCTTAAGCAGAAGATATTGACGTTGCAAAGCGAGCTCTCTACTGCGGAGAAGGTGTCTGAGACAAGATTCAGGAGCTGGGTAGACACTAAAGATCTCCTAGCAAAGAAGGAGCCAGAACTCAATCAGCTCAAAGTTGAGAATGCTAACCTCACAATGCAGAATAAGGAGGCGAATCAACAGCTTGTGGAGATGAAGAAACTTGAGAAATCGGAGCAGGGCCTACGGAAGGAGGTTGTTAGTCTCAAGAGTAAAGCATCCGATAACCAAACTGAGATTGAGAAACTTAGGAATCAACTCAAGGCCGAAGTTTCCAAACGGACAAAATCCGAAGAAGTAGCTCGGAATCTACAAAACAGCCTTCGCAAGGCTGAGGATGAGCAAAAAGATGCAATTGACATGGTTGAACGAACTTCCCGAGACCTCTCTCGGGCACAAGAGGAAATCACCGCATTGAGACAGAAGATCCAAGCCCTCGAGCGAGAGTTGAATAAGATTAGATCTGAGAAGGAAGGGTTAACTGAGGACCTCCAATTGAAGATTACCAAGGTCACGGCTGTGGAGGGCTCAATGTCGACTATGCAGGATCAAGCAGCTGAGATTGCTACGCAAATGAAGGAGACGAAAGCTAGATGCGAGTCTCTTGAAGAAGATCTTGCAGATGCGAATCGTCTCTTGCAAGAACGCTCCAGGGAAGCAGATACCATGCGGCGGCTCCTCAATGAGGCCGAGTCGAGGAATGAAGCTCGCTTCAGGGACATGAAGGCGAAAATGGACTCAGCATTTGAAGAACGGGATAAAGCTGAGGAAGAAATTGCTACTATTGGACGGAGTCGGGCCAAGGAGATTGAGGAATTGAGGAATAGGGTTAGAGAAGCGGAGCGGGGATTGAAGAAAGCGGAGGAGGCAAAGGAGGTTACGGAGAGGGAGAGGAAGGAGTATCAATCAGGACAGCAGGCAGCAGAGGGTAAGCTTGAGCCGGTGGTGAAGGAATTGGAGGAGACGAAGAAGGCGAATGAGCAGATGAGGGATGCGCTGGATGAGACGGAGCGGCAGATGCAGGCTGTGGAACAGAGAGGAATTGGGGCGAGGAGGGAGCTGGAGGAGCTTAGGGCAAAGTATGAAAAGTTGATCAAGAGTCACAAGGTACAGTGCATTCCACTCCCCCCACCCCCCATAACCATGGATCAAGTCACTCATGTGTAGTCGTTTCGTATTAGGCTCTCCAAGACGAACACCGAAACCAATCACTCCGTGGCCGCCCTACGACCTCAACTCTCAACCGAGCATCAATTGATTCTGTCCGTTCAAGCGCTACCCGAGTCATGTCGCCCACTGGCGCTAGCAGTACAATAGCCTTGACCGGCACGGGAGGCCCGCATCATGTGAATGCGGATTATCTCAAGAATGTCATTTTGCAGTTCTTGGAGAAAGATAAGAAGATGCAGATGCAGCTTATTCCGGTGTTGAGTCAGTTGTTGAAATTTAATGGGTATGTATTTCTATACTATCAGTCATGTGATTGGTTTCCGTCTGAGGGCTAATGGTTGCGGTCATGTGTAGGGAGGATGTATCAAAGTGGCAGGCGGCGGTTAATGCAAGATAGTTGTGGGCCGGATTTGAAGGTTATAAACTGTCCTAAGGCTATGACTTCTACTTTAATGGAATGTGGGTTAGTGAAATCGGGCAAGGGGATACTTCAATAGGGTTAAACTACTATTGCCATACATAGTACTGTGGGATATCAAGCGTTCTTATACATGGAATGGATAATGATTCTTATTCTTGTGTTCTTCGTTACTCCCTTTCTTATTTCCTAAGAAGGCTTTGTTATGGCTGCTGTTTATTTTTTTCGTGATTGTGGTGGTTATATTATTTACGACGGGAGGATTGGACTAGTTTTAGTACCTGGTGGTTTTTCCCTTTCTACAAAATGGGGCAAGTGGGAGTAGTACGGGAGCGGTCGTGCCAACCAGACTAGGGAGTAGTTTATGCAAAGGAGTCCTATGATAGCAGATAGTAATTAGTAGCCTTCAAACTTCACGCTGTGAATGGTTATGTCCAGTGGCTTCCCTACCAACATCTTAGGGATCCGATGGCAGTTGTAGACTACTTACGTATTCAGTGTGTTTCCTACCATCTGTCAACTACGGATCTTAGCAACAGCTATCAATCTTACAAATAAGCAACACTATCATGTTGACTAGACACCAGGGTGG
>Ga0307511_10007995_pt1 | contig 10609 bp, 6 predicted proteins | sample 13_EM_MG_FD_200266 | JGI IMG/M metagenome (GOLD analysis project Ga0307511, IMG submission 200266) | Populus trichocarpa ectomycorrhiza microbial communities from riparian zone in the Pacific Northwest, United States - 13_EM | ecosystem: Host-associated > Plants > Roots > Unclassified | place... | reverse complement strand
CCCACACCCCTCCCCAGAGCCCTCAAACCAGGTCCTTCACTTATCCAAATGCCCACAGTACTTGCAGCGTGAAATTCTGACCAAATACACCACCGCATCCGTGGTCACAACATCATGCTCAGATAATGGGTCGCCCTCGCCTTCAAGATATAACTCATAACAAGTAGACCATACATCATCAGACCAGTCACACCAGACCACATTAAATGCGTCGATCGCCTGCGATTTAAGCGTCTGATAGTGTATTCCCACCTCTGCAGTTCCTGCGACCCAGGATACGTCTTGGACATATCTGAGCATAACCATAATGGGCGTTTCCTCGCGAATAGTCGAAAGGGTGGAGAAACGTTGTTTCATTGTATCCTCTCGTTAATGTTGTCTCTCTAGGAGGATAGGTAAAGTATTCGGCAGCTGTTGGTTGTGTCTTGGGGTTTTTGTTCTGTTGATCGGTGGTGGTTGTTTGGATTCTGTGAAGGCTTGTAAGAGTATATATTCTGCTGCTCGACAGAAGTGTGTAAGGAGATGGCGGGGGTCTATATATGTGAAGATTGCTGCCTGGTACAAGAGAGAGAAGATTGCGGCCTGGTACAAGAGGCGCGACTTTTCCATTGCCTAGACTGGTGCTGCCTTGGATAGAGGCAACCAGAATAAAATTTCGTGGAACAGATTCTTCGAAACTGGGCACTTCCAAAGGATTCAAAAAGGTAAAGCTCAAAAACCAATGCAATTGGTATGCTTCAGGTAGTCTTAGCCAAATTCCCTCTTTACTAATGAGATCGGAGTAGAGCTCGCACTCTTAGGCGGTTGGCACCAGACTATTCCTCTGCATTCTATGTATCTATCGTCGTCTAATGTACGCATTATTGAAGATACTAAGAAACTATCGGAAGTATCCTAGGTGGTAGGGGCGAGTGTTCATGATCTGAGACAGTTACCTAATGATTGAAGAAGAATTTAGGCTTATAAATAATAAAGACATGGTTACTGGAAACCCCGTTCGACAACCTTCCATCCGGGTCAAGAGCTTTTATGTGGTGGACGTACAGTAATTTGCCCTGAGCCTCGCTCCCGAATACCTCTTTCTTACTATTCTTCACCAATGGACTCCATAGTCACATTTACGCTCTTTCTTGGTTATCGCGTCAGAAACAGATAGCCATTCCCTTTTTGTCCTCAGCCTTCCACCTATGCCTCCTCGGCGGGTTTTAAACAATAAGAAAAAACTCTGTACTCCATCTGGTAGAAGTATATTTGCGCACAGGATGGACAATTCACCAGTGTGGCATATCTATTGCTGAATTGTTTTTACCACGGTTGATAGCTCGCCAGCATGCTGGAACAATTTAGCAATGACTAATAGGGATGATATCAGTTTACTAGTATTACCTGAAGCTGTAGATAATGCGAACAGGATACCTCCTTGAAACCACTGTCCAACTAGATTGTGCCAGCAGTTAGCATATGTTACTCGGAACTTAAGGTATCTGCACTGTAGAACTAATGCAATACCTTTGCATCGAGTTGCTTCTTTTCTGCTTCCACCATCTCGACGTTTCCATACCTGTTTCAATGTAGTTCTTTTCATAGTCGTTTAATCCTCTTCCTCTGTATTTCCTTCCCTTCGCCTTCCAATACTGCATCTTCTGCTGCTATCCTGAGCTCTTGCATTCAACTAGGGATACTCCTTTCATGTGTGATTTTTCATGTGGCAATCCCTGAGTCGCAAGTGTGCAAGGAATGCAGCCGCGCGGAGAATTGAGTTCCCATAGTATTGGTTGCGATATTGGTTGGTGCGATCAGAGATGGGGCTAGATGCGGTATAGTAGGCAGTGACTATTTTTTTTAATAATCAATCATTACTCATGCTTAAACTATTTTGGCGTAATGACAAGGGACTGCACTCCCAGACCCAGATCACTGTGCGGCAGATTATCCAACCCGGGGGCCAGCCCCTGCCTAGAGCTAAAGACAAAACCTTGAATATTAACCTCCATCAATGGGCTTTTGCTTTCATCCCAACCTTCCACCAATAGTTCCAATACGAGATAAACTCCATGTAAGTGATGAGAAATGCGAGCACCTATTCGTAGCTATGCTCTTGCTGACTCTGCAGAACCCTTGCCCGATGTAAAAGTCTTGCCAAGGACCCCCACAGTCGGCATACTCTTATCCCGAGCAGCTAGATTTTGCTAGAGTGACTAGGGCGGTTTTTCTGTGCTTGACTCTCACAACCCCAATGGGATTACCCTGATGTGAGTTCTAGACGTGGGAGGACCAAACGGTGTCAGAGTGCTAAGTCGAATCCTTTCCTGCTTAGCATTCCCAAAATTGTCTGGAATCCTGCTGAATAATTCGTCAAGGGAACAATAAATTTTGGTGTGGTCCATTTGTTTGCTCTCGCAATTGGAGTCCTCATAAATCCTGTTGAGTCTCTACCAGAGTGCGTAGGTGATTATTTTTAGAGTTTAGTCCTCGATAGATACTGAAAAAGGCTCCTTTAAATCTAGCTGTTTTCAGGTGAGAAGTTGAGCGGTGGGTTACTTGTGTCACTATCTAGTAAGATACTTGACAATCTCTCTAATACTTTTTTCCTTTGGAATCATTACTTCCTCGTATTCAGACCATCTAGCCTATGACAGCTGGTACATGCCCCAGGAGACCTAGGCAATTCCCTCAGAAAATTTGCCAACTGAGGGGTTTTGTTCTCATCCTTAATTAGTATATATTCATGTGGTTGGCTACATAGAGGCAGTCGTCAAACTATTAGCCAAGGAGGTCGGTAGAAGGCTAGGGTGGGGCCAAAGCGGGCGCCTAAGACAACGGATATTAGTATCTAGGGATACACTTGGGGTTGAGATTGAGATTGACAAACAGGCCTCGCGGGATACGGTTCATGCCTTTTTCAGCATCTGGGTTTGAGCGTGTTGAGCCCCCTTGCCTCAATCCGCTATGTGTATATACCAGCATCTTCATTCTGCCGCTCATTGAGGTGACGTCATCGGCGTACACCCCCTAGCCCTAGCTAGCGGCTTCCCTTAATAATGATATCTTAATTTTACTGCACATGTGCATGCCGGGAGTTATTCGATCCTCGAATTTAGTGGTACCAGTCTGGCTGTACAATTCTGGTAGGAGCTGATTTTGGCCCTCCACCTCCGTGCCAACCAAGGCGTGAAGGGCTGGGTGAGTAGTTAGTGCTTTGCGTGTTCTGCAGTTTGACATTGACAACCTCCGGTTCAGGTAAATAAAAGCATTTCCAGGGTACGAAGCTAGTTTGCCGTTAGTTTGCGATTAGGCCTATCAGGTTACATCACAGGATTATTATTCGGGATAATTGGCATTCAGGATATGTGTTTGGGGTACCCCCCCTCTATTTTGCTGTCTCCTTTTCCAATAGCAATGGGATCATATATCTCTTCACTCAGTCAACTCACTTGGCTCTCGTAGTGATGAATGTTTATTTCTACAAGTTGTGTTTTTGTCAGCAATTAGTGCCCAAGACTCTCATATCCCAGAAGTCAATTGACTGGTACTGCCCCCACCGACTCCACCTCAAATCACCTACTATGGTATGGCTATCAATTCCACAAGTGTGGTACTGATCCCTACTTAGAGTCAACCCCACATACCAGTACCACAATGTGCGTTACCCTGAACCTTCCGGATATAGTACACACTTCCCTTTTTGGATACGGTTGTACCCATCCCTCATCTAGACTAATTCATTATTTCATTCTACGGTAACGATCCTTGCTTGTCGTCATTTGTTCCGATATACATCAAGCAGTCAGCTCATCTACACTTATTCCATTTTTGGATTGGGGGATTCATACATACAACTGCCTCGTTTGACAACGTTCTGAATATGAGCCCTTGCCCTCGTTCTTCATATACGTAGCCAGGTCTCAGTAAGCTTAAGACTAACTGCCCCAGAATTGGTTGCCTAGTTGTCCTGATGAGCATTTCAAATCTGAATATCATACTCGGGCTGCTAGATATGGAGTATATTTTAGCCAAAAAGCAAATCTTGCAACCCAAGAATGATGTTTAATTGATGACTGGTGAGTTGAGAGTTGAGGTGACGTCTATTTACCAAGCTACCTATTAGCCCCCTTGATGTATATGCATCCATTTGATTGTAATATATATTTTTTTCGTGCGGTAAACCTAGGCTCACCTCTATATTTTCCCCCTACCCCATACCGCGATGGTGCATCTACCTCTAGTAGCAGAGGATTTGCTATGAGTTTTAGGGCTGGTGACGGATAGTAAATAGTGAAGATAGGTAGGTGTTCATGCATTAAGCACAAATTGTCGAGTCCCCCGCACCCAAGACGGAACGGTAGGCACTTGTTACTGTGTGTTTTGAAAGATTAATACCCCCATTGGGCATTCCCATTGGCAGAGACTAGGTTTTAAACTTTATTGATAATCAATCTCTCGAAAAATGGCGGCGGACACCCGGATACCTGTCTACTAGTGAGTATAGTTGTTTATAAAAAAAGAAAAAACTGACATTCTAGGTAGTTGACGGAGGGACCTCCTCAGAGTCGATCTTTGCCCCAACCCACCCACCTCTCTGCACCAGGAGCGATTCTGACTATTGATGTTAGCTTCTCACAGAGCAATTCTATCCAGAGCAATTCTATCTAGAGCAAAACTTACCAGACTAAACAAAACTCACTTCTGCTTCTTCTTCAGCTTCAAAACTCCATCAAGCCCCAAGGCAATGTCATCACTCTAAGGTTCACGGAATATGTGACAAGAAAACAAGCCCATGTGGCTACTACTTCCTATGTAGCTTGGGTACCTTGTGATTCAAAGTTGGCACCGACAATTCTTCTCGACCACCACTTGCGCGTGCCACTGCCGGACATGTACTCCAGACTGAACGGACTTTGTTTAGGCTCAAACTTTGGGGGATCACTATACATATATGATTAGTAACCGTACACCTTAATGAGTGTGAAAAAACGCACCTTCTGTCTCCTGCTTTCTCCGTCCCAGGATCCCTTAGACTTGAACCCTTCCGCCGAATATTTCAGGTTACCCGGGTTGAACTTTATCTCCGTAAATATTCCCAAGCGTAGCAGACCATGTGCCTTGCTACCGGAACTTTCTCAGAATATATATGGCTGAAGGAAGTTTTTTGGAGGAAATAAAGAGTGCTATGAGCTCTGTGAGTGACCAGAGGTATTGCTTTCAATTAGTATTTGAAGTCAATAAGAGATTGTAGAATATATTTATGTGGGAGTACAACTGCTCTAAATAGGTTTGGGATGGGGGGGGGGTTAGGTAACGTATTTCGTAGAATATCTCTATCAGAAAACCCCAATGATAGTGTAAAGCTTTCCTGAAATTAAGAGCGTTCTTTTGCGCTCTCTAGTGATGGGGTATGCTAGGATTCTCCTAATAAGACACGTTAGGGTAAGTAACTCAGTATTCATCAGATCAACATGTGACCCTGAAAGAGTTCCCTTTGCATATAGATTTTTGGTAGCTATCGAAAGTTTCTAAGGATAACGTAACGTCATATCAGCCAGTCTTCATTAGTTTTCTATATAAGAGGCTAAGAAGACTCTCCTAAATACCTATAGATCCCCTTAGAAAGAGATATTCTAAGAAATACCTTACTTACCCCTAAAAAGACTTATGTAGGGTACAAACACCCACGCAAGTGAATTCTAGTTACTCTGTGCTTAGGCTTCAAATAGAGTGCAAGCAATAATTCAGGTAACTCACAACGCCCGTGCATGAATCTATTTTCTATTGTACCTCCTTTTTCTGGCCATAGATTTTGCGCACATAATGCTACATAGCCCTTTGCCTACATTGCCTCAGAAAATACTGTTTGCCCAAAATTTAAGCTCATCCGGCGCATCCACAGTTGGGTTGCCCCATGATCCACAGCATCGCCGGAATTATCCCTCAACATGATTGCTCGTTTAAGTCGCAGTTTGGATGTGCGCTGGTGGTACTACAGCCACCAGGATCCACTCTCGTGCCTAGATGGTCTGGATCTAGGCAGCACTTCATATATTTGCAGGGTTGTGAATCGAATTAATTGGCCTTAATAAAGCATTGCCCCAGAGACAGCGTTGAAGAAGGTGGTGACAATGACAGCCTCTCGCACGGTTCTCCCAAACTTCTAGACTCGTACGTCGACCCCCCGTTGATCAATTGCCCTTCTGGTGTTCAAAGATCCTCTAGCAGACTAGTGCTGTCAGTGAGTTGATGTCAGATAGATTATTTGGGTCGATCAGTCATGACCATTGGTGCCCATACCAAAATAATATAATCCAATCTAAATGCACTACATTGTACCTAGAGTTTGTAGTTAGCACTAGTAATCAGTAGTCGAGTAAGCTTATGGAGTAGGTAGAGGATGGTTCTCCTGTTGAGAATACAAGTTCGTAACGCCTCCACTACTGATACGCTGGGGATGATCCTCAATCCATAGTAATCCTCATTGTGTTGCCCATATTTCTTCCCATCGCAACGCTTATGACCAATGTGCCCTCTCCGTGATTCTCCCCCTAAGATGCCGAGTGCAAGGCTGAGATCCAACGACTAAGCAGCCCTGCTATATCTAGGGTGGATTCTCCACTTCCCCCCGCCCACTAGGCAACCACTCTTCTTCCCCCCAACCTCTGACATTCCATCATACTTCTACAGCCAGTGCAAAAAGGCTTAACATTAGCTCCATAGCCTGTTTTGCGAAGGAGGACTAGTTGTGACTCACAATACCTCCTCCCTTTCACCACTCCCACCACCCTCTCAATTCCCCTTCACTGCCAACATGGGTCGAGGGAGTAGGGGCAGCAATGTGCCTTCTAGTCCTCCTCCAGGCTCGGATGTGGAATCAGATATCCCATCCTCCCAAATCAGCCCTAGGAATACAGTACGTATCCCGCGCGCTGTCAGTGGGTCTGAGGCCGCAAGGCTGGAACGCGGAAGGAGGCCCACATATCGGGCCTACCGCAAGATTCAACGCGTGGACACACCAGTCCATACGAGGAGGAAGGCACTGGCTCACGATAGGGAGGCCCGTGAAGCGGTGCAAGTCAAACAAAAGGAGACTTTAAAACAGCAATTTGCAAAGTTGAAGGACTTTGGAAAGAATTTCTTTGGGTATGTTGATTGATGTGATGTCTCTCCTAGTCTCTCCCTCACTCGCTAGATTAGTCTCTCTTCTATTGACCTTGTTTTGAAATTGAGAGGAAGTTGAACTAACGTTAAATTTAGGCATAGATCGGTCAGAGCAAAACCCACAAGTGTCAAATTAGCCAATCAAGGTGAATCGGGCGGCAATATTACTCCGCTGGATCTTGGTGATGGTAGTGGGGCCTGCACTCGTGTAGATGGCCCCTACTTCGTCGGGTCGCCAGAAGATCAAAGAGTAAAGATGGTCCCTTCAAGTACCGACCCAGTCATAACAGCCGCAATTAGGAGACTGGCGATCACAGCTAGGGCTGAGCAGAGGTTAAGAGATGGAGTCTCACTCCCCGGGGACGAAAAAACCAGGTTTCCAACACCCCCAGTGACTGAGCTCGATTCGCCCTCTACCAGTTATTATGACGCAGATGAAAGCGAGCAGTCGACCGCTGATACCGATGACGGGTATCTCGAAGAAACTCAAATACTCCGAAGAGATAAGAAGGGCAAGGCAGACTCCAACCGCTCTGGCCTCAATAAAGTTGTGCGCAGCGACCGCAGGAATGGGTATACCATGGTAGAGTCCCGAAAACAGTCTCCTACCGACTTAAGCTTGGACGAACAGCCCAGTGTAAAAGTTGCTGATAAGACCACCAACACCCTTTCAACATACACCGAAATTCTTCCTTCAGGCCATCGCAGTGATAGGCAGGCGGAAAAGAGCACCCAGAGCGCCGACATGAATGATCCCGCAGATAATTCGCAGAAGCATACAGGAGTGGGTCAGCCAAAGCATGGAGAGGGCTTGCACTCCTCAGATCCCGAGGACCCAGGGGACTGGTTACCGTGGTTTCAGTACCCGGACATTCCTGGCGTCACTCTGGGACCTCGCTTACAGTTATATGAATACCCAGAGTTAAAGAGCTTTAGACAGCAGTGGATGGAGTCCAGGCCCAAGAGTGTTATTGGTGACGCTGATCGCGCAAACACACACTCCAGGAACTCTGGGAACTCCAGATGCGAGAATGACACGATCGCCGCCGAGAGTTCAGGCTACACCGGCAGAGCAGACGCTGACCGAGCCAACACCGACGCTAGCAGGACCCGCCAGCTCCAACAACCAAATACGCTCGCAAAATCACCCAGCACCTACACCCAAGGCAGTGGACGACATGACGGTACCGCCAATGGTATCTCACGCAAAGCAATGGTCGACCTCGAAAAGGCCAAGGCTCAACTCCAAGTTATTAAAGGTATGCGTGACAATTACCCTGAGGCGGCTGCTTGTACTCTGCTAACTCCTATAGCCTCTGTCTCTCGACCAAACCCCGGTCCCTCCAGCATCGAAGGTTTCTCATCTGTCTGGGACCAGGTTGGCTCCCGTCCTGCTCCCTCGGGAGCTACCTCAGCAAACTTGACAAAGCCCAACAGGCCAGGCTCCACCCTGTCGACTGACACCACAAGCTCCTACCCGGACAGCACAGTCACGATCACTAACCGTGACCACACGGCATTTGCGGTGGGCAACATTGCAGACGGTGTTACTCGGATCTGTCTGGCACGGGATATGCCAGGATTGTCAGAAGCAGTATCCGACCGTAAAAGCCCTGCAATTTTTATTACCAGTGAAAGCGGGAATAAGAGGAAGGTCCTTCCAGAAGGGGGAAGCGTGACTATTGGCCCTGCTGAACCAGAAGTCCGGGATATGTACGGCGCTGGACCCTTCCGAAATGGCTTGATGCCCTCGCCTTCCGAGGGACCCAGCAACGTTGTCAGATTAGAGAGAGAGGGCGTTACCATTTATACCACTGTTGACGCCGTCAAAGAAATCCAACAGGAGCAGAAGTGCAATGATGGTTATACAGAGAAGAAGTCTAAAAAGGAACCAATTGCCTCCAATTCGGGGCCGGAGGCCCGCACGTCAGGGCCTAAGGCAGCAGTTGAGAAAAAGCGAAACCGTGTTGCTGAATGGTTTAACCGTTTCAAGGATCAGGAGCCTATACAACCCAAGGTTGACAATTCAGTCAATTCGAACCAGCCCATTATCCCCCTTCGGCCAAGCCCAAGTATGGACAACACCCAACGATCCAGGCGTGAACCTGCCCGTCCTCCAAATAGTGAAAATTATACGTTCACGCCACGCCTCCCGCCGCCTTCCGTTACTGCTTTTGTGTATCGACAGGATGCTACTGAAGAACCTGAGGATGCTCATACCAATAATCCAGATTCCCACCCTAGATTTGCCCCCAATCGTCTTTTAACCATCGACATGACCTCCGATACTACCGCCTTGAGTCCCCGTGCGAAAAAGAGACTGGAGGAGTCTAGAGAGGTTGCTATTCAACAAGCAACCGTCCGCCTCCGCCAGGCCCAAGAGCGCCTGGAAGCCAAACGCCAAACAGAAGGCAAGCCTCTTCAGACCACCGGAAAGCTGCCCCTTGAGGAGAGAGATGTTGCTATGGAAGAAGCCGCTATCCGCCTTCTTCGAGCTCAAGCATGGATGGAGGCCAAGCAGGCGGCCAAAGAGGCAAAAACAAGCAACCCTGTTGGGATTACAGAGAACCCGCCCCGTGATGCGAGAGACGTCGAGTCCGAGTAAGCAGAGACGTAGCAGTAGGAACGAATAATGTGGTGGTAGTGAGATACTTGATGCTTATATGGTTGGCTATTTGATTGGCTTATTCACTGGCTTCTTGAATAATAAATTTTTTCTTGTATGAGCGAGGTAATGGAAGTCACTTGGTAGGGAAAAGCTAATCCACAAAAAAAAGGTAAGTCAGCTCCGACTACATAATGTTTCAGATCAAACAACTAACATACGCTAGTGATTCAAAATGTCTGTCGAAGTCTATCTACTATTTACTTGACTTGGTCGACCACCGCAGTGGGGGTTAGGAACATAGTTGGGAATCTAGAAGATCTTAGGGTTGATTTGAACCGTGACTAATTTCTTTCAATTTCTTTTCTTTTTACTTCTTTTGTTGAATGGTTTTTTTGTGTGTCCTGGGGTGAGCCGGGGGTACTCTTAGCAATATACTATAATGGCTATTTTCTCTGAGGTTTTGTGCAATGGAGGCAAGCAGCGTGGCACCCAGTACGTCCGCATCGCAAACCCATAATCACAGGGTATATACAACAGGAGGTTAAGAGTCGTTGTGGGGCTGGCTAGGGCGGTGGAAATTCATCAAAGTAATATCTGAGATCTGGGAGATCTATGGAGAGAAATTCGCTGGAAGATAGTGCCAACAACACTAGGGAGATACTTGCCCATATGATAGCAGTCGTGTAATCTACTGTACACGTTTGTACAAAAAATGAGGGAGAAGTGATCCCGTGATGTCACGTGAATATTGACTAATGCGAATACTTAGTCTCAGCGAATCTATTCAAATATCTATGGAACTACTACAACAACACCTTCACGTCCTGCCAAAATCAACCTAATGCCCCAATT
>Ga0307511_10007993_pt1 | contig 10609 bp, 7 predicted proteins | sample 13_EM_MG_FD_200266 | JGI IMG/M metagenome (GOLD analysis project Ga0307511, IMG submission 200266) | Populus trichocarpa ectomycorrhiza microbial communities from riparian zone in the Pacific Northwest, United States - 13_EM | ecosystem: Host-associated > Plants > Roots > Unclassified | place... | reverse complement strand
CCCTTCTTAACACATACTCACAGTTAAGCCTTGTTGAAGAAAGCTACGTGTCAACTATTTATCACGAAGTTACAAAATTGAAGATCTTACATTCAAAATACTTTTTCTGAGCCAAAGTTATCAAGATATTATAGTTATAGTCAACTTGAGTTGTTAACCAAAGAATTTCAAGACGAGTTAATTGTTATGGAGATTTCTGTTTTATTAGCACTGGAAGCAATCTACAGAAATAACAATCATAAATGAAACCATAAAAACGCATCATCTATATTCCACACTAGTGGTGTCATCAGAACCAATTAAACATGTAGAGCCAGTTTGATCAGCCAATTGCCAAATGACATCAAAACATTAGGCTGCTTCTCGATTTTTATAATAACCAGTTAAGGTGTCATTTCAGTTAAGAGTTGTCCAAAAAACAAGTGTCCTTGAAAGCACAGTTAAGCTGAATTTTAAGAACAAAGACCTTAGCAGTAATGTAAAAACAAGGACATCAATCAGATATTGTCTTACCCATGCAACTAGATTCTGCTCACCACGTTCTTTTCTTTGATCAATTGCTTTCCTGCCTGTGATGAGCTCCAAAAGAACAACCCCGAAGCTATAAATATCTGATTTAAACGTCAGCTGACCTGTCATTGCATAATCTGGTGCACAGTATCCGTAGGTGCCCATAACCCTTGTAGAAACATGAGTCTTATCTCCGCTGGGTCCCACTTTTGCCAGACCAAAATCAGATAACTTAGGATGATAGCCCTCGCCAAGCAAAATGTTGGAGCATTTTAAGTCGCGATATATAACAGGAGGTTCCATTTCATTGTGCAAATACTCTAAACCTTTTGCTGCACCAGCAGCTATTTTCATTCTTGCGTTCCAATCAAGCGGTTGCCTATTGGGTGGAATATCTGAAAGCAGAAATTACAAAGGCGAAAATGTTTAAAGATAAAAGAATAGTAATTGGTAAAGCACAAATGTAAACAATGAAAACGAGAATGCAATGCCAAAGAGACCTGCATACCATGTAAATGATTTTCCAGAGATCCTAATGGCATGTACTCATAAACCAATAGCCTCTGATCTCCCTCAGCACAAAACCCAATCAACTTGACAAGATTTGGATGGTCTGCTAGACTTAAAGTCACTACTTCAACTACAAACTCCCTAATCCCCTGAACTCCATTTCGATCAAGTTGCTTGATAGCAACAGCCTATGACAACAACAACAAGAAGAAGACAATTTAAGTCTAACCAACTAATAAACGGTGAACATAGACAAACTACATCGGGGACACTGTAAAAGGAAGGTACCCTGTACTGAAACACGAACCTATTGACATAGAAAACAATATTTCTGCAGATAGTAAATGAATTATTTTGTACGAACCTGGTTGATTTTGTCCAGGTACCCTTTGTAAACCTTACCAAAACCTCCTTCACCCAAAAAACAATCAGACCTAAAATTGCTCGTTGCGGCCGCAAGTTCCTCAAAAGTAAAAGTTTGAGCCTGTTTTCCATTGCTTCTTCTATCCTTAGAAATCTCATCCTTCATATTTAAACTCTTTACATCCAATGACAATTGATCATCCTTAGATCCCCCCTCTTTACTTAAATTGTTCACATATGGCTTCATTTTCAATGACCCTAAAACAAATATAAAAAAACAATCAGAAGGGGCAATCATGAAAGGAAAAAAAATAATGTATACCGAATAAGAGTTTGGCGCTATTTGTGACAAACAAACGGCAACATAAAGCCCAACAACCACGAATAATTACCTCTCTTGATTTAGAGAAATGTTTCAAACACCAACAAAATCAAAACGATTCCAAATCAATGCGTGAAAAAAATTATTACAAATTCAAAAACATAAGAAAACCCTTTATGTTTCAATCCATGGTGATTGATTTTCGGGGGAAAAAAAGAAGGAAAGAAAACCCTATATCATATCAGTTGACTGAAAAAGGGTTACATTTAAATATTCAGAAAGATAAAAACTTTGATCATGAAAAATTTAGTTACCCGAAGTGACTTGTGTTTGATCCTTGCGCTTAATGTTACTGTTATTTTCATTGATGCTGCTGCTCTCTGATCGCTTGCTCGGTTTCCCACTGCAGCAAAGAAAACCCATGTAATATATTATATATTATATTATCTTCTTCCTTTTGGTTTCTTCTCTTTCTCTTGCTTTTGCTTGAACAAGGAGAACAGCACAGACACGGAAGAAGGAAACACAACTGACAGAGTTACAAATAGTTGAAGAAGATAGCTTGGCTTGGTTTCTAGGAGAGAAGTTTCTATTTAATTTATTTATTATTATATTTGGACATTTTTCATGCTCACATTGAATCCTTATATTCTCGATATTTTCCAAATGTGTCCAACTTTACTCTATTTTTAATTTAAATAGTCCTCGATTGAAACACTTCTCAATATTATCCTTCCCGCCTAGATTTACCATTAGCTTTGGACGCACAACTTAAAAATACATAAAAAAATTTACGCAAAAAATCTTTTTAAATTTTTTGAAAAGCGCAACTTGGCCGGGACCAAATCAAAAACTCAAGAGAAAAAAGATGCAAAATTTATAAATTAAAATTAAATTGAAAATATAGAAAAAAGATTGAAGAAGAAAAAACCATTCCTAATTTGGACTAAAAAATTCAAAATTCTCCTTCTCATATTCAAAAACCCTTACCTCTCAAATCTCATGAAATCTCTCAAATTAATGGCAATAAATAATGAAATATTTCGTATATTCAATGGCATCATTATCTTACGACATGATACATACAAATTTTGCTTGACATATCATGCCATGTTGCATAAACTAATGTCAAATTGGATAGAGGGACTATATTAATAATATCTATCAAGTCAAGGGACTATATAAAGCCAAAAAAACTAGTCACTTCCAAGCTGGTGCTTCAATATAAACCTGTAACGTGGAGATCCATCGTTAGAAAGTACCACGTGTCCCTTGTAAGGTTCGATTGGTAATCTTAAAAGTTGTCATTGGTCTTGTCTTCGCGCTCGAGTGGAGTATGATGATGTGTCACTTCCTTATTGGCAAAGCAGGGTTTTTGTTTTTGTTTTTTTATTCTTCTTGCCTTGTTTGTATTACATTACATATTGCCTGACCGTGACGTACTTATCAGACTGCCAGCGAAAATAAATTTAAAAATAAAAAAAATATTATTTTAATATATTTTTAAATAAAAATTATTTTAAAAACATGCTTTTTTTGTCGGGTCTTGAAAACAAAAAGCAAAGTAAAATGCTTTTATATAGGTTAGAAAACTGAAATTTTAGTGGAGCCCACTCAAATGAGAATCAATGACATATATATTACGCGGTTTCCCATTTTTAAAAAAATATAATTTGAACAGTGGTGATTCCACCACGTTAAACATGAAATTAAGAATAGTAAATGTTGTTTTTGAATTTTTTTTTAAAAAATATATTAAAATAATAATTTTTTATTTTTTAAAATTTATTTTTAATATTAATATATCAAAAAAATTTTTAAAAAATATATTAAAATTTAATAATTAAAAACATTACATTAAATAACGTGTTTGAGAGTGTTTTTAGATTACTTTTCAAAATGTTTTTTACTAGAAATTATATTAAAATAATATATATATTTTTTATTTTTTAATTTTTTTTTAATATTAGTGTATTAAAATGATCTAAAAACATCAAAAATTATTAATTTAAAATAAAAAATAATAAAAAATTTTAAATTTTTTTAAAAATATTTTTGAAACGTAAAATTAAATAGATAATTATTTTCATTTTATCCCTTAATACCATAATTTTATTCTTCTCGAAGCGCTTGACCTGCTAACATTACATCAGGTTTACCACTTTGTCTCTTAATACTATAATTTTCTAAAACATTATAGTTATAAATAAAAAATCTTATTCAAATTTAAAATTTCTAATATTTTAAAATTGTAAATTTATACTGAATTTAAAAAAACACATTTTAAAAGTTCTCTGCAATTTTTCAATACAATGTTTTTATTGTTTTTCAAATAAAGAAAAACATGAACAATATATGTTTTCTCCTTTTTACATACAAGTATTTTTTAGCAATGTAAAATAATAAAAATATTTTTTTAATATTTTCATTTTTAGTTAGTGACACAAATTTAAGTTTTATTATATATCTAATATAAAGATTTTTTTAGTTAACTATATACTTTTTTCACGATAATTTTTTTTATTTAATTTAATTTAAATGAACTAAAATAATATTATACAATTAGATTATCCCAAATATAAAATATCAAGGTGATTGTTATAAATTATGGTCTTGATTTTTCTTCTTATGAAAAATAGTTATAATCTTGATGTATCTTTTATTTTTTTGGTGAAGAAATATGTCTTTATTTTTAATAAATGAACATATTTTTCATTGAAAAATTTTGAAAAAAGTAAAAAAAGGAAGATATATATATATATATATTATCCTTTATAAAAATATGGATCTTTAGAATTATTTTATGATAAATAATTTTTATGAGAGAAAGGAGTATAATATCTGAAATGTCTAATAATTTCTTCGCACAAAGACAAAAATCTGATTTCTTTATTTTTAAGGTAAAAATTATTAAAAACTCTGTAGTTTTTCTGGGAGGGCTTACCGGGCAGAAACATGGACAGAAATATAATTAAATTTTATTTCAAATCTACCATTATAAATTGTTCAAGATTTCTATCTCAATAAGAGTGTCGCAGACAGGAGTTGTTATTGGGACAATGGGATATGCAGCAAGTAGTTCATACTAATCAGATGATCTTCTTTCACTTTTAAGATTTTGTGTTTCGTGTTAGAATTCAACTACAACTCTCTCCGACAAGCTTTTCTTGATTCCATATTTGTCCGAGCATGCATAACACCAAACAAAATCAGATGCACGGAGAAGAGAGTGGTAAAAGCCCATAAAAGAAGGAAGAAAGGTGAAAGAGGTGGCTTGGTGATCGACGGCAGTGCATTTGGGGAGTTGAAAGAGCCGGAGCCTGGCCCCTTCAAAATAGATAAATAAGTTTTCTAGCATAGTAGTAGAGTGTATGTTTCTTACTGTGATCCAAATTGTTTTCAAAAAATAATTTCCTTCTGGTCATTTGGTCATCATTATCCTTAAATGAATTTTCAATTGTGCTGATAAATCATGAGGTGTAATCCAATGGCTGCTTCCCTTTATGAGTCTCATGTTCAAATCCAAAGTAATTCAACATTCGCCACATAAATCTCAGCATGAATGGATATTTTCCATCCACGCAACTCAGGGAGCACGCCTACTGGGTCAAAAAAAGCAGCATGGAAATCATTTCCAATACCAGCAGTTGCAAAACAACTAATGATCATCATCATGAGACCTTGCGATTATGGCTTGTCAAACTAAAATAACTCCTCCATCACAGGCACAGCATGTGTTATTGTCATACTAAGCATAATGTGAAGAATACTCGATGCAAGGAAAAAAAATATTCAAAAACATCTGCAAACATAGAAATTAATGCACCTCATACCGACTTCATATTAGTACCAACAAAGAATAAAGACACATACATTGGTACAGGATAAAATTCAACTTCCTTGTCAATTTACTAAAACTCACTTGAAAACCATCGCTTCTGTAACTGAAAATGTAGCTTGATTGCAGAATTCTGGAAGCAATTCAGCATGGTTTAAACAACTTTATGAAAGCTGACTAGCTGTAGAACATGGGAATGTCTCCAATCACAAGACATAAAATGATCTGGGGAGATGCTATCATAAATTGAACAGGGAAGCAAATGCACCTTGACAAGTATAGGGTTTCGTTTCCCAGCAAAATAAAGAGAATTTCCCCATCTCTTCTAATATGACAAAAACAGTGGTTGGTGAAAGGACAAACCAGAGTTATCAGAGGAGCTAAATCCATCAAGCTTACCATCTAGCGAGTTATCTGCCCTCAGACTTAACCAGTTGTGAGAATACCCTGCTCATTGAAACACCTGAGAGATCATCCACACTCGAGGCTTCAAATTTTGCAGCAGAAACACTACTATCAGTATGGCTGAAATTGTTGATTTGCGGAGAGAGCTCGCCAATCATATTAATACTGTTGTCTTCGGGATCGCCTAGAACAACTGCCTCTTGTAGTTGAAGGGCATACTCCAGATTCCACAAGACATCTCCCATAGAAGGCCTGTCAACCCCAAAGTCAGCTAAGCATTTCTCAGCAGTTTCTCCAAACTTCCTAAGTGAATCTGGTCTAATTTTTCCCACAAGAGTAGGGTCTATTATTTCTTCCAGCTGTCCTCTCTTCTGCCATTTCATTGCCCATTCAGCTAAGTTAACCATTTCTCTTGGAAGGGATGGATCTATAACCGGTCTGGCACAAAGAACTTCAAACAATACCACCCCGAATGAATAGATATCTGATTTCTCAGTCAGTTGTTGCCTTCTAAAATACTCAGGATCAAGGTATCCAAAGCTCCCCTTCACTGCTGTGCTCACATGAGTCTGATCAATTTCAGGTCCTGTCTTAGAAAGCCCAAAATCAGCTACTTTGGCCATGAGATTCTCATCAAGCAGGATGTTAGCGGACTTCACATCACGATGTATAACTGCTTTTGCGTAGCCAGTGTGAAGGTAATGAAGTCCTCTAGCTGCTCCAATGCATATCTCAAGCCTGTCCTTCCAACACAAACTGGGAGAACCTGAGCCATAGAGATGACTCTTGAGAGTCCCATTCTCCATGTATTCATAAATCAAGATCATTTCATTCTTTTCATCACAGTACCCAATCAACGAAACCAGATGGCGATGCCGGAACTGAGAGAGCATCTCAATTTCAGTCTGGAACTCTGCAAGTCCCTGTTGGGAGCGTGGATTTCCCCTTTTAACAGCCACTTTTGTACCATCATTCAAAACTCCTTTGTATACCTTCCCAAAACCACCAATTCCAATAACCCAACTCTCATCAAAATTGTTTGTCGCCTCATGAACTGCTGCAAAAGGAATACAATACCCCAAATTAGAATCAAGAGTAGCGGTTGTTCCATTTGAGTATTTAGTACCCATGGTGTGAGAATTTCCTCCATTGATGGATAAAGGAATCCACATCTTAGAATTTCCTTGGCGTGCCAGCCTTCTTCTCTTTCTGCAGAACACAAAGAAAATTCCAGCCAACACCACTAGGATAACTGCTCCGATGCTTAAGCCCACTATCACACCAACATTCTTCTTCGAACTTGAATCTGAAACATCAGGAGCTGGCCCACTGAGGCTGCCCAAGGAGTTGTTCATTTTCATGATCTCCAACCCATTTAGAATTGCATTGGGGTAGGCAACAGCAATGGTGTTAGTTGGGCCAATACTCACACGAAGTTTATTGCTGACTGTTGCTGCAGTAACAAAATCCTTATAAAATGCAACAGCCAAAGCATTTGCAAAACTGCTTGGATCTTCATCCTCGGCAACAAGCCAGGAGTCAATGTAAACATTGAAGTAGAGATTGTTAAGACTGCTACTTACTATATCACAGAAGTGAAACCTAACAAGATACTGAAAACCTGGATTCACATTGAACTCCCAGGTCACGTTGAAGTTGCTGTTGGGATCATTCTCTGAGTTCATTCTAATGGCAGTACCATACACAGCATTTGGAGCAGAATCCTGAGTTGCCCCACCAGCTACATACTTGACAGCTGCAATATTGGACACGTTGGTAGCAAGATTATTTCCAACGAGATAACTTTTGTCAGGAACCCAAGTTCTCCCAAGGGTATCATTCTCAAAGGAAACTGTTGGTCCACCCATGTTCACCCTATAAACTGTTTCCAGTGCCTGCCAGGACAGGCCTTTGAATCTCCCCGCTGGATTAAAAGTCTCGGCATCATCTGTAATGAGCTCATCAGGAACTGAAACGACTTCCAAGGCATTTAAGAAGGCGAATGAATTGCCAGAGGGAGTGAAAGTGATAACAAGATCCTTCGAGGTTACATTAGCTGAAAATTCTTTGACAACAGAAGTCTTCACACTGAAATTGCTGAGGAAGACATGGTTTGGGGTGGAAACATCAAAACTCGCACCGCTCATGTCATAACTACCACTAACAAATGGATTGAAATACAGGCGAATCCAATGCCTCCCAGGTTGACGAATCGAAAAGGAGTACTTTGAGGTTCCGTCAAAGATTCTTGCTGTTTGATAAAGTGGTGAATCATCTCCGGAAGTGACAGATTTCGAACTACTTGCCAAAGTGCTTTTCGGGGTTGAAAGAAAGATTGAGGCAGAGTCATCAGCAACAAAAACACGGCCACCCACTGTAGTATTGGTGGGTGATCCACAATCTATAAGATAATTGTCTACAGGGGTAAATCCACTAGACAAAAATGCCAAGATTAAGACTGTAAGAAGTACACAAATGACAATTCTAGATCCTCCACCACCCATCATTTCAAAATCTGGAACTTTATGGTGGAACAAAGGAAATATGGGAATTTATTGAGCTTTAAAATAGAAAATAAGGATTCTTATCAAGGCAGAGCACTAAGTTTGCACTAGTAATCAATAGCAAAACAACAGAAACAAAAATCCATGAAGAGGGCTGAATAAGGAAGTGAAATCAAAATCCAAGATTGTATAATAAACCAAAATCAAGCAAAGAAGTTGTGCTTATTAGTTGCAGATATGGAAGAAATCTAAACAGCAATGGATAGAATTGAATAAGAAAGAGTACAAATCTAAAGTTGTCAAAAGCAATACAAGGAAAGGAGCTTGTAGTTGCTGGCAATCACAAATAAATGGAGACTACGAGAGCCCATGAAGATAAGCGAACAAAATTAAAAAGAAAAGATGGCACCTTGAACGAAATTTGAGTTTCAGTGGAGAGATGGAGAGATACCCAGATGGGAAGTGCATGTGAGGAGGACAAAGTAAATCTGGTGTCCTGTGGAATTCTAATAAAGGACTTCGAACTCAAATAAGAGCAGTCAAATCACAAGCTAGTGTGAACTGGATGACAACCCAAGATAACGACAGATTCCTAGATGTTTTATGTTCTGTGCTGAATTAATAAGAAGGTAAAAAACACTTGCACGAAAAAACCAAGGAATTACAATTACAGAGTCAGAACCAGCTAGGGTTTTAGATGGCTGAGGTTTGTTTTGGTGAATTTTGTGAGTAAATGTTATGGGGTGGATGAAACCTCTTCTATTAAAATATGATTTAGGTCAGAAAATTAAGGAATATGGAACATGGGAGTTAGCAGCTACTCCATAGATATGTCATTGGAAACAGGAAAAAAAAAAAACAAAAAGGAAGAAGAAGAAGGTTTGACTATTCAATCCGACACATTCATCATTTATATTATACTAGTTTATTATCTGCTATTTCGCTGCGGATTATACCTAAATCTTTTGGAACGTATAAAATAAATATTTAGAATATAGATATTTTTTTAATGTTATTATTAAATTTAGTATAACATTTAAAATTGAAAACTATAAAATTAATTTTTTATTTAATTAAAATTTTGAATTAAATTATAAAAAGTTACTCCGACATTATTAATTGAGCATCTTCAAAGAAAAATATAAAATAAAATAAAATTAATGAGATTAATCATGATCAATTCTCTAAATCCACAATCTATATTATATATTCTACTAAATTAAATTAAGTTTTTATATTTTATTATATGATAAAAATATAAAAATTAATTTATTATTAATTCAATATTAAAAATAAAATTAAATAAAAATCTCAGATTAAAGGATGAGATGAAAAAAAATCAAAAAATAAAAAAATTACAAAAAATATAGAAAAATAAAATTAAATAAAAATTTGATATTATATTATATTATATTATAGAATAGAATTAAAAAAAATCAAAACATAAAAAAAAGTCAAAGTCCTGTTACAATAAAAAGAAGTGTATGCCTGAGGGAGGCTGCAGGCCTGGGCTTGACCCCTTCTTTTTTTTTTTTTTTTGGTCTTCTGTGTTTTTTTAAGGAAGTGCTTCAATCAACTAAGACATGACATAAAATTATTATAAAAAAATTAAAAAAAAATAAGTGTCATCTCCTCAGTTAAACCATCCCATTTATTATAGTTAATTACTAGTTGGGTAAGCAATGGAAATGAGTTATATACACAAGGGGACATAAATTAAAGAAACTAATCAGATTTAAATGTATTATTTCACCAAAAAAAGAAGAAAAAAGATACATTCAGCACTAAAAACTTACACCAAATGTTGCCTTAGAAGACACTATTCAAAGCTGCACAAAGGTACTGATAATGGTGTGTTTCTTCTTTAGCTATAACACGGGATTTATTAAAAAAAATTCGACCTAAAAAAAACAGATGTTGAGAATATGTTAGTGTTTTTAAAAAAGAAAAAAACAATATGATACTTTGGTTATTAATTTAACTGGATTTATTAAGCTTTTTATATTAAAATAATATGAATAAAAAATACAACGAAAACAATTAAAAAAAACAACGAAAAAAAATACGAGTCAACTTAGGTTAACCCACTTACCCCGCGACCTTGGAAACACGATTAAGATAACGTATTAGAAAGGAAAGTGAAAAAAAAAAAAACAC
>Ga0307511_10007992_pt1 | contig 10610 bp, 9 predicted proteins | sample 13_EM_MG_FD_200266 | JGI IMG/M metagenome (GOLD analysis project Ga0307511, IMG submission 200266) | Populus trichocarpa ectomycorrhiza microbial communities from riparian zone in the Pacific Northwest, United States - 13_EM | ecosystem: Host-associated > Plants > Roots > Unclassified | place... | reverse complement strand
TGCAAATATGCTCTTGACATCCTTGCTGACAGTGGCCATCTTGGTACTTGTCCCACTACTTTTTCCATGGAACAAAATCTGAAGCTTAATAATGTTGATGGTGATCTCCTTCCTGATCCAAGCTCTTTTCGATGACTCGTTGGGCGTCTCATCTACCTCACCATCACCCGTCCTAACATCGTGTTTCCAGTCAACATTCTGAGCCAATTTATGCATCAGCCGCGATAGCCACATTATGATGTTGTTGTCCGCGTTCTTCGTTATATTAAATTCACTCCAGGCCAGGGCTTATTCTTTCCTACTTCCAGCAATCTTCAAGTCTCAGCTTACTCTGATTCAGACTGGGCTAGTTGTCCACTCACTCGCAGATCCACCACAGGTTTTTTCATTCAACTTGGCACCAGTCCTATTTATTGGCTCATTAAGAAGCAACAGACTGTCTCTCGCTCTTTTGCTGAAGTTGAGTATCGGGCTCTTACTTCCACTACTTGTGAACTCACATGGCTTAAAACACTCCTTCATGATCTCAACGTTCACCATTCCAAACTCATGCTCTTATACTGTGACAACCAGGCGACTCTTCACATTGCTCAGAACCCTGTTTTCCACTAGCGTAAAAAACATATAGAAATTGACTAACATGTTGTTCGTGAGAAGTTACAATCTGGCCTTATCACCACCAGACACATAACAACCTCCAATCAGCTTGCAGATATCTTCACCAAAGCTTTAGGACGAGAACACTTCCAAGCATTATCATGCAAGTTGGGCATTACAGATCTCCATGCTCCAACTTGAGGGGGAGTATCAACGTCATATCTGCACATCATATCTGCACATTCTATATATAACTCATTGTCCAATTATTAGAAACTTATGTTTAGATTTTATTCTTGGATCGTGTCTCATTTCCTTGTATTATATACCAGTTGTAAAGCATGAATAATATACATAACAGAATAGAAATCTCTGAATTCTACATAAGGTCAAGGACAAGAGGATGCAACGTGGGTGGAGGAATCGAGGCTTAAGAAGGCTTACCCTCACCTTGAGGGCAAGGTGTTTTAAAGAAGGGGGACATTATAATAGATCCATAGTGGATCTGCTTCTAAAGGAGAAGATCAAACTTTTCTAGTTTTCATTCTCTCTCGTTCAATCTTTTCTTTTGCAGGTTAATGGTCATTGTTTTAGAAATTGCCTTATGACAAAAGGGAGCAACGTGTACGACCATGACTGCTTGCCACACGGGTCAGTTAACTTGGAAAGTTGGGAACGTTGCTGTATAGGCAAAACGTCAGTATATAGAAGGAAAACTTGGTCTTCTTTTAACAAGTCCACAATCTCATCTCCTGGAAGATCTGTTTTTAGTTTCAATTACTTAAAGAGATTACCTGTGTTGAAGAGCAACCAATATTGGGATATTGAATTTGAACTCCTTAATTCGCCTGTTAAATAGAGACTAAAGACCAAAGAGAGGAGCCCTGAACAAGCTCTCTGTTCCTATGGGAACTTCCTCCCTTGCCATCGTTATTTCTATAATCTAATGGAGGCAGCCTGAAGAAAATACAAATATTCAATTGTATTTTGAATTAATTTTTGTAGAACAATATTAAATAGTTCATTTAATTTGTTTCGCTTAACAGATCATTCGAGATAAGTCCAATAAATGACACTTGATTTTCGGGTGAAATATTAAAGAAATTTTCAGATTTTGAATTAACTGAACAGGTTCAAGAAGATATTAGGATGCACCTTAAAAGGGGCTACAAACCCAAAGAAATTTTAGAACTTTATCTTAAGAACAAATGGAAGCTAAACTTCATATGCGCAAGTCTGAGAATCATGAAATGGATGGCATGAGGCTGTTGAGACTAGTTGCTCTCTGGTTCGCTAGTTGTCTGAGACTCTCAGAAGTTGTCAATGGCCACTTGCTTTTGACATTAAGATGTAAATTACCAAAAAAAGAAAAATACAAATTAATAAGGGTACACTACTACTCCTAGAGAAAATAACAAAAATATTTAAATACAAAGCATAAAACAATGAATAGAGAAAGAACTGCCTTAACAAGGTAAACCATGCCATTTACAAAAATTGAGGCTAGTGTCGATACAAGATTGTCAAATGTTTAGAGGGAATGGACAAAAAAAATACTCTCCCGTCCATGTTCTCTTGATGGCCACTGCCCCTGTCCCTGTCATTACTCCTACCTCACTCATCGCCCCAAGATTCCGACCAACAAAATAATGAATTGCCGATAACATAGTAAAAATCTCTTACTCTCACATATTCCACATTCCGACCTTAAAATATTTGTATAGGAGCTAAGCTAAACTCGACCAGAGATTGAGCCTTTGAATATAATCGTAAAACTGTGTCAGTCTTCTTTCCACCTGTTAACATAATTGAGAAAAGCATTAGCAGGATTCTCTCTTGGTAGAGCACGGACACGTGTAGATCTCCTATGCACAGCTTCCTCCAATGCAATTTTGGTAGCCAAATCTTTTGACCTCTTCTGGAGTTCCAAGCTGGTAACAAGATTGAAGAAAAGTTTATAGGTTAGGCACAAATGAAGAAAGAAAAAAATTGCATGGCAGTGCTGTTAGCAAGCTAATTTCTTCAACATTAAAGAACAAAAAGTCCTAAGCCTTACACAACATTGGCAGAAAGGGTCTAAAAAGCTATTTCATTCCATGGCATGTAATTCAGGAGTTTGAATTCAAAAAGAAAAGTCGCCGGCTATTTTTGTTCTGTTGCAAATTGGATATAGCACCATTCTTATGCAAGTGACTAAATATCAGCTAATATTCTATGACAATCAGTTGAAGAGCCGCAACAGGGACTGTTGGACCATTCAATAACGAGTGATCATAGGTTTCAACTAGGGACCATTTTCCAGATAAAAACAAATATTGTTTCTAAACGCATTCAACAATCACTCACCAAATTCTACTGTAGAATTTCTCCACCTGCTTTTGAAGAGCCCTCTCTCTCTCACCCTTGGGGTTCAGTGAGCCCATCAATGCATCAATCTGTTCAAAAGTGCCCAGTCCGATTCATTCAAATGGGAGAAAAGAAACGAAAACAAGAGTGGATGGATAAAAGTTATTCAGAGCCGCTACCTCTTCCTTGCAACAATAACAGCCCCAAAGCTTGGAGTCAGAACTCTCAACAAAAACCCTCCCATCACGCTTGAACCACCAATACCTGTTATAATCTCGGTCTTTACCCAGAGGGTTGGTGTGCAGGATTCGTTTCTCTAGCTCACGTTCAAAATATGCTCTCTGTGGTATCATACAATGTCAAACCAAAAAAAGAAAAATGAGCACGGCAATATGAGCAAGCATAAACACATGCAGACATACACAAGGGACAAGGACAGTAAAAGATAAATAACCCTTCGCTCTTTGATGCTCCATGTTGATGCAGCAATTTTTTCATCCCTCAGCAGTAGCGATGCTTCTTTTTTGGTTAAATCTATCCCCTTTTCTGCTTGGCTTTCCACGCCCATATTCTTCTTCTTGCCTGTTTTCTTTGATTCAATCTCCAAATGCCTACTGTCACGGTCCAAATTGTAATAAGCATTAGCCATGTTTACAATTATTCTTGTGTCCATTTCCATGTGTAAGTGTGTGAGCTTGTGCACTGACATGCAAAAATGAAAAAAATTGCAACCTGTTTGATGCATGGTTTGGTCTGGTTGAAAAGGCTTCTCCCTTGTTTTTTGCAATCTGCCCGTTCTGACCAATGTGATTCCCATTTGACAACACAGGTTGATTGTTTCCTGTGCTATCCACACCATGCCCATTCGTTGCTCCATTATCAACAGACTTGGCCTTCAACCATTCTTTTTCTTCTCTTTTTTTCCTGCCCTCCTCCAGTGCTTCCCCCCTCTTCATTGATAAGAGTACCTGCCGCTCTTCAACATACCCAGCCAACTTCTCCCTTGCGATATCTGTTTCAAGGACTTGATTAACCAATTCTCTTAAGATTCCTAATTTGACTTGAGCATCGAGAAGGCCATAGTGCCCCCGCTTAATTGTTGTTATGTGAGTGGATAAATCACCGATGTTGATGATCTCTAAGAAATCACACAGATAGTCTGTCCAATTAGTTAATGTTATCTGTTAGAAAACAAAAAACAAAAAAACAAAAAACAGAGGTCATCAACAGCTAGCACAATGAAGGCGTGGTACAGAGAAGCTCCACAGAAGAGCAAGGAGAAACAAAATTTTGTAGCTAATGAGGAAATCCAGTTTTAAACAGAAATAATTTCCAGAATAGCAAGGGAATTGCTGCACTTTACCTTCAATGCTCGGGTTCTTTTCTGAACAGCTGAAAAACATTCATCTTTCTCACTTTTTAGTAACCGAATAAGAGAAGAATGTGTTTCGACAATGAGATTCACATTGCTACCCTTACGGCAAATGGCATTTTCAAAATCTTCAAGAGAGAACGGCCACAAGTGCAACAGCTTACTAAAGGAGGATAAAAAATCCCAAACCATTAGAAGATCCCCAACACCATCCATCGGAACATTAAAGTCTCTAGAAGGCAAAGGGCGGACTGTAAAGACTGGATCATCTGTTTCAGGCTGCACCAAAAGATCATCAATTGGATACTTGATAGGCTCTTCCTTTTGATGATTATCTTCTGAAAGTTAAAATACAGCAATAAAAGAAATGGTCAAGTGATGATTTATTTGATATGCATGACCTTAAGGGAATTTTAACAGCAAGATTTCTAATCAAGTTTCCTACCCTCAATAAAAGAGACAAAAAATATATAAAAAATGCTTAAAAAATATAAATAGCATATTGTAGAATAAATAAAAGTCAGACTAAATTTAAAAAAGAATTAGGTTGCTTCTATATTTTTAACCTACCTTTCTTGGTGGCCTCAGCTTCCTCGGCTTCTACCTTTTTCTTCTTAAGTTTTCCAGAGTCTTTTACCTCCTGGACATGATGCATATAAGCCAACATGATATGTGATGAACTCGAAAGACCAAACAAATGTTACAGTATATTTACCATTGCATCTTTCTTTCTTTTATTATAAACTACTCCATCCTGAATGAAAACTATGCCTTTTAGATCTTGCGGTGGATCCATTGATATTCGATATTTTTCTGCCAGTTTATCATGAAGCACCCAAGGAAAACTTTGGCGTGTAGATTTCCGAATAAAAGGCTTCAAACTGTTCCTACTGAAAGGGGATTTCTTCCATATCAGATCATCTCGGTTCACTACTGCAGTTTCTGTAACTTTTTTATTCCTATCAAGCCATGCTACCTCATATTTTGTTTTAACAGTACTGTCCTCCAAAACCTTTAATATCTTGCAAGGGCAGAGATCACCTTTCTTTCTCTTTCCATGCAATTCTGCCCCTACAAACAAATGTTCCTGCAACTTTGCTGCTATCGTGTCTGCAAGATCTTTTAACGAAAGCATACCTGAGAAACAATTGGCCTGTGAATACAGAAACATAGATTGTGTGGATAAAAGTAAAAGCTGAACAGGCATTCAGAGAGACCCAAAGCCAATAGTTGGATTTACAATAAACAATAAGCATGCATACCACTTTTTGATTTTCTCTTACATGCAATTCAGATCATATTCAATGAAAAACTTCCATTTCAAATTTGTTTTATTGCGCCAATACATTGAAAAGTGACAAACCACCTACTTTGAAAGGAAGGAACAAGATTATAATTGAGAGTAACAATAACTCGTATAAAAATTCTAAGTTTGTTGATGTGTACAGTACAATGATAAAAGTGCATATGAAAACAGATTTGTAATTACATATCTCACCAAAAAGCTTATCCTTAGCCAAGCATTCATAGAATGAACTTTATGCAGACAACTATTTCCTTATTTCATTTAAACGGGGTTGGGTGGGCCATGGCGTGAGCAGCATGCTTTCTATAATGTGTATTTTTTTACTTCTAGCAATTTGATGACTTGAGCAAAGAGGTTAGTTCATTGGAAACAGTAAAGAATATCAAATAAGTATCATCATCTGCAAACACATGTTATATTTACCAAGGGAATGATGTAATGGAATCAAAGGTTACTGTCACATTATATTAAGTAACATTATGAAAATACTTGCATAGTATCAACTATGATGATGGATGATCTTTTAAGACACTCTATGACTAGTCTTGCAATTCAATGTGGAATAGCTTGTTTAGTAGAAAACTTAATCCATGCCGACAGTATACCATCAGTTAGAATAATATGTTCCACATTGACTAGCTCTTACTCTACTCGTGAAAAGTGGAGTAGAGAGCATTCAGAAAGAGAAGCGCAAGTTCAGGCATCAGCAATTGGGGGTTCAGGAATATGGAATAAATTAATAGGACTGGATCGGTCATAATCATTCAAGAATATGAAGGCTACAACTTTAAATATCCCAGGATACTGCAACAACAATTTGAAAACATCAAATTCCAGGTCACACCATTTGGGTTCAGATTGACAAATATAGCAAATGAAGACCAAAAAATTGTCAACTTCCTCGAGTACTCTGATCAATGTAGCTATTGGCTTATTCAATTACATGCTACTAAAGGCAACCTACATATTGACCCAATCCACTGGTATATACAAGGAGATGAGTTAAAATATGCCTAAACCTCATCTCCATAAAATCTAGTAAAGATACCTGCTATGCAGGCTACTATATGCAACTTGGAGGCCTGCTTTGCAAGATGCAAAAATAAGATGTGCCACCAATGCTGCATTGTGCTATCAGATATGTCAAATTTAAGGTATTTTCAAAACTAGTATGAATACTTAAAAGTCTCCAGCACCAGCATCCACCCTCGCATTGTAATGAGAAGAATCACCATCTATCCCTTCTTGACCTCTGAGATGTCATGACATGAAAATAAGGGCTCTTTCCAAGTCAAGATGCCCAAGTTTTCCCTTAAAAGTTGAACCATTTGAGAAGAGAAAAGTTTATGCATTGAACCTTAAATGGTATATGAAATGTTGGCATTGCAGAAAATTAATTAAAATAAGACAAAATTATACATCATGTTACTGACATGCTGTCCAATGTGTCCACGTTCTTTTGGCAGGTAAACTGCCAAACTAGAGCTTTGAAATAATGGATTACGGTACATCATGGATTGCAATTGCAACCGTTTTCCCTTGGGTCTGTAACACTAGCCTTTCAACATATGAAAGTCACGCAGGCGAGACTTTCAACAATCATAAAAGATTCAAACATATAATCTGCAAATAGGATTCTAAAACATTGTTGAACATAAAATTGTACAAATAAAGAAAAAATATGAATATCAGCTGATGCATATCAACACGTACCTATGTCTCCATTATGTCAAACATGCCAACCTATATATCCGTTTCCACACAGATCAAGAAAAGGCATAATTGTACAGTAAATCATGTGCCAAATATTCAACATGGAGCATTTGGGGGTCCAAAAGAAATCCTTATTGTATGAGCATCAGCAAAGTAATCAATTATTGTGCAGCAGATACAAAGGACAGAGAGGTAAAAGAACAGATCAATAGAAGTAAAAAAAAGAAAAAAAGATCCATATTAATACATCAGATAGTTAGTTCTTACTAAAATGAATGGTGCGCAGTGCAGGGGTCATGAGCTCTTTGGGTATCTCTGGAACCTTCTCAGCTGCATGTTTTTCAGAAACTAATGCCTCTTCATAAGTCAAGTTACCTTTTCCACTAACTTTACATGTCCAAAATCTTTGGCGATACAAGTTTATCCGGTTCAAATATACTCTGATTCAAGCTAAGGAAAAAAAAAAAACCAACTGGCAGCGCATCTTAAATCATACAAGATGCCAATACCTAAAAGGCCTCCAACCAACAGAGTTTTGCTTGCTTCCATTAGAAGCAGTAGTTCTTCTAGATACTAGATTAGAGAAAATGGGTTAGCCTACCAAATCGAAATAATTCATTCAGCCATAAGAATTCGAACTAAAGAAATCTCTTCTGACCCTTTATCTTGTTCGAGGATACCCTAATCCAAACTATGGAAAACAAACTACTAGTAGTATCCATTTGGCTGCAGAAAAGAAACAAGAAAACTAAAATAACAAAGATGTGGATTCTATTATTCAATATCCCGAAGAAGACCTCCACTAAACAGAGTTTTCTTGGGCCTATTAGAAACTGTAAAAATGAAATAACTCATAATGCAAATCCAATTAAAAATTTCATACAATAACTTTGCAGAATTTTGAAAGAAGGATACTCATAATCTCGGAATATCTCTTTTGTGAACCGAACTTGGTATACAAGCTCATTGGGCTCCAAATCCTTAGGAGGTTCCAGCAAAGTAAACGGCTTTTTCTTTAATAATGGCATTGTTGGAACCCACCCAGATCAGAAACCACAAAATCTCGCTATGTCCCAATGTCAAAACTTCAGTAACTGCACAAAAATACACCACAAGCAACCACCTACGCAATAACACAAAATAATGTCAAATTATTGCAACATGAAAGATTGTTAACCAATCAAGAGCTAAAGATAATCAACTGAAATACATTCTTTGAATCACAATACATTCTTTGAATCAAATTTTTCATTTCCTTATTTCATAATACAAAAAAATGAAAACCCAGATCAAATAAATTCAAGATACAGCAAAAGTTGACATTTTTTAACACATTCCCCTTAAAGTAAGCTCCTTTCATGTCCAATTCTAACTAAACTGTCCAAAACAATAAGTTTTTTCACATAGAAACCCTAGAAACGAGAGGGCACATTAAGTCACTCAATTCTAACAAATGCATAACAGGAAAAAAAAATTGTCGCATTGATCCAAAACATTACAATCACGCTTGTTTTGCAATAAATAGAAACCCACCATACTAAGACAGAAGAAACCCTAGAATTTATGCACCTTCACTTTCACTTTAGTACTCAGATTTTTTTTAACGAAAAAAAAACAGAACTCATTTGCCAATATTTATTTAAAAGCTATAAAATGATTTATTTTCTCTTATTTCACTGCCCCGGAACAAAACAGGAAAAAACCATTTGCATAACCAAAAAAATAAAAATAAAAAAAAAACTAACAATGCACCAAAATCAGGTTCCCGCCACTAAATTTTGAGCAAAATCAGTCAAGAAGAAGAAGAGAAACAGGAAGGAAAAAAAAGAGAGAGTGTAGAGAGAGGGAGCTTACAAGGAGAACTGGATTTGAGGAATGTAAATCAAGAGAGAGAGAGAGAGAGAGAGAGGGGTGGTTCTTGACTCTCTGTTATTCTCTTTTTATTGATTATTTATTGTTTCTTCCTGTGGTTTCGAAGGTACCGAAAGAAAGATGAAACTTGGCACGTTCGTTTTTCGAATGTTGCACATGCTGTCCCTAGTCCCTTCTTCGGGGAACCCAAAATTATAGGATAAATTGTCTAATTAGCAAGAAAAAAAACGAAATAATACAGGATAAAAAAACTTCAGCGAAATAATAAAGTTTAAGGATATTATATTTATAAGCATGATATTTCAATAGAGTCACATTTTAAATCCGCCTAGATATCATTATTGTGACCCATCACAAAATTATAATTAATGTATAGGTTTAGAACCGCGATATTTATTAACAGATTATTTTAGAAATAGTTAGATATTTTAGAAAAATAATTGAATAATAGCCAAAACAGTCTAATTGTGTTTGAGAAAAATATATGACCATTTTGGCTATTGTCCAGTTTTGAAAAAAATTTGTGTTTTTAGCCTGAAAAGGTTTATAAAATCATAGTTTTTGTTAACCTGAAATTTAATTTACTTTATGATTTTAGAGAGTTAAAAAAATTATAATTTTAACAAAATTTGAACAGAGTTTCCTCTATATATGAATTATATCCAAAATTTCATCTCACTTAAAAAGGCCCGCAAAAATCCACAATAACCTCAATCAATAAATTCTAACTAAACTCAACAAATTCTCACATTTCATAACAACAAGTAACCACAGGAATGCAAAAAATAAAAAACACATATATACATTTTAAATGAATCAAAAATAATTCATTATATCTAATATTCAAGTAATCCCAAAATATAAAAACATAAATCATTTATCTATCTACGTTTATATCATCTACTAGTTGATTCAGGTTCATTAGTAGCACGATTGGATCCAGCTCCTACACCTGCCTAAATGGTCTCGTCTTTTACCACGACATCATCAAGAGTCAACCGCTCTCCAAAGATATTGAGTCTAGTGCGGTAAACATTTAACCATCAGGACGCGACAATGTGAACTTTGCTTTCTTTATTAGTATTAAAAAGATAAGATGCGACCTCTCGACCCTTCCATAGCATGAAACCAACCTAATATTAATAAAACATTAAAGTTAAATTAAAATATCAATACATAGAACCCAACATTTAACATTTCATAATTATGAAAATATTTGATTACTTATGAGATTTTGAATTCGATAGGCATGTTGCTCGTACTACATGTATCCATGTGGTGGAACCTGCTCGAGATCCGGATTAATGACCCGACTTGTGATATTCATGTATCCATTTGTAAACACGGGATGCATCTCTGTCATAGTTTTGAAACCCGACCTGGTCTAGTGATCGGGTCACGGGT
>Ga0307511_10007989_pt1 | contig 10611 bp, 9 predicted proteins | sample 13_EM_MG_FD_200266 | JGI IMG/M metagenome (GOLD analysis project Ga0307511, IMG submission 200266) | Populus trichocarpa ectomycorrhiza microbial communities from riparian zone in the Pacific Northwest, United States - 13_EM | ecosystem: Host-associated > Plants > Roots > Unclassified | place... | reverse complement strand
GCCGCGCCGCGGCGCGGCGGCTCGGGATCAGCTTGAACAGCGCCACCGTCAGCACGGCGATCGGGATCGACGTCGAGACCGTCAGCCCGACTTTCAACCCGAGGTACGCGTTCGCCGCGCCGAAGAGAATGCCAAAGAAAATGCCCGCGATGACGGCGCGGGTAGTGAACTCGATGACCGATTCGTTCCGTGCCGGCGCAATGCTCATGCGCGATCGTGTCGCGAGGGGAGCGCGGCTGTCAACGGAACTACCAGCGCGTGACGATCCCGCCGAGGTAAACTTTCCCTTCCATGTCCTCGGTCGGAAAGAACATCCCGCACGATTCGGCGGTCGGGCACGTCAGCGGCGAGTCGGTTTACATCGACGACATGGCGCCGCTGCGCGGGGAGTTGATCGTCGACTTTGTCTGGTCGCCGGTGGCGCACGGGCGGATTCGCGGGATCGACTACGGCGATGCGAAGTCGTTCGCGCAGGTCTTCACGTATCGCGACCTGCACCACAACCTTTTCGGCGCAATCATTCAGGACGAATTCCTGCTGGCCGAGGACGTCGTGTCATTCATCGGACATCCCATCGTCGTCGTTGCCGCGGAGTCGCGCGCGGCCATTCGCAAGGCAAAGGCGGCCATCAAAGTCGACATCGAAGAGCTGGAGCCGGTCTTCACCATCGATGAGGCCAAGCGTCGCAAGCTCTTCATCGGCAAGACGATGACGATCAAGCGTGGCGATGTCGATGGTGTTTTCAAGTCCGCGTCGAACATCCTGGAAGGGACGTTCATCAACGGCGGGCAGGATCATTTCTATCTCGAGTCGCAGGCGGCATTGGCCGTGCCGGGCGAGTTCGATCAACTCACCGTGCATTCTTCTACGCAGAATCCTTCCGAGGTTCAGGACGTGATCGCCCACCTCCTCGGATTGCCGATCAACAAGGTCGTCGTCGTCACCAAACGGATGGGCGGCGGCTTCGGCGGGAAAGAATGTCAGGCCACGCATCCGGCGGCGATCGCGGCGCTCGTGGCGCACAAACTGAAGCGTCCCGCGCGCATCGCCTACACCAAAGACGACGACATGTGCGTCACCGGCGGACGCCATCCGTTCCAGAACGACTACAAGGTGGCCTTCGATGACGATGGCGTCATCACCGCCGCGCAGATCGATTTCTACTCGGACGGCGGCGCGTTCGCCGATCTCTCGACGTCGGTCCTCGGACGCGCGCTGACGCACGCCGACAATGCCTACTACCTGCCGAATGCGCTGATCCGCGGAACGGTCTGCCGGACGAATTACCCGCCGAACACCGCCTTCCGCGGGTTTGGCGGGCCGCAGGGGATCGCCACGATCGAGAACATCCTCGAAGAGATCGCGGTGCTGTTGAAGCTCGATCCGTTCGAAGTCCGCCGCCGCAATTGCTATGGGATCGACGATCGCAACGTTACGCCGTACGGCCAGGTCGTTCGCAACAATCATCTGCCGCAGCTTTTCGACGAGGTCGCCGAACGCGGCGACTACACCAAGCGTGTCGCCGAGGTTGCGCGATTCAACTCGGAATCGCGGACGCAGTTGCGCGGCATCGCCTGCACTGCGGTGAAGTTCGGCATCTCTTTCAACACCAAGTTCCTCAACCAGGCCAACGCGCTGGTCAATGTCTACCTCGACGGTTCCGTACAGGTTTCGACCGGAGCGACGGAGATGGGGCAGGGCGTGAACACGAAGATCCGCCAGATCGTGGCCGATGAGTTCGGGATCGACGCCGAGCGCGTTCTGGTGATGGCCACGTCGACGGAGAAGAACAACAACACCTCGGCCACAGCAGCGTCGAGCGGCGCGGATCTCAACGGCAGCGCGGCGGCAGATGGCTGCCGGAAGATCCGCGCGCGGATGGCGGGTGTGGCTGCGGAGTATTTCGGCCGTGTCACCAACGTCAAGCCGTCAGCAGACGACGTGGTCTTCGAAAATGGCGAAGTCTTCGATCGCCGCGTGGCCGAGCCGCGCGTTCCGTTCGCTGCACTCGTCAAGATGTGTCACCTCGAACGCGTCTCCGTCGGCGAGCGCGGTTTCTATTCGACGCAGGGCCTCGATTGGGATGCGGACACCGGCTGCGGCACGCCGTTTCTCTACTTCACGCAGGGTGTGGCCATCTCCGAGGTCGAGATCGATCGCTTCACCGGCATGATGCACGTGCGGCGCAGCGACCTGCTGATGGACATCGGCAAACCGATCAACCCCGGCATCGATCGCGGCCAGATCACCGGCGCATTCATCCAGGGCATGGGCTGGCTGACGAACGAAGAAATGCGCTACGACGCCAAAGGCAACCTGCTCTCACACTCGCCGACGACGTACAAGATTCCGAACATTCAGGATGTGCCGCCGGTTTTCAACGTCGATTGGATCGATGCCGAGAATCCGCTGAACATCCGATCGAGCAAAGCCGTCGGCGAGCCGCCGCTGGTGCTTGCGATCTCGGTCTGGATGGCGGTGAAGAACGCGCTGTCATACCTCAGCAGCGGCGAAATTCCGAAGCTGCACGCACCGGCGACTGGGGAAGAGATTTTGATGCGGATGATGGCGTATCGGCGGGCGGCTCGCGGGGGCGATGCTCGCGAAGTAGCGGCGCCCGCTACTTAAACAAAGCAAAGGTCTTTAGTCGGTCTGCCATAGACGGACATAATATTCTCTCCCTGTGCCCGAACTGCCTGACACTAGCGGCTGGATGCCGAAGCGTGCCACCGATACTCTTCGGGAAGCATTTCTAAAGCGCTGTCATGCAGCAGAAGAAAGTATCCAATTGCGTGCTGCGTTCGAGCGACGCTTGGCGTTAGAGGCCTTCGATTCAGGCCTCCCCATCGAGGAAGTTGTCCGCGAAGAACTCCGAACGCTCGTGCCAGCTCGTTATGCGATCAAGGCTGGGAAAGTCGTTGACGCGACTGGATACTCAGCTGGAGATTGCGATCTTGTTCTTTTCAACGATCTTTGGTTTCCAGCAGTAAAACCCGGCCCGATAGCTTCGTCACGAAGCGTAATTCTCCCGATTGAGGGCGTGTACGCTATTGGCGAAATCAAACAAACGCTCTCCATCAAAACACTTGATGACGCCTTGGAGAAATTGGTCAAGTGTCACAGACTTGAACGGCCTGAGACTTTTGCTCACCGGCTCGTTGAGAACCGAGAGCACTGCAGCTGTGTGCATGGCCTTTCCAACCCGCTGTACACATTTATCCTTGCGGTCGACATAGAAGCGGGAAGTTCATTCCGGGATCTCATTGAGAGATTCTTCAAAATTTGCTCGACCTTGCGCCGTCTCGATGTCGTTCGCGCATTGTGTGTGCTTGGACAGGGAACAGTAGTCTGGGGCTATCAAGATCCAACGGACCCTTCGGGTTGTAGTTCAAGCCCCGCTCTCTTTATGGAGGAGGATCTCTTCAAACCAATCTATCCGATTTATACCAAGTCACCAGAGGGCGGGCCCGCGCTTTATGCTCTTGTTCAAAACTTATCGCTTCATCTCTTTCACTCTGTGCTTGCTCCCGAGGATTTCGCAGCAAACTATGGCCCTTTCGATACACCTGTAAAAGTTCCGACCGACCGGTCGCAAGTTAGCCTGAAACCGGAGCCCGAGTGGCTTAATCGCCTGAATACGCCCTGCTCAATACGGCATCAGTGCGAGTAGCAAGTTGAATTGCTGGATGAAGATCGTCGTTACATTCCTATGATCGACTCAGTCATTCTTCGCAGCCGCAACGTCGTTACGCCGCAAGGCATCCGTCCGGCGACGATTCACATCCGCGATGGTGTGATCGAACGCGTTGGCGACTTCAACGACGCCGGGGAAGCTAACGACTTCGGCGATCTGACCCTCCTCCCCGGCGTCGTCGACTCGCATGTCCATGTCAACGAGCCAGGGCGGACGGAATGGGAAGGATTCGAGACAGCGACGCGTGCCGCGGCAGCGGGCGGTGTGACGACGGTCGTCGATATGCCGTTGAATTCGATTCCGCCGACGACCTCGGTTGAAGCACTCGAAACGAAGGTTCTTGCGCTGAATGGGAAATGCCACGTCGATGTCGGGCTGTGGGGTGGCGCTGTTCCGGGAAATGCCAACCAGCTCCGTGCGATGCTCGACGCCGGTGCATGCGGATTCAAATGTTTCCTCGTCGAATCCGGCGTGCCGGAATTTGGTCATCTCGATGCTCGCGGACTGGAGGAGGCGTTGAACGCGCTGCGCGAAACCGGTGCTCCGCTGCTCGTCCATGCGGAGCTGCCCGAGCACATCCATGCGCCGTCGGGAGACGCCGGCTCGTATGCGAACTATCTGGCCAGCCGTCCACCAGTTGCCGAGGATGAGGCCATCGATCTCGTGTTCGATCTGGCGCGCAAGACCGGGACGCACGCGCACATCGTCCATCTCTCCTCGGCGAATGGACTCGACACGCTTCGGCGCGCTCGCGACGAGCAGGTGCCGCTTACCGCGGAGACGACGCCTCACTATCTCTACTTCGACGCCGAGCGGGTGCCAGACGGGGCGACGGAGTTCAAGTGCGCGCCGCCGATTCGCGATCGCGCCAATCGAGAAGAGCTGTGGCGTGGCATCGAGGAAGGTTTGTTGAACGCGATCGTCAGCGATCACTCGCCGTGCACGCCGGAGCTGAAGCGGATGGATGAAGGCGACATCGCGCGCGCGTGGGGCGGCATCGCTTCGCTGCAGTTTGGGCTGCCGATTGTCTGGACCGAGGGGAGGCGGCGAGGGATTGCGTTCGAGAAGATCGTCGAACTGATGACGATCGGACCGGCCACTCTGGCAGGACTCGGCAATCGCAAGGGCAAACTCGCGGCTGGCTACGACGCTGACATCATCGTCTTCGATCCCGAGGGGCGTTTCGTCGTTCGGGCAGAGGATGTCCAACATCGCCACAAGGTCACGCCGTATGCCGGCGAAACGCTGACCGGTGTCGTGAAAGCGACGTACGTTCGCGGCCGCAAGGTGTGGGAGGATGGAGCGCATCTCGGCAATGCCATTGGAGAGTGGATCCGTCGATGACTGATTTTCGCGAGCTTCTCGACCTGGCCTCCGAGCGCCTCGGCGGTTCGGTGCTCTACGCCACCGACGACTACTTCGCCGAAAAGGAAAACCTCCTTCGTCCGTCGAAGGCGGTGTGGAAAGAGCACGAGTACACCGACCGCGGGAAGTGGATGGATGGGTGGGAGAGCCGTCGCAAGCGCACTCCCGGTCACGACTTCGCCATCATCCGCCTCGGAGTTCGCGGCGTGGTGCGTGGGGTGGTCGTCGATACCGCGTTCTTTCGCGGCAACTTTCCGTCGCACTGCTCCATTGAAGGATGCAACACACGTCCGGAGAGCGATGTCGAGACGTTGCTGGCGGCGAACTGGATCGAGATTCTGCCGAAGTCGGAGTTGAAGGGTGACAGCGAGAATCTGTTTGCAGTCGAATCGCCGTATGCCTTCACGCATCTGCGTCTTCACATCTATCCCGATGGCGGCGTGGCGCGGTTGCGCGTTCATGGCCAGGTCGTTCCTGACTGGCGGCGCGAGGGCGGGTTGTCGATCGAGACAGATCTCGCTGCGGCCGGGCATGGCGGCGATGTGCTGGCCTGCAGCGACATGTTTTTCGGGCCGAAGCACAACCTGATCATGCCGGGCCGCGCGCACAACATGAGCGACGGGTGGGAGACGAAGCGGCGGCGCGGACCGGGGCACGACTGGGTCATCGTGCAGCTTGCCGCGGAAGGATCTCTGCGGCGCATCGAGATCGATACGAATCATTTCAAGGGGAACTATCCCGATACCTGCTCGATCGACGGGACGGGGGCATTCGCCAACGACGAGTGGTTCGAAGTGTTGCCGCGGACGAAACTGCAGGCGCACACGCGACACGTATTCGTGGACGAGCTCGCGCATCAAGGGCCGGTGACGCATCTGCGGTTGAATGTCTATCCCGATGGCGGCGTGAGCCGGCTGCGGGTGCATGGTGTAGCGACGGGGGAAGGGCGAGGCGATGCGGTGGCGCGGTACGTCAACACGCTGACCGACGATCTCGCGGTCGTGCAGTTGCGCAACTGCTGCGGATCATCGGAGTGGGTTCGTCGGATGATCGCGGCGCGTCCGTTTCCGGCGTGGAGCGATCTCATTGCCGAGGCGGAGGCGATCTGGCATTCGTTGAAGCCGGACGATTGGCGTGAAGCGTTCGCGACGCATCCGCGCATCGGCGATCGGTCGGGATCGCGTTGGTCGAAACAGGAGCAGTCGGGAACATCGTCGGCATCGAGCGAGAGCATGGATGCGCTGGCGGCGGCGAATCGCGAATACGAAGCCCGTTTCGGCCACATCTACATCGTCTGCGCGACGGGACGCAGCGCGGACGAGATGCTGGCCATGGCCTGGCAGCGGCTGGAGAACACTCCGGATGACGAGCTGCGTGTCGCCGCCGAGGAGCAGATGAAGATCACGAAACTGCGGTTGATGAAACTGGTGGGCTGATGGGTATCTCGACGCACGTTCTCGACACTGCGAAGGGCCGGCCTGCTGCCGGTGTTGCGATCACGTTGGAGATCGATCGCGGCGGATGGCAGGTCATCGCCAGCGGCGCGACGAACAGTGACGGGCGTTTGAAACTCGTCGACGAGGCGCCGGAGCCGGCCACGTATCGGATCACCTTCGACACCGGCGGCTACGATCCGGACGGATTTTTTCCACGCGTGGCGATCGAGTTCGTGGTGCGCGAAGGGGCTCAGCACTGCCACGTGCCGCTGCTGCTCAGCCCGTACGGATATTCAACGTACAGAGGCAGTTAGCAAACGTAGGTCGGACTCTCAGTCCGATTTACGTTCGCGCAAGCACTAGGTCGGACTGGAGAGTCCGCCCTACGTTTTGATTACGTCTTTTCCCGACGTCCCTTCATGATCTTCACGAAGCTGCGGCTGCGTAGTTCGTCGAGCGTTAAGCCTGTGGCCAACGCTTCATCCTCGGTGATCGCGCCGCAGTTGAGGGCGCGGAGGAAGTAGTTGAGCAGGCCTTGTCCCGTGGCGGCGTCATCGAAGACGTCGCCGACGAGTGTGGCCTGACCGGCCTTGGCGATGAAGTTGTTCAGGCGCTCCGTGGCGGCGTGCAGGCCTTCCAGGAAAAACGAATAGACGGCAGCGTAGCGCGTGGGGAGCTGGGCGGGATTGAGGTCCCAGCCCTGGTAGTAGGCGTTGATCAGAGAGTGGCGGATGTGATCGACGTGCAGGCGCCAGGCGCGATGGACGACGTTGTGGTTCTCCTCGGTCTGTTCCGGCGTGAGCGTGCCGCGATGCGGGGCGATGGGCATGATGTTCGTGGCGCCGTCGGAGAGCCAGAGGCCGGTGCCGGCGTAGGCCACCTGCATCATGTGCCGCGCGAAATCGCAGGCCGGGTGGTCCATCCGCTGATGCTCGGCGGTGATGTTGCAGCTCGCCGTGTAGTCGTAGGTCCCGAAATGCGCGGCCACGGCCCGGCCGCGCGCGGCGTCGAGGAAGAGCGGCAGGTTGGAGACGCCGTTCTCGCTGAGGATGGCCTGCGTGGTCTCGATCATGAACTCGAAGCGGAGGTCGTGTCTGGCCAAACCGAGCTTCGGCTCCATGTCATCGAACAGATCGGCCAGCGCCGTGACCTGCTGCGGCAACTGGATCTTCGGCAGCGTGACGACGAAGTGCGGCGGCAGCGCGCCGGCGGCATCGAGCAGTGTCGAGATGAAGATGTCGAGCGTGCGCATAGAGCGTGGCATCAGCTCCTGCGAGAACTGCTTGATGCGGATTCCGATGAAGGGCGGCAGCGTGCCGTTCTTCAGTCCTGTCGCGACTTCGAGCGCGGCGGCGGCGGCGTGGCCGTCTTCCTCATCGTCGGCGCGATTGCCATAGCCGTCTTCGAAATCGATGCGGAAGTCTTCCACCGGTTCGCGGCGGAGCTTTTCGGTTACGCGGGCGTAGACGACGTCGCGAAAACGGGGATCGAGGCCGATGGCGTCGCCGAGGGTGGGTGCGTCGGGTCCGTACTCATCGAGAGCGCGTAAGGCCAGCATGCCGAGTTTCTGGGTCGTATCGCTTTTGAAGAGATGCGCGCCGCCGTAAACGGTGTGGACGGGCTGGCGCGCTCCCGACTCGCCGGGGAAGCGGGACATGAATCGGGTGAGGGCGGGGTCGATCTTGGCGCCGGCAGTGCGGAGCTCGTTGTCAGTGAATGTGCGTTTCATGGGACTCCGTTGTTGGTTGCCGAGTTGCCAGGTTGCCGAGTTGCCCACGCCGTTGGCAACCGGGCAACTTGGCAACCCGGCAACCACATTCTCATCTCGTCCGGATTACCTTCGCCACTCCCCATCCCACCAGCACCAGCACCGACAGCACGATCCAGTTGTATTGGTTGCCGTAAGTGGCGACGGGGAAGTGATTGCTGATCATGATGAAGACGACGGGGAGGACGATGAACGTATTGTGTTTGGAACGTTGCTTGGCGCGGTCGGCCAGGCGCATGTCGGGCTCGGTGCCGGCCTTGACGGCGGCGATGAGCTGTTCCTGCGCGGGGATGATGCGCACCCAGACGTTGAAGGCCATGTACGCGCCCATCATTGCGCCGACCTGCATGTAGGCGGCGCGGCCGCTGAAGAGATGCGTGACGCCGAAAATCGTCCCTGCCAGCAGGATGTACGAGATGATCGCGCCCACCACTTCGTTCTTCGCCAGCGGTGAGAGCCACAGGAAGTCGTAGACAAACCACCCCACTACGCCGATGGCCAGGCTCATGCCGACGGCGGTGAGGTTCGACATGGCGTGCACGCTGTCGTCGACCATGATCCCGCCCATGTAGTAGACGAGGATCAGCAGGATGATGCCCGAGAGCCAGGTGAAGCCGGCTTCCCATTTGAACCAGTGCAGCGTCTGATTCAGCAGCTCCGGACGCTTCTGTTTGTCGACGATGTAGAAGCCGCCGCTGTGGACCATCCACACCTGCTTCTCTTTCTGGAAGGTGTGGTCGAGCCAGGTAAAAAAGTACGTCTGCCCGACCCACATGATCGCCGCGAAGACGTGCGTCCAGCGGATCGCGAGATTCAGCCACTCTTGTACGACGTAATTCATGGCGCTCCTCGATTTGCGTTGGGGCGCGAATGTAGCAGAATCGCGCCCCATGCGAGAGATAGAACGCATTCTCGACCAGTTGAACCGCTCCTGGGGCGGACCGTCATGGACCGGTGTCGACATCGGGCCGCTGCTGGATGGCCTGACGGATGCTCAGTCCCGTTCGCATCCGGTTCCGAATGTTCACTCAGTCATCGAATTGGTCGCCCACATGAGCGCCTGGATGGACGCCGTCGCGCGTCGCCTGGCCGGAGACGCGCGCGAGCTGACCGCCGAGGAGGATTGGCAGGATGTGGCGGGCGTGACGTGGGCTGCGGCGGTCGAGGAGCTGGAGAACGCGCAGAGCCGGCTATGCGACGCGGTGGCGCGGCTGTCCGTCGACGATCTCGATAAGAAGGTGGTGGGGCGGAAGTACACGAACTACGTGATGCTGCATGGGGTGATTCAGCACAATCTGTATCACGCGGGGCAGGTTGCCGTGGTGAAGAAGGTCTTATTGACTCTATCCTGAGCGAAGCGAAGGATCTCCGGTTATCCCGCGCAGTCTGTGCCGAGCCAGCGTTCGCGCGGTGCCACCGGAGACCCTTCGTCGCTTCGCTCCTCAGGGTAGACTTTAGACATGCCAGACCCTCGCTACCCCGTTGGAAAGTTCGAGCGTCCCACCAGTCCCCCGACCAGCGATCAGCGGAGCGCCCTCATCGACCAGATCGCGGCTACGCCCGCGCGCATGCGCGAGGCCGTTGCAAACCTCCGCGACGCCCAGCTCGATACGCCGTATCGCGAGGGTGGGTGGACGGTGCGGCAGGTTGTGCATCACGTCCCCGATTCGCATCTGAATGCCTACACCCGCGTGAAGCTAGCGCTGACCGAAGACCAACCGACCATCAAGCCGTACGACGAGGCGGCCTGGGCGAAGTTGAATGATGTGCGCGACACACCGGTCGAGACGTCGCTGATGCTGCTGGAGACGCTCCATGCGCGTTGGGACACGATCCTGCGCGCGATGAGCGGCGACGATTTCGCGCGTACGCTGATCCATCCCGATCATGGCGTGGTCACGCTCGACTGGCTGATCGCCATGTACGCCTGGCACGGGCGGCATCACGTCGCGCACATCACGTCGCTGCGCGAGCGCAGCGGTTGGTGAGGCGTGTTTCGCACGCTGACGGACGGTGACTTCGATGCCGTCGTTGCCGCCTTCAACGACGCCTTCAGCGACTACGCCGTTCGCTTTTCGATGACCGGTCCGCAGCTCCGTGAGATTTGCGCGCGCCGAGCTGTAGTTTTCGAGCTTTCGGTTGGCGCGTTCGACGGCGAGCGCCTTGTTGGCTTCACGCTGAATGGATTCGACGGGCAGACCGCATACGACAGTGGCGCCGGCGTCGTGTTGTCGCATCGGCGGCAGGGATTGGCTCGCGGGATGATGGAGTTCATCGTTCCGTCTCTCCGCGATGCCGGTGCGCACCGCTATCTGCTGGAAGTGATCGAGACCAATACGAAGGCGGTT
>Ga0307511_10007988_pt1 | contig 10612 bp, 5 predicted proteins | sample 13_EM_MG_FD_200266 | JGI IMG/M metagenome (GOLD analysis project Ga0307511, IMG submission 200266) | Populus trichocarpa ectomycorrhiza microbial communities from riparian zone in the Pacific Northwest, United States - 13_EM | ecosystem: Host-associated > Plants > Roots > Unclassified | place... | reverse complement strand
CTACTGTAATTCCAAATAAAAAATACTATTCCAAAACTACCCCTCTTTCTTTTTTCTCAAAAACCCTACAACTTCTCTTTACCAACACTTTCTATTCTTCAACAAAAGCTTTGGTTTTTTTGCTCAAGAAATTGCCTAAGAATTGGAAAAGCAAGACTATAAAGTTAAATATGAATAAGGCTTTCATACATACACAAATAAAGTACTGTTTTACTCTGATTCTTCCTTTACCAATAGAACCTTATCTTGACTTTCAACTTTGCACACTTAACCGTAATATAGCTACGGTAAATGAGCATGAAAATGATTAGAGGTGGAGGCTAGGCAGTAGGAGGAAGCATTTTGGGAAGTACAGAGTATACTCTTGCTTAAGAAGCAGCTATGGTCAAGGAGGGAATGATCTTGGCAACCCAAAAACAAACCACTCACTTCTAGACTGAAATTTTTGGAACCCAAAAACAAACCAATTCAATTCCACAACTATTCAAAACAGTATAATTGAATTCAATTATGTGGTTTAGTATTTTAGTCCAGACATAAAAATTGTCATAGTTTATGAATTGAAGTCAAAACACATGTGGAATTGCAATTCCACATGTGATTTGGTTCCAAACAAGCTATTAGGTATATCACATAAACATATACTCCAAAACTCCTACACATCATACAGGAAAATTTATAATAGATAATGCACAGTTCCTCAGGACCAATTCATTTCCTCCAACCAGGATAAATGTGATCACCAAATGTACATGAGCAGACCACACATGAGAGAGAACTGTCAGACAACATTATTACCTGCAATCTAATTGGTTTCACACCAAGTAAAACAAGGCGTTCAAAGAGAGACTGGGCTAACCCAGCACGAGCAGCTTTCTTGCACATAATGACAGGACCAAGCTGGCAATGGTCACCAACAAAAACAACCTAGCAGATAACTTCTCATTAGAAACTGAAGCATGTGATAGTAAAACAGGCAAGTATATCAAAATAATATCAAGTACCTGCTTCGCCCCAAGTACCAAAGGAATAAGACACTCTGGTTCTGTCGCTTGAGTTGACTCATCAATTAGTACCTAAAACAAGGTTAAGAGTGTAAGCTTCTGTAAGTCCAGCAACAAAAGGCGAGTAAGGCACATTTCTACCTGGCGAAACCTAAAATTTGACAACCGAGGATCTCCAGCACCACCACAAGTGCAACAGATGACATCAGCGCTTTGAGAAATTTCCCTTTCAGTCGCTCGTTTCAGTGCTTTGTATTTTTTCTCATCACTGCTGGACAGTTCCCCTGATGATAAAGGAACAGACAACAGGCGAAAGAAAGAAAGAAAGAGAACAATATTAGAACAAGCCCCAGAGGCCCACCATAGAACCGTATATAAAGACTTATACATCCAACCAGAATAAAGTCAAATCTACAACAGATACAAAATAAATTATGTTGTCAGTGAACTCCTATTTGTACATCTTCTAGTAGCAATGGGTTCAAATCAAGAAGCCAAATATAATTACTTATATTATCAGTAAGAATAAAATAAAATTCTAAAGATTGAGTGACAAATTAACAAGGCCCCAAGTCATATAATCCCTCATATTTTAATGTATGTGGATGTGTGGGTGGGTGCAAGTCTATCCAGAAACTAAGCTAATCAACCCTCAAATGAACATCTTATTTGCAACTCCTAATTAACAACTAATTTCATTTTAAATAATTAAGAAAAAGGCCACCTTGTTCATCTTTCAATTGTTGCAACTTGTGAAGTTCACTTTTCTCTGAAGTGTCCAGATGTCTGACCTGTAACAGTCACTAGTAATGAGAATATATACCAGGAAAGCATAAATATGAGAAGTGCACAAATGAAAAACAAAAAAGCAAGGTGCCACTAATAGACAAAACCTGATAGTGAAGGGTGAGATGCTCAACAGGAGAACTAACAGCTTCCCTTGATTTTGCACATAGCCTAACCACCTTGGTTGAGGAAATACAATCCACAAAAACAAAAACTCAAATACATTTACTTGTTAATTTAAAAGATCAGGATTACAAAAAGATTTAATTTAAGCACCCAGACGGTCAGTATAACATATAGTAACCCATACATTGTTTTGTGTTACTATATAAAAATAAGAAAATACCAGCATACATTTTCAAGGACTGGTTTTCTTTTTCCAAAATTTAATTTGAACCTTCAACAAGACAACCATCAGGGAACAGCAAAAAAAGAAACTTCAAGGATATAATTCGCCATGGAATTATCCACACATATAGAGATGAAATAAAAATAAAAAAGGCCCAAATAGTATAAAAGCCACACCGCCTTTCCAGGATCATTGTGTGCAAAATGAAAAAGAGTGAGGGAGAGGGAGAGAGGGAGAGAGGAAGAGAGAAATGCAGAACCCTATAGAATATTTCCAAATGGGTTAATCAGAAAACAAGTATCAGACAGCACATTGTCAAGGAGGAAGTGAGATTAAAAGGTTTGGAGATGACCAAGGACATGGCTCCTGGTCTGAAAGCATCACTATAACTTTTTCTAGTCCTGCAGGGGTACGACTAAGAAGATATCATCAGTGGTGAAGGAAGCATGGATTCTACTTTCTTGATGTTGATTCCTAAAAAATAGCTCTCCTAAAGTTAGGAACTTTACACATTTCAACCCAGTCACCAAAGTGTATAGTTTTTCACTAGCAAGTTTCGTCCAATAGGTCATAAGCAAAATATGAGGACACTATTTCTTACTGTGCAACTATTTGTAGGGGTAGACGTTATTGAATAGAGAGGGAATTTGCTGACCCGATTATTCAGTTTGGGAGGGCACAGAGTGCAAAATCTTTTTTAAGCTGCTAAGTTGCTGTATGTTGGATTAGTTATTAAACGGTCACTTCCTCTCAAAGTAGCTTTGGTGGGATAGGATAATTTTCTTAGCATTGCTTGTCATTAATGGAATCTAGAAGAGTGTCGTTAACTAGTATTGGCCAAGATGGGAAATCCCTTCTATTTTGGTCTCAGTATCTGCACTTTCAACATAGAGGATGGTTTATTCTCTTTCTTGGCAAATCTTCTTGTCCATTCTAACAAAACTTTTTTTACTCCGATTTTTCAAATTTAGGCTCAACTAATGTGAGCTTAAATGACATACTTTTGACTTTTTAAGAGACCATGCAACAGAACAACAAATTGCCAGGGAAAAATGATATGAAATTAGTAAAACAATAGGCAGGGCTTTGCTTTCTTACCTTTAAGCCAGTGGCACTTATCTTCTCAGCTAGCTGATCTACAGCCACATTACTTGGGGCACACACCAAAACCTAAAGTAGGAGTGGGGGGACCTTAAGACATACAGTCAAGTATCTGAATGAGACTGATAGAAAGCATTTTCAATGACCTACCTGCCCTTGGCCCTGTTTGGCCATGTGATATACAATGGCTGCAGAAGTGACAGTTTTTCCTGTGCCAGGTGGACCTTGAATCAAACTAATGGGCTTTTGGAGGACATTCTTCACAGCAAGAACCTATCAAGTGGAGAAAGGTAAGGATCATTTACAGCATTGCACAATTAAAAAAGATATTCCATCAAAACAATTGAATGTCAAGAAAATGGTAATAAGCAAAACTAAACAGAGAAAAATCACAAGTTAATACAAGTGATGACAGCAATTTGCATTCCCTTATGGACACACAAATATCTCTGGAAATATCTAAGCTTCATTAAATTCAAAATGTTACAGCAGAAAGTTCATGCCACGGAATTATCTCGCATGTAAACAGCAGGGAAGTCGTTCATTTGTCCACAACAAATCAATGGAAAAACAAGGATATGCATCTGATTATCAAATATGATACTGCTCCTGGCAATAACCCTTATTTGTTCTTATCACAGATAAAGACACCTTCAGTGCAGATAGAGAGTAAAGGAAAGATACCCCTTTACAAGCTAACAGAAATAAGAAGCAACATAAAACTAAAACAATGTCAACGGGGACTCAGGACAGAAATCAATATACATCCAAATAATCCATGGGACTTCCCCGGGCATGTTAACGTATGTTTTGAGCATTCAGGAAACTAATGCACTTCTTGTCATAACAACAACATGAAACCACATATTTTCAAGTAAAGGGATCATCTCAAGAATCATTAGTAGCCCGGACAGGAAAATCCTAGTATGAGACAAGATGAAATAGTTTAAACATGGAAATTGAATGGGTAATTGAGACATCATACTTGGGATGCATTCAGCTCTGGAAGACCAGGTGCCCCAAAACGGCGAGGCAATGCATTACGAACTGTTTGATTCTCAACCTCATGGCCCAACAAGTGGTGATATATATACCTGAAGAAGGAAACTAGCATTATATAGAAATTCAAAAATGGCAACCTGTATTCAACACACAAGAACTCTACATTGACGGCACCAAGTGAAGGAAAACGATGATATATACTAGCTCAATATTAGCCTACAGATAGAAAATAGCAACTCGTTACAAGCAAATGATAACTGCCCATTAATCATAACATAATTTTGTATACGATAGTGAATTTCCTAGCAAGGCTACTCAGCCCTATTTCAGATAGACATATCAATAAATTTGAGATCAACCAAAGCATGACTCGTATTCAGTTCTCAATGTCTGGTGTGTTCACAATACATAAAAAACACAAACAAAAATGAATCAGCCAACCTACCCACTGACACTGGTTTCATCCACTGCAAAAGTCTTCATTGCTCCCTGCATCCGATCAAAGCTCGTGCTCTTCCAAACAAAATCAACACTAAAACCATGGTTCACGTCAACAGGAACTCCCTGGATACAAATAATAGCACTTAGCATTAATGTCAGCTTAACTTACAGAAAACCAGAAGTGAGAAATCAAGCGTGTTAGTATCAGAGCCACCTGACTAGCACGAAGCTCAAGTGCAACCTCCTCTTGTGCAGTTAGCTTGATCTGAAATAGTAGAGATGAAACTTAATATCAACATTAGAAGCATTTGGTAACGCGTTGTATTCCTATGAGAGAGATGTAAATCGCTATTAATAATGGATTAAATTGAAAGCGAGTAGAATTTCAAGCATTGATATCAGAAAAGAGTTGCATACCACATGCCCAACTGATTGCCATGCTGGATGAGCTGCATCTCCAGAATAGCGCAGTCGTAACTCATCACCAGGTACAAGACGCAACTCATTGTCCTCCTATAACAGCACCAGTCCAATGAAATGAAAATACAGACAGAAGCATGCAGAAAACAGAAATCAAGCAGCACATGGAAAACAGGAAAAGAAAAGATGGTGCCAGCCAAGCTAAGACCCATGTTTCTAGACCAGCTGGACACTAATAAGTTAAACTAAGCCCCATGTTTCTAAACAAGCTAGAGACAGAAGGGAGAAAGTTAAAGAAATAAGAGAACAAAAGCAAAAGAGCAAGGCACCTTTGGAAATACAAAATATGCAACACGCTTCTTGTTAAGGCCAATATCCCATCGAATAGTGACATTATCCTTGCTTTGAGACTCTTTCATCATCTACAATAAAAAAGCATTATAAGAAGCTGCAAGATCTTTTTTAAGTGTTCCGGAAAGATTTTATGATGAGAACAACAAAATCAAAACGAGATAAAGAAAGAAAAAGAAAAAAGATTGCATACTTTATCATAGTCAGCTTCAAGCTTAATAAGTGGAGCAAATACATTTTGGTACTGCAAGAAAAGAAAACTGTCAACTCATCAGCTAAGAGCCATGATGAAATTGTTATAATTCCTGGCTCACCCAAGTTATATATCAAACCTAATTTTAAAAACTATCACTAAACGAGGCACCTGATATGCATCTTCATACTTCAATGCCACAGGCTGTGGCTCATCATCAACACCAGGCTTCTCAAGATCTTCAAGGGTGGCATCAGGATTAGTTTTCCAAAGTTCTTCTACTTTATTTATTTGTTGAGCACTAATTTGGCGAGCCCTCAACTGCTCCTGTTCGGATGGGATCTACAAAATGCAACATGTAATTAAGTTATAGAAATAACAGAACCCTTTACAGATAGAGCCTGTTTGGGAGTGTGGTTGCGGTTGCTTTTCAAAGTGTTTTTCACTCAGAAATGTATCAAAATAATGTTTTTTTTATTTTTTAAAAATCATTTTTGATATCAGCACATCAAAATGATCTAAAAACACCAAAAATATATTAATTTAAAGCAAAGAAAAAAATAAAAAAATTTCAATTTTTTTCAAAAGCATTTTTGAAACACAAACAAATAGGCTCTAAAGGACAACTACCAACCTTCACAAGCCATTGTAGAAAACACCTATCATCAATAAGGGGGCACCACTGGCTCAGGTCCCAATTCATGTCCTTCAGCGCATTAACATTCAAGCAAGGCTCCCTGCAGAGGAGGACAACAACACTCTCTGTCTTGGCCGATATAAATCCAAGAAGAAACACATTTCGGCAACCACAGTTGTAGCACTCAAGTATTGTTTCTCCAAGAGGGCTGTCTTTATGGAGACAGACTTCTTTATGCTTTGCTCGAACCTAAAAGGAGATTCAACAGAATAAAACTCAATTCAAAAGCAATATGAAAAATTTTTGTACACAAAATTAACCAAGAAGCCGACAGGTAAAATAGAGAATGTCAAAATCAGCTGCTTTCATTAAGTTTTGCAGACTATGAAAATGCAAAGCATGAGGGGCATCAGGTGACAAATACATTCCGAAGTACAGCACTGAAATGATTTAGGACATTTGCAAAGGTCATTATGAACTACAAACTAAAATCAATGTCATATTACTAGTTTCCTCAAGACTTCTTCTAAATTAATTTCAGTTAAGTCTAAATCTCTATGCATGATTCCAGGTAATGAACATTCAGCTGCAGATGCCTAATGCAATAACATTTTTGTGCTATACCATCAACAATTCACACATTTTCAAGTCTAAATAGCAAGTGAGATTACCTAATTACCATATCCCTCGTAAGTAAAACCCAAAGCAACCTGAAAACCTTCACTCGTAACATCTTGCATTTCCATTCTTAGATATTTACATATAACGAACTCTTTAAGAGCTCAAAATCATGTAGTATTACAAACAAATCACTTCAATTTCAATTAAATCCAAAAAAAGCAAAACCCAATGAGACTTAACACTTCCCTACTTGACCAATCCCCCCCCTCCCCTTCAAAAACAAACAAACGTCCAAAACAAATTACCCTAATTAAAAAAAAAAAGAGCAGGCATAAGCTAAATGGAGCCAAATTTTAAGTTTCATTTACCTAAGATCTCACGTTTTCATTTTTAAAATCCCTTGAATTCAGATCAACGAGTCTCCAAACAATTCAATTTCTATAAGCTACAGTGTAGTCAGTAGCCACTCCAATTTCAGTCCCATGAATAACAATAAAAAACCCCACACAAAAATCAAACAAAGGCAACGCGCAAACAATACTCACCAGATGATTAACAATATGCGAACCAGATGTATTCCCTCTTGAATTACAGAACCACTTCCTACATGACGGCACATTACACCTCACAACACACGCAGGATTCGAAACCCCACAGTACCTGCAAGCGTGCTCCGTAAAATCCCCTTTCCCAAACTCATACCCGTCATCATCTCCCGTCTCTTCAAAATTCAACCCTCCTATGCTCGCTACTAACCCCTCCACCACCCCCTGGGTCCCACTGTTCGCTCCACCGCCACGCGCAGCAGATTTTGACGCGACAGGAGACGCAGCAAGAGAATCAGAGTGGAGATCGGGGGTGGAAGCGGCGGTACGGTGGTCGGACGAGGTAGGGTCTACGGCGGAGGAGGTGGCGCCGAGAGAGTCAGAAGGAGTGGGCCAGGCCACCGGAGAGCGGAATTCGGGGTAGTCAAAATCGGATTCGCCTTGTGTGTTGAATTCAAGGAAGGTGTAGGCGTCTGTTGCTGTGTCTGGCTGCGAGGCCGTTTCGTAGAGGTTATTGTCTTGGTTATCCATGGAGATTATAAGAGATTATGATCCGATTAGGATTTTTGTCTTTAGGGTTAGGGTTTGGAGAGCGAAATGCGAGATTGAGATAAATGGGAGGGAGGGGAGAGTTTTTATTCGGGTTTTTCGGGGAGAGGGAGAAACTGAAAAGACGCGCTACACGCGCTGGTTTAATTGGGCTGTAGAGTGTGGAACCCTTAGGGTTGGGGCACGTGAAATTAAAGGTTTTGGGAAAGGATGGGCACGTGAGATAGGCAGGGTGTTTGGATACGGCAATTACGTTCGGTGTCCTGACCAGAGCGCGTGGGGCTTCTAGAGCGAAGTGGCTAATTACCATGCTTTGCTTTAACAAGCGTAAACGTATTTATTGGTTATTTTTTAAAATATTTTTGTTTTAAAAATAATTTTTTTAATTTTAATTTTTAATATTAATATATCAAAATAATTTAAAAATATATAAAATAAATACAAAAAAAATTAAAGATAACTAAAAATTAAATGGGAAAAAATAAGGAGATAAATATGCATCAAAAAATTTAATTTCGCAATACGAATTATATACCAGGTTGTTTTTAATAAATTTATTTTTTAGAATTAATATTTTATATAATAAAAAATATAAAAAAACATGTTTAAGAAAACGATTGAATAAAGGGATGATTACAAAAAAAAAAAACCTCATAGTTTGATCGCGTTTTGTTTTTCCTATATATTTTGAGAAATTACATTTTATATCCTTAGTCAAATAAAATTTAAAAAATAAAAAAAATGAAATTGCTCTCATATATGATATCATAACTCCATTTTTTACCTAATATTTTTACATATTTCAAATAAAAAAGAAAATCCAAAAAAGTGTGCCTTTTTAGTAAATTTTAATTATTTTTTATTTTTATCATCTTTATCTTTCATGTGTCAAATTAAGTTAGAAATAATTATAAAAATCATAAAAAATACAAACAAATATATAAAAAAACAAAAAATATAGTTAGGAAAAAAATTAGATTAATAATTGAGTTTCACAAATCAAATATGAAGTTTGAGAGTTTAGTTAAATTCAAAAATAGCATAGATTGTAATTGAAAACTTATTGGAAGAGAAATAGAATAATAAGAACTTAATTTGACTTTAACTCGGCTAAAAGCACAAAACATAAGACCAAATTAAAAGGTCAATTACATATTTATTTGAAGAGAAAAATCAAAACTAGGAGCTAGATTGGTCAAAATTATATAATTTTAGGAATTAATTATGAATTTATAACAAATGGTTAAATCTAGGGCCTTAAACTCATTCAATTAAGAACATAAGACCAAATTAAAAGGTTAGTTACGTACTTATTTGAAGAGAAAAATCAAAACTAGGAGTTAGATTGGTCAAAATTGTATAATTTTAGAAATTAATGATGAATTTATAACAAATGGTTAAATCTAGAGGTTTAAACTGATTCAATTAAAAACATAATTGAAAAGAAAAATATGATTTATGGCAAATTTGATTAAAATGTAGAAATTTGGAAATCAATGACTAAATTAAAAGTGGTTAAATTGGAAAAATCAATTAAGGGACTAAATTGAAAGAAAATCCAAGATTTAAAACCCTAATTAAATGAAATTGGAAAATCCAAAAGCAAGGGACAATAATGAAAACGAGGAATTTTTTTAGGGGCTAGTTGGTTATCTAATTTTTGTGCCAGTCCCAATTTTTTCAGTCCAATTCAGTTCATTTGATTCAATTTTATCCAATTGATTCAATTTAATCCCAAATTAATTCATGATTTATTTCAATTAAGTCCATTTTAACCAAACAATTAGAAAACCAGTCTCTCAATTCAGCTTTTCAATCCTAAATACCAAATAATTTTGCAAGATCCTAGCTCAAATTGATAGATTATAGTCAGTTATCGAGCAAATCAAGCTCAAATTGATTTCTTCAATTAATTCCTAAATTTTTGCCTTTAATTGATTTTCCAGATTGTCAGAACTCCATAATCAAGCTCATAATATTTTCTATAAGGTTATTCTGATCTCATAATTCAGGTTGCAAGTTTGATTGGTTAGCTTAGGTAAGGGATTTTTGTCCCTTTTTAATTTTTTTTTTATTTTATCCTTCAACATTGAGTTGAATAGGAATTATCCTTTATAATTTATTTTGATTTTCTTTCAATATGGTTATCATGGTCTCAAGATCCGAATCACATATTTGATACATTAACTTGAGTCGATCTAATATATTGTTGTCATATTTTTTTTAAAATATCATCCAATAATATCGTCGTATTAATATTTTAAAAAGATATCATCCAATATGCATCTTTTTTTATTTAATGATTAGAAAATACGTTGTTGTTACCCAATTTTTTATCTTATTTTTCAAAAACAATTTAAAAAAATAACAATAAAAACAATAAAAACCCAAAAAATTACGTTCTTAACGTATTTGCATCATTTTCAACATCTTTTCCAAAGAATTTAAGATTAAAAAATCTATTTTTGACACATTCAGTTTTAACGCGCTCATTTTAAAATTATTGATTAAATCTTCTCATCGAATCGACATTAATGATGCTTTTTTTTCAAAAATCAAAATACAAAAAAAAATATATATATTGACAATGAGATCAAAAGTGCAAGGAAAAAA
>Ga0307511_10007986_pt1 | contig 10613 bp, 8 predicted proteins | sample 13_EM_MG_FD_200266 | JGI IMG/M metagenome (GOLD analysis project Ga0307511, IMG submission 200266) | Populus trichocarpa ectomycorrhiza microbial communities from riparian zone in the Pacific Northwest, United States - 13_EM | ecosystem: Host-associated > Plants > Roots > Unclassified | place... | reverse complement strand
CCCATTGATGAATGGGCCGGCCATTAGCGCGATTGATGGGTGGGCCGGCCCAACCATCTTTAGCGGCCCATTGATCAATGGGTCGACCCATTGATGAATGGGCCGTATTGACGTATGGGTCAGAACATAAATAGCTCAAACAAATACTTGTAGTGCTAGATACTTATAAGTATGCTATGGAGCATATCTGGAGAGGTTTTGGTGAAGTTCCTTCTCCTCAGAAATAAATATACATAGAGTAAATTTGAGATACGTTAGTTGAAACAAGGTAGGATCATAAGGATTAATGCATAGGTCTTTTGAACAATTGTTTAGCCTAAAATGAAGCACCTTGGCGTCGTAGCCTTATTAGGAAGGAAATATCAATTCTTGACATATCCATCTCTAGCAACCTAAATGGAATGCCTATGTTGCTGGAATGAGCTCTTCTAACTTACCTGGTTATGTACATTCTTTTAAGCTATCAGGCACTTGATTTGGACCTAGTTTGGTTGAACTACAACAAAGAATCCCCCATTTGCACCCTCGGCTAAGACTACCCTTTCGGACCAGTCCTTCTGTAGATACATATTGGATGCCATTTCATGCATAGTGGATACAGACTGCAAGTACCAAGTGGGGACAATAATTTCCGCCAATTAAAACCCTCATAGCCCTCATATACTCATATATCATATGGCTAAACCTACCCTGTGATCCCCTGGCTTCACCTGGCTTCACCCAGCCTCATTCAAGCAGTAGCGCGCCTCGACCCTTCTGTAATTTATGTAGCAAACTACTACATAGCTACAATGTAATCCCAAAATTTGAGCCTACTTAGCTGCGTATTGAGCACGAAACAGTCGAAAACCGCATAAATATCCGGGTGATCCACACCCTGGTGGTGATCCGCATCCCAAGGATGGATGGTAGACCGATGAGGGAGGTGAGGGACAATTGAGACCATCCCGGGATTGAATATGGTGGGGTTAAGCATGCATTGAATATTGAATTCAAACATGACAGATTGAACATACAGACAAATAATATGATAGACGTATTACTAAGGCTGCTTACAATGAACTTTCCCAAAGGTGGGGCCCACACGGCGGCAGCGCAGAATAGGAGGTGCGGAGCGCAGATAGTGACTCATACATATGTTAGAATACAGTGCATATCATTCCGCCCATATCTAGCTATACTAGAAGGTCCTGTAGAAGGTCATGTGGATATAACGTGGTAGGTTCGGGTGATAAGCTCTGTATTCTCTCTCGTCATCGTGTGCGCATAGTGTAGAAGAAGACTGTCGCCCGAGCTTTATCCTGAGGCTCTAAACACTAGTCCCTAGTGTAGGTTTCCACACGTGGAAAGTGGGGCGTTACCCAAACCTTCCATATACCGTCATAGCCGAGCTAATCCACCTCGAGTCTATTCCGATCAGATCACTACTCATCAGGCAGTCCAATACAGTGCTATCTTCTCTCTCATTTCGTGGTCTCTCTCTCCCCGTGTGTAACTTCCTTCATTGGGTATCGATTCACCACTCCGTCCCTGAATAGCATATACAGCTACAAGTACTTAAAAATCGAGATTTCTTCGGGATGATGTGCAGCTCTCGTGGTCCCGCTGGTATATACTTACAGAGATAGATCATTAAGCTAGCTATGCAGGGGACATCACCCTAGACCCCCCTGTATTCTCGAACCTTTGCCCTAGTTACTAGCAACGTCACGCCATCGCGGGATTCAGCTAATATTGATATACAATACCTCTCATAACAATAATCCCAATCGGTAACTAACTTGCAACTACTTAAGTAAAATACTGTAAACTGAAACACATGATTATATCTGCCTTCCATACTACTACTGTCGGATGACAGTATCAAGTTCGAATATCGAGTAACTTAGGATGGTTAAGTTCTGGTACAAGGAAACCCAAGCTTCGGGAGGTCTCGAACACTTTCCAAATCGAAAATTTGCACACCCACACCCACTGCCTCACTACTAATGATGGCATAAATATTGTAGGTTTTGATTTCCCACCGCCACGAGTTATTGTTTGGCAGTAGTAGTCTCCTAAGGTACTTGAGTGTCCCCTCTCTCTGCCCAGTAAATGATACCCAATTCTACCAACTGTTCCCAACAACTTCAGATAACCTACCTAGCCAATCAAAATACGTTCATAGCCCTCACTATTATCCCCCAGAATGAAGAACCTATACAGCTAATAAAGGCCCCGAGAGTAACTATGTCTTTGGAAATCGCAACACTCACTTATTCAGCCTTGGTTCGACGCACTCTCCCGAGTCCCTAGTGACTCAAATGACCCTTCATATCGAGGTTGTAGCAGTTGTGTGTCCCATCTAGCTCCAACCCAATTGTATTAATATTGTACCCTCTTTGGTATACGGCTTGAAGTAGTTGTTTCCCTGCCATATTTTCTGCCGGCAAAGTAGCCAGCTTCTCATGATCACTGGGATACTCGATGGGTTTAACTTTTTCTTGAATTCAACATCGCTGGAGATAATTTCCATAAAATCCCAATAGCTTCCCATATGAAAGCACAATTCACTCGCATTATCCAAGGTTATCTAACGAGTTTCATACTCATTAGTTAAGATTATTTCCAGGTTTAATGTTTAGATATGTAATAATATTTCTTTATGGTCTCGGCCACTAGCCCCCAGAAGACTAATGAGTTTTGGGTGTATGCGCATACATCCAGCTTCACATACGTACACTGTAGTATCCATCCTTAAGTTCAAACGCCCAGTGAAGCAACGTCCAATAGTGCAGCGTCCCGACATCAAGTATTCCGCATCCATAGCCAGTCCAGCATCCAGTCCAGCACCCACCATTCCAATATCATGAAGGAGCAGGGCAAACAAGACGACAAGGCATTCAAGTGATTAAACCCAATAAGGTTGTTAAACAGTATATTTGAAATGTACAAACCAGTAAAGAGTACCTATATCTATATGTAAATGTATATCGATACGGGATATGTAGGAAGGTGTACATCAAATAGGGTACCATAAACCTTTCTCTCAATACGCAGTAGGTACCTGATATAGGGTAACCACCAGGTGTAACCCTTGTCAGAGGATGATAGGGTACCCTTCTTGGTCCAACGAATTCGAAAGAAGCAACTGCCAAGTTGCCTAGCCGGAGGAAGCTTCAAAGGGAGGTACAGTAAAAGGCTATACATAACGGTATATGAGATCTACGAGGGCCGTTGTACAACTACGCTAGATAAATACTTTGTATCCTGGGTTTAACAGGTACATGCCTACCTACAGGACTAGATCTAGATTTAGAGTGGTACCTTGCATCATGCACGGAGAGTCCCCGATCTGTTGCCTCGCTTAAAAACCGTTGAGCCGAGGTACTCCGCTTACGGTATCTGGATACAAAGACAAATCTAGAACGGCAGATCTAGGTATGTTGACATCAGGACTAATGTAATCTAGAGCACATGACACTGCAACACCCTATGCTGCTGAAAAATCAAGTCCAATGACATCAGGCTCAAGGCCTGGTTCCATATTATGAGTACGCCTTGCCATACATATATGACTTTAATCTTGGAATCTATATGTATCATGCTTTTGAGGCCTGGACATTTTGCCGAGTTGAACATGGCGTAGTAGCGCAAGTCGAGACCTCTATCTAAATATATAACTATCTACTCTTATGCACGTCACAGGTATATTATCTCAGATATATATCTCGAGTGCTTTTTTCTAGATGTAAATGCCTTAAGCATCCCATTTCCTAGATTTGCGCGAGTTGAAATGTATACATGTAGTTTGCTGTATTTCGTGATTTCGAGTTCGATTAGAAAATATCTCCCCCCTAAGCGCAATCTAAATCCACTTGCACTCGCGGGCTGGGCACCCGACAAGGTGCTGAGTGAATTCTACGGTAGAGCGGGATACCTATGCATATACAGCTAGCCCCTCCTCTCCAACGAACACTTATAGAAACTATAACCCGACCTCCATGAAGGTAGTTGCCGCACCCGATCCTCGACCTGATAGGAGATACGAGACCATACCAAGAATGAGTTGTGTACTACCCAAAGAGATAACCTTTACGTGAGTCTCACTCCGGCATACACCTCAGCGCAATTGCCTCATCCAGGACGCAAGGAAACCTGGTAAAAGACCGATGTGTTTGTTAGACATGTATTAGTTCTAGGCCGTAAACCCCCGCCCATAGGGTCTTGGGAGCTTGAACTGTTGGAATAGGATAAGCATGTAGCCGATGATAGAGAATTAGGCCGGTAGCAAGGATGAATAGATCGGAGGAATTTCATAGAAAACAATAGATAGGATTGACCGGTCGATTCTAGGATATCACGAGATGCTGTTTTCTCCTATATATGTTGGGAAATATCCCTCTTAGTTAAACAGCATTATTATCATCATCGAACATGTCATCTCTTAGACCCATATCATGCCAAGTCCTCTCTCTCCAGGCTAGAAGTCATTCTAAATGTCTTCATTCGGCCATTACGATCTTAGGCAATTAGATTAAAACTAAAACAAAATGAATATACCACCCAAACAGTGTTCTTTGGTATTATAAGAGGACAAGAAAAATATCTAAAATTAATATTTTCTTTCTAGTCCAACGAGTGCTTATGCTTCAGGGTAACACTGCGAAAGTGTTGAGCCCAGGCAAAGAAAATTATGAATTAGGCGCTAGGCATTCGTAAGTATTGCCTCTATATGAACTTTATGCAATACACCATGGTCCTATGCCTGTTGCCCCACCTCGGAACCTAGTACCGGATCAAATCCGGCGCATGTACAGCAATGGATTCCAACGTTTCAATCGAGTAATGCACGGGAGCGCAAAAGCCATGCAGCCACACCAAAGACAGTGATTGAGATACAGAAAATATACCTCAAAGCTATGGCCTTGAGCCATGTACTAATTACATTAACACTACTGAACATATGTTGAAGTCGGAAAAGACAGGCTATGCATATGCATGTTTATACACACCCTTGAACTAAACAATCATAGGATAACGATATCGATATTGGGAGGTGTCGCAAGACAAAAGGACCAAGAACGAAAACACCTATGCAAGGAACCTGCAATCGCACAAATGAAATGAGAAAAAAAAATGAATTGAAACTTGTGCTAAATAATATTCAGAATTCCACAACACCGTTCTCCGTACCCCGTTTATTATACACTTGCTTCATCAGGGTAATGACAGAGAAAGAGTGCCGTCTTCCATAAATTTTGTTCAAAACAGTTGGGCTTGCCAAGAATGGGGATCTTTCACAATTTGCTCGTCACTGGCCATTCCTCATCCTTTCCCGGATTTTCTCCCTGATCCTGTCCTCTTCTGCACGCAGCTTACTTAGCTCCTCCACAGCCTCCTTCTTCTCCCGGATCCTTTTCTGTTCTTCGTCCAGCCATCTCTTTTCTTCCTCTTCCAGATCTGTATCATTCTTGACAGGGTGAAGGAAAAAGGTGATACTAGGCGGTAGAACTGCTGATGACGGTCCAGCTGCTTGCGGAGGCGGTGATACACCTCTATTGGTGAGATTCCCGGGAACGAATGGGCGGTTTCCTCCATTAAGATCAAGTGCACGGGACGGAGCACCAAGCGGAAGGATCGGAGGATTAGTATCAAGACTTGTCGACGACGTGTTGGTACTGCTTGGAATAACTCCTCCCGGTGGAGCAGAATATGCCGGTGGAATGGAGCGTGGGGACGGCGGTGTGATCCGGTTATGCATCTGGCTATGTTTTGAACCGATACTGTGCTTGGAGCCGTGGTTTGGCGCAGAGTAGATGTATTTTTCGGTCCTCAGCGCCGGATGCACATCTGCCTGATCCCCGACGCAGCCAAAAGCGATCCCCTCTTCCTCTCGGCGCCTCTTATTCCGTTTGCGGACGAAAAACCAGAGGCAAAATCCAGCCACAGCCGACATGATTATACCAACAGCAGCGCCAACTCCAATCTTAAGTGCGGTATTATCGTCGCCCCCTGAATTTGCATTTCCATTCTCATTTCCATTCCCATTTCCAGCCCCATTTGCTATGTTTTGATTGTCGTCGTCCGTGCTGCTAGTATCCACATTACCTGTACTAGGACCTGTTGGTGCCGAGGGAGGTGCTGGAGCTGTAGGTGCTGTTGGTGGTGCGGGGGCTGTTGGTGCGGTGGGAGCCACTGGCGCCGTAGGTGCGACTGGTGTTTGGGGATTCTCTGTTGATTTAGTAGTTGAGCTCGAGGTCTGAAGTGACAGAGATGTGGTGGCGACCAACGAAGAACCTATCGTCGAAGTAGCGGCGTTGGATTCTATAAAAAATTAAAAATGACCAAGGTTAGAAATCATATGAAATACATGATATGGCAGCCTGTGAAACACAGTATGGAGAAATAAGAAGTCGCACGTACGAACGCCCTCGAGAGGTGCACCGCATATCTGCACACAGTATCCTGGCCGTTGGTCCACAGGCATGGATTGTATCACTGGATATTGCCTTGAAATATCACACACACAAAGCTTGGTATCGTCGTTATAATATGCTCCACGCTTCAGAATCAATTTCATATTCACACCTATCCCGTAAGCCCATGTTAGCCTGTGGATAGTAGCATGGAACTCTGAGAAAGACCCATTCCAAAGCAAAACGTACCATCCACAGACACTGCCCCTCTATTATTGTCCTCCTTATACTCCTTTAGAGGCTTCAACTTATCTATGTCCACCGACTGACGTCCATCAGCTTGATTAACATTCTGTGGGCCAACCACGAATCCATTTGCCTGCTGACTTCCCAATCCAATTATCAGCAACAAAGCTGCGAAGCCGACAGTGGTTAGACCGACATCCGGATGTCTGTCGTTCGTCCGTCGAACAGCCGAAATTCCTGGAAATATCATAGCTATTATTGCTATAATATAGAGCTTTTCGGAACGAATCAAAGCCCCAGAAGATTATAAAGGAGCAACTTGTTTATTAAAAGGAGAAGAAATGAACAATGGCCCCAAACTATGAACGTGCTTATGGAAAAGAAAACAATGGGATCTGAGAGCCCGTGTCTCAGCCTAGCACATATCCCAAAATGGGGGCTAAAATCCTTCAGAACACGAGCTCGGGTATTTCGGCCGTTCGTCTGAACAGAGGACTGAAGAAACGAATGTGTAAAATAATGAGTATGATATTGGTAATATTTTTGAGGGTCTGGAGGTTGGAAACACTTAGAGTTCAACAAGGTGTTCGCCGTCTATAGGAGGATTTAGAATGAATGACTGAGCCGACTTGAGACTTTGGGGGTTCGAAAGAGCGGTTGGCCTTGCCTGGGTGGGTCTCGATCTACCGATATATCGAACGGAAAAGAGCGGCGGGGAATTTTTGTTCTTGATCAGCAATTACCGTACAAGGGCAAGTACCTAAGCAGCAACTGCATCTGCTCGTTTTACAGATCAGAAACTGGGAAGTCGAAAAGATAAAAAACTTGGTCGAGGTGAACCCCCTTTTTCAGTCTGTTCCTAGTTTGAGTGAGGTCGTGGGGGGCGTCCGCCCAATTGACCCCAAAGGCTGAAGTATCCCGGGTCCACATTCCACGTTATTTTAGTACTCTCCATTGGGCTTAAGTTTCTCGTGGTACATTGCACCATTCCTTATTTGGGACACTCTTGATTCAAAAGAGAAAGGCACATGCAGCTGCGGGACCCTGCAAGATGAATGTATGGATTGCGGCAAGTGCCTGGTGTGCCTGAGTTCGGAAATCTAACGTGCCTAAGGAAACGCTAGAATGAGGTGCGTGCTCCATTGCTAACATTCTCCCCATCCACATCCCCGAGAAGGACCTCATGTAGCGCGCGCGCCGAAGTCGAAATGCCCATTAAGTTACTTTTCTAGCTGCATGTTTAGAAAACTTCCGCCCATACTATGTAGTACATCGGTACTCGTGCCCACCTCTATCGCGGGGTCGAACATCCACTCTCCTCGCTTAATTTATTGCAATTGCGCACGCGCTACCATCTAGCCCTAAAAGTGGCTCGAGGTTAAATAGAGTAATATTAATTCCCATGCATGTCCAAACTTTTCGTGTTACATATCATGCACCCACCTAGGTGATGACCAGCTCCAGAAGTCCCTTCCAGCTATAGGTGCTCAGTAAGTTTTATTCTAGATGTGCGTGACCCACCTCAGAAAGTTGCGGCATGAAGAGAGGGATAGCCCACCTAGATTCAGACGTATCAATCTGCTTGTTGGAGACGTCACATACCGGTAGAACATAAGATCGGAAACCTTCATGTACTCTACAGTACTGTCTGAGTTGGCACACCTAGCACTTCTCATCAGCACAAAGGAACCCATTGTGAAACAGGCCAGCTACACTAAATTCTTGATTCACCTGAAGTTGAATCCTTGATCATGCCCTATTGCATGATACGATCGAATGAACATGGGCTCCAATTGTCCCCATACCTGCTCCCTTGATGAGGGTAATTCGAGTGATTTTCTATCTCATGATAGACTGGTCGGCAGACCTTCAGGTTCGATTATCGCTGCCTATGGCGTACTGGTATGTAGGTACCTGACGTAGAGGGTCGGGGAAATTTGTATCCCCTGTATTTCTGTCAAGCCCCGTAAATCCGTTGCTTTGGCCTAGCTGTAAATAACAGGGTATGCAAATAGCCATGGCCAGGTACGGCTGAATGGCTCCTTGCAGGGAATGGGTACCCTTCCGGTAGGGCAATTGACAGATATTAGCTGGAGTCCAACCAGATTTAGCAAACTGGCTTGCCGGGAACGTCTTGGACCACGTGGGAGTGGACTACGCTGCCTGTTACGGTACCCCTTACGCCATTGCATGCATGAGCAGCGTACATCAAATGTACAGTATCTTTTTTTTTTTAGCCAGTACCCGCGGTCAATCTAAGGCCCAGATGCATTCCCTTTGACCTTTGAAGGTTACGCTATGCCCTCGGAACAACGGCTACCAACATCCATTGTACCTACAGTATCTAGCGAGCTGCTTTAGGTATATTAAATCGGATATGGACCAGAGAAGGAAAAAGTGCTTGTGACGCATGTTTCTACGCATATTTCTGGGAACTCTAAGCGAAGTCGATCTGCTGGGTAGCTAAGTATGGCCGTAACTAGGGGGCCATCGAGAAAATATTACCCTCTTTGGAAGAGTCACCACATGGCCACCGGCGGCGTATCCCTCATATGGCCACTTTCTGACTGTTTAACTACCCAAAGGATTTGTCAATTCTCCATCTTCATCAGCCCACAACTCAACAAGTTAACCCAAGATGGAGTATATCAGACTCGCAGTCGGCAGGTCCCCAACAAGACCTATAAATAAAAGCCCTACAAGTAAAAATAACATACTCACGATTGAGGAACAGCACTACTGTCCTAGTCCTCCAAGGACCCCCACGAAAACCCTCACAGATGGTATAGCCGAATATATTGAAGGATTTCACATGGTAATCACCGAGTATAACGGTGTAAGAGTTTCAATGGGGGCGATCGAGGAGCAGGAAGATATCATAGCCTCCCTGATTTCGAGATATGTTCAGGGGCTGGCGAGAGAAGGTGTTACACACATTTATTCAACTAGTGTTAGTATTGAGCAGTTGGCCTATTTCAGAGACATGGTGAAGTTAGAGGTGGAGCGAGTCTGTCAGAAGCACTTCGGACTCCAAAGAACCGGGACAGGGGTACTAACCAACGAGAGAATTTGGGATAATGGTAGATAGATTTGCAGTTCAGAGCTACTGGACATTAATTAGTGTATATATGCGAATGGAGCGAGGAACTCGTCATTTGGCCGTACAGCACTCTCAATACCAACCATGTATCGCTCGGTCGCATTCTTCCTATTGGGTCTAGCGGATTAGTGTATAATTAACCAATAGTATACAATGAAGATTCTGGTCATACCTCTTTGAGATGATAAGTGAAATAATTCAAGTAGTCCACCGCAACCTATGAGCAACCATCTCCGAGGGGTGACAAGCTGATAATTAACACTAGGTATAGCTAACAAGGCATATCACCATTTAGGAAATTCGGACTACAATTGCAGCTCGCATCTGTACATCCTCAAAACTGCGAGCGGCCGAGCAGGGTAGAGTAGAGTGAGCAGAGTTAAGTACATAGCTGAGCAGAGCGAGCGGATCTAGAGTGCAGAAGCCTTGCGGTGCATTACAATCCATACAGGCTTTATTTAGTTAGTATGTTCTCATGCCTAGGTAGGTATGAAATTTCGGCAGCCATGCCTAAGCTTTTAAGCTAGCTACATATCTGTAAGAGACCCTTATATAGCTCACTAACCGCTGAAGCTGTCAAGTGTAAAGATTACGAGGTTATTAAGCGGAGGAATTGTGAGAGAGAGAAGTAGAGATATATTCGTGAAGACTATGTAGAGATCGCTATAGTATAGATGCTATGGTTCTACAGCCTTGTTTTTTTTCCTCCTTTTTCTTCGCCGGATGTCGTTCCTTATATCCCTCGATTCCTAATTCAAACTTGCCCTTTTGGTCATCCCAGTTCCTACCCGCATAATTCAGAGTTGCCCTTTTCTGCCCATGATCGACCTTCCGTTCGGCCTTGCATTTGTCCGAGAGTATTTCCTACA
>Ga0307511_10007984_pt1 | contig 10614 bp, 16 predicted proteins | sample 13_EM_MG_FD_200266 | JGI IMG/M metagenome (GOLD analysis project Ga0307511, IMG submission 200266) | Populus trichocarpa ectomycorrhiza microbial communities from riparian zone in the Pacific Northwest, United States - 13_EM | ecosystem: Host-associated > Plants > Roots > Unclassified | place... | reverse complement strand
TGGTTTCTTCTCTATACGCGTTTGTCACGTGAGTTTCACTTCCAAACCCGTGCGTCCCGCTCCCGTCGCGAGGATGGACGATAAGTATTGTTCTACAATTGTTCCACAAGTCGAATCAAAGGAAGAGGGGACATTCTCTTGATACAAACACCAGTGAAACAAGCTCGCACATACAGTTTGGCGTTCACGGGAACTTATCATCAGCCTTTGTGTTTTTGAATTGGGCACGGAAAAATCCGCTGGTTTTGGTTTAGAATTCGCTACTCGACTCTTATCCTTTCGACCACGTATCTCCCCGTGTCCCATGTGTCTTAGTAGCGGAGGCTTTCGCCGCTGGGTTTTCGAGAACAGTGCGCAAGAAGTAAAGCGGCGATCGGTAAAATGATCAAACGCCCCCACAACGCTGTCGCGTGTAATTATAATAGCACAGCCACCGTTGCAAGGGAAAAATCCTCTCCTTCCCTCCCTCTCCATACCCACTCCTCCCTCCCTCTCCCGTAGCCGAGAGCGATGGCTACCCCCCCTCTCAATTCTACCACCGTCGTTGTAGACGACAGTGATCCTTCTCTCATCTACAGTGGAATCTGGATCAAGTTCGTCCAGAGGGCCTTCCCCAGTCTCCATCGCAACTGACATAACCACCGTTCATTTCCAGAGGGGGAAGCATAAACGAGTTCGGCGGCACGACTCATGGTAGCATGCTGAGTGGTGCTTCTGTACAGCTTAAATTTCGTGGTACGTCGTCAGCGTTCTCTCGCCCTACTCCGGCTGAGTCGTCCGTCTCTAGGTACATCCGTCGCCGTGTATGGAACCGTCGGTATAGATACCCCTCGTTCTTCATACCTTCTCGATGCCTCCTCGCCTTCGATTTACGCTGCGGGGAAAACCAAGGTACCCTTGTTCCGGAATCTCTTCTTCCAATCCCCGACTCTCAGCGACGGTGAACACACGCTGGTCGTCACCAACCTTGGAACTGGCGCGTTGTGGATTGACTACATCCTCTACACGCCGTCCAACCCCCTCTCGTCCTCAACTTCATCGCTCCCTCCTCCGACTCCATCGTCGCCCACGCTCACTCCTTCTAGCACTGTAACTCCCACTCCTTCCAAAACCCCCATCATTAGCAGCTCATCACCGAAGTCATCGTCGACGAGTAGTTCTGGCATCGGCCCCCCTGGCCAAGCCAACTCCAACACCTCCAACGGCAAATCTTCTATACCCGTACCGGCCGTCGCAGGTGGCGCAATTGGCGCGTTGATTCTCATCATCGCTCTCATCTTCGGGATGTTGTACTACCGTAAGCGCGCTAAGCGACTCGCTAACGCCAATATATTGGAGAAGCAAGATGTCTTTGGTGGTAAGGCAACCACCCTTATGTTCTGAGCTCGAACCTTACTCGCGCCCCGTAGATTCCTCTGAGCATGACAAGCCTTCTGCTGGTGCTGTCGTCACACCATTTACGACTGCATATACCCCCGGCCCTCATACCACTTCTGGTCACGGGAACTCCAATATGAGCATCTATCCCCCCGGCCCCGCGTACCCGCAGTCAGATTACAATTACCCGGATCAACCATCAACGCCGATATACCACTTCTCGAACAACTATGCTCTCCGATCAGGCTACAGCGTATCTCCGGACCACACTCCCACCTCTGCTACTGGTCATGGGTATGGCGAGATGGGCTACGGCGGTTCACAGTACGGGGGTACTCAGTACGACTACGCGAACACAATCAGTCACCAGGGCCACTTGCAAGACCCGCATTCCCAATTTGGAGTTCAACAACAGACGTACGCTTCATCGGATAGGCTTGTCATTCCACAACACCGAAATTCCCTCGGGAGCGCCGAATCGCATACATCATTGGCGTATATGTCGGGTGACCGGGTCGCAATGGACCCGTACGCACCCCTCCCAGAAGCCCTACCAGGCCCCTCGCCGACTCAAGCGACCCCTCAGCGGACAGAAAAGAGTGGCCTTATCGTACACAACGACAGTACCCCAGAGCTACGCCAACACGAGGATAGTGGGGTGAGACTCGACGGCCGACAACCCCAAGGCTCTAACTCTGAACAACAGCAGGTAATCGATTTACCTCCGGTATATAAACCGAACTACTAGTTTCCCTCGACTTCACCGCGTGACGTTCCATACAAACTGGTGTTTTCTCCGCTCTTTTTTCCCTCAAACACATGTTGTGTTCTCCCCACTCTCTACACGTGCCACACTTTCCTTACGCCCCGTTCATTCTCATCTTCTACTGTCGCTCTTTTTTCGTAAAGTAATCACCGGTTTAGGCAAGCGGGCGGGTGCCCGACTTGCGTTGTTGTAATGTTGATTTGCTGCTATATCTACCCTCATTCCCCGCTTTAAGAAGCCAAGGCAACCCAGGAAGCAGGCGCCGCTGAATAGATAGAACGCTGGCCGTAAGGCAGGGGGTAGCTGGGTGTACCAGTGAAACCAGAGATGCCTAATGTCCGAGAAGCCTCCCGACGAACATGTTACCACCTGCAAGCAGCAACCCTCCAATATACCTCAGCAGCTTCTTCATATCGCCCCTGTGGTGACCTCTGCCTGCATCTCCTGGAGCGCGGATTCCATACACTGTTATGGCGATTCCAAGAGCGAGGACAGCCCCAGCAAGCATGGTCTTCTTCTCCACCTTCACCCTGGCAAAGAGACTCTTCCTCAACATCCTCTTCCTCTCGGTCGTCCTCCTCTCCAACTCCCTCGCCTCCTTCTGCTTCCTCAGAGCCTCCTCCACCGGGTCGACATACGGAAGGACGACGAGATGAGGTGTCTTTACGTACTGCTCCAGCTCATCGTCGGAAGGGACGGAGGATTCCGTCCATGTGAAGATCGTGCTCCTAGGGCCCATTATCTTATCCAGATCCAGTTTTGGGTGGGACGGAGGGAAGCGAACGAATAAATCGTCGGCTTGGCGCAAGAGGGAAGAAAGGGATAAGCGGGCTTTCGCAGGTTGACCAGGGGTATCTGGCCATGGGTCCGAGTCTTCAGGTTCGGGCTCTGATGGTGGAGTGGAGGTCGGCGTTGGTGCTGGTTTCGTTTCTTCGGACTCAGCCTCTGTGATTGGTTCGTCAACGAGAGTGGTGTCATTCTCGCTGAAGGTTGGGGGTTCATCTGCGAGTTGCTCTCCGTCTACCGTTGTCCTGTCTGATTCGCCCGTTGACGGATCGGATGAAGGAGTCGAAAGATCCCCAGCGGTATCAACGTCACCAGAAGATTCTTGCGTAACCAAGGGGGTCTTCGTAGGTTCTACGATAGAGGGTCCTTCGGCCCCCAGAATGGATTCGGGTACGTGGTCGCCATTCGGAAGGGCATCAACTTCTGGCTTTTCGTCCACAGCTGCCGCCGTGTCGTTGGCCTTAGTTCCCGGGGTACCCTCTGGTATAGGGAGTGGTGGGTCGGCTCCCTCGCCCTCTTCATAAAGGTTGGGCAAACTACTCAAGATGGAATGCAGCATTCCTTCTTCATCCACGGCTGCTAACCAAGTGACCTCCTCCTTCCGTGTTAAAATCATCTGCGCGTGGAAATCAGACGTGGAGCAGGCAGTGTAAAATTGGACCTACCGCTGCGGCAACGTAAACGCAAGCGACTGGCGGTCTGACAAACAAATAGTCAAAGGTATGTTGGATAAGAGGTAGTGTCGGCATGTCATGGGAGAATAGTGTCAGCAGGTTGGAGAGAGCGAAGTAAGGCAGCGGAATGTTCCTAGGTGACCATGGTGTTTAGATTCATCTCTAATCCTACACAACGGCTACTTACCGTTCGAGAAGTTGCGCGTATTCGGGATCGGCAAGCCTCAGCAGGTTCTTCAGTAGTCTGGATACAGTATGGTCAGCTTGGACACCGTGCACGTATCGGGGCGGTGCACGTACCTAAGGAGGCCTACCAGCGGCTCCAGACCGGTGCCCATTGAGTCTCGAAGCCTGTATAAGCTCAATTTCTCCGTGGACACCAGCTGGATTTCAGGTGGTAAAGTCAGGAACAATACACTGATAATGTCGTGGTAACCCTGAATTCTGACGTTCAGTAAAATTTCCTCTCGGAATATAAGGACCTGCACCTGATAATAACTCAACGTCGGTCGCTTCCTGAAGACTGATACTATGAGCTCGTTGAGCTTCGTCTTCATCTCCTCCTTTACCGCGTCGCTCTCGCCTTTAAACGACAATGGTCTGATATGAGCATTCCGTCTCGTCCGGAGCGTATTGGATCGGGGTGGCGTTAGTGGGTGGTGCCTCACCTGAGGGATACTGGACGAAGCTTCGGTCGGTATCCAACATGATTTGGTATTCATCCCGGTGAGACAACGGCTCTTGCTCTTCATGATTAACCGTGTCACCGTCGGGCAGAGGTTCGGAAGTCGCAGGTGGTGTCGAGGTCGAAGCATTGAGGACTTGTGGCCTGTTACCCTCAGCCACGCGCATCGCGGGCGTGTTCCCAAGAAAGCATGCTCACCATATCGTCGCACGTTCTTTTCCAAATCCCCCCGAGCCAAGACTCGTCTGTCTGAGTTGATCCCAGTCCAAGTGGTCCATGGTGGGTGTGTGGAGGAATGATGCGGTTCGGCAAAGTCGGCTGCTACAATGAGCGGATCGACCGCGGTAGCTTTGTATTTGCACGAATCATGTCATCCTCCAAACATCCGCACCATCCCCAGCCCCGAGTCACAACTTTTAGTTTCAGAACAAATGTCGACCAGAACATTGACTACTTCGGTGCTTGGCTCGTCCCTTCCGCCGTTCACTCCTCACGCGATTTCTGTCTGCCTTCCGACGTGGAAGGATAATGTCGGTTACGAGGAAGGCGAGAAGAGGGTGGTCGACTCGATGGTCACAGGATACCCTAGGTTCTTTATTCACAAGAGCATACAAAAGGTACGTGGCCCGCCTCTGCTCGCCCACCTTTTTCCCAGCCTGCAGAATGTTGTCTTATTCCGATCTGCTTTTACTCCAGCTGGCCAGCGTTTGCGAACATATGTTTGGCGTCAATGACGAAAACTGTTTGCTGTTTCCCACCTCGATCGTCGCGAACCATTGTCGGGCTTTCATCATCCAGCAGGCTGCGAAGGACGGCGTGCATTTCCCAGTTCGCATCACCCAGTACCTTCTCCACACCGATGACAAGGGCAGGGGGAGCTGCGACCATATATCAAGACACGGGGCGGAGGTGCACATCGTCTTGTTCCCCGCAGACAAGGTCCAGTACGCCAGACCTTTCTGGCAACACACGGGGCTGGGCATCTCTAGCCGCTACGCCGAGCACTGTTTGTCTCTCCTTCCCGAAGAATCCGTCCCGGCTTCCCCTACCATCTACGCCAAACCGAAATCCGCTCACAAGTATTATTCCGTGAAGGAGAGGCGACAATCGCTATCTACTACCCCCGACGCTCTCTGCAACGATCAATCGACGTACCTGGAGGAACGATACGGCAGAAACCTCCCCCAGGACTCGGCCGACTTTGCCAAGCGTGCATTACGCCGTAGGATCGCTGGCGTGCTATTGCGCGACGAAGCACCTGATTGGGGGGTAGTCGGATCTCCGAGCTCGGAACTGCGGCCCAGTACCCGGGTCCCCGGTGTTACGGAAGACGATGTATATCTATACCCCACCGGAATGGCTGCTATTTGGAACGCCCACCAGGCGGTATTTGCCGTGAGGCCCGCGGCAAAGAGCGTCGCGTTTGGGTCTGTACTATTTTGATTGAGAAACCAAGGATGAGATCACAACTGACGTCCACGTTAGATGGCTTTACGTTGATACCGTCAAGGTTCTTGAGAAGTGGGGCCCAGGCTGTCACTTTTTTGGGTTTGGTCATGAAAAAGACGTGGATGCTCTAGAGGCCTTGCTTGAGGCGGAATCCGAAAGGAACCCCAAATGTCCGCCGATTATGTGCCTGATCACAGAGTTCCCAAGCAACCCTCTTTTAGGCTCGCCGAACCTCCAACGATTACGTGCCCTGGCGGACAAGTACGAATTTCTGATCATCGTCGACGAGACGATTGGGAATTTCGTCAACGTGGAGGTGCTTCCGTACGCGGACATTGTGGTCAGCAGTTTGACCAAGGTGTTCAGCGGCGATGCGAACGTTATGGGCGGAAGGTCGGTAGGGTGTAACCTTGATATCCGCACACGATCTGACTTGTCGAGAAACTTTGTGCAGCCTTGTCGTGAACCCCCGGGGTCGATATTACCGTGCACTGAAGGACCATCTTGCTTCCGTTTATCAAGACATGTACCACAACGAAGATGCCCTTTACATGGAACGCAATTCTCGCAACTTCCAACGGCGCTGCAAAGCGATCGACGAAAACGCGGAAGCCGTGTGCGACTTGCTGCAATCGCATTCACATGCCGGTGGTGTGATAAAGCATGTGTTCTATCCGAAGTGGTCCTCCCGGGAGAACTACGAACAATGCCGGAAGAAGGGTCCTGATGGCACCCCGACTGGAGGATTCGGGGGCCTACTCTCTCTCACGTTCCGTTCGGACGCAGCATCAGCTGCATTCTTCGATTCACTCCCGATCAACAAGGGCCCGAGTTTGGGGACGAACTTCTCGCTCGCATGTCCGTACACGGTGATAGCCCATTACACCGAGCTGGAGTGGGCTGCGGAATACGGGGTCGAGATGGGATTGGTTAGGGTTAGCGTCGGGATGGAGGGTAGGGAAGATCTTTTGGGACGGTTCAAAATTGCGATAGAGGCCGCAGAGGCCGCTAACTAACCCGGGTTAGCGGACAGTTAGCTGTTTGCCAAGGATGCGCAGGCGAGCATCAGGGACCCAAACCGACTCGTGGAGGGGCTGGATCGAGGTTACGATAAGACGCGAAGGGTACCGATGACAATAGACAACTGGTTGACGATCCAACGTTCCAAATTTCAACTTGAAAGTCTCGAACGGTTCTCCCACTCCACACAACCCGGGTCATCGGTTGCGTTTGCATCGGCTCTGGATCTGAGCTTCAAAAACCGTCACCGGCCGTCGCAAATCTCACTCCCTTTGCTCTCGCTCGAGTCTCCCAGGCATAGGCGAGATTAGAGGGGTGCCAGTCGCCTAATCGTGCCCGTTATCTGCGGGCGGACACCAAACTTTATTTTTGCTTTGGTCCCTGAGCTCGATTCTGATTACCTAACCCACACGTGCAATCACATGTAAATCGACAGAACCCTCGAGTTCAACCTGATAAAACGGCAGCGAGCCAGCCCCTCTCACGAAAATCCCATCCCTTTCCTCTCTTTCTTCCCCACCACCACCGTCGCTTCCTCCTCCTCTCACAATGTCTCAGTCTCCAACATCAGGATCCTCCTCCGCCCCCTCCCCCGCCCCCTCTACACCCAGTAACACCCAGCAGCCGCCCAACTTCACGATCTTCTCCCGCGTTGCCTCCATCCCTCTTGTGAACGAATCTTTGGAGACCATCCGCTCCGTTTTGCTCAACAACCACTACACCAACGCACCCTATGTCACTGCCCAAAACTTGGGAAAGTCTGTCTATCACATCTCCGAGCCTATCCAAGTCCGCCTCGCCCCTGTCTTGATCCGCGCTGATGGCTTGGCAGTCAAGAGCCTCGACTTCGTCCAGTCGTACTATCCCACTCCATTCACCATCACTCCCAAAGAACTGAAGGACGGAGTTTTCCAACGAACGGATCACGCGTATAACGTCGCCAACAAGACCTTGGATGACCGGGTCCGTAACCCCGTATACTCGGCCGCCCAGGCTGTCGATCAGGTAAGGTTCTCGATTAGCCTCAGGCTTTCCTGGAGACTAAGCTCGCGGTCCGTTGAAGAAATTCACACCTGTCGTCGACATCTTCGAGGGTGCCTGTAAGAGGATGCACACCAAGAATGGCAACCAAGACATCCAGTCACCAGAGACAAAATTCCAGTATCAACGGGCCTACGCCTTAACCGTCGATCTCCAGGGACAGTTGACGCGCTACTCTGTGGATCAATTCAAACAGATCGAGGGTCAGAACGCCCTGGTGTATGTCAGATCTCTGATCTAGAGTCGTCATCGTGCTGACATCGAGTTCTCACAGACACAAGGCCTCGCTCACCGCTCAAAAGATCATGGAGACCGCCTCCTCCTCCTACACAGTCGCTCATTCTAAGGTCAACGGCCTCAGTGACACCATGCTCTCTGAGCTTAGGAAGGTCCAGGCCAGTACCTCCAAACTCCCGTCTCACGTTCAGGCCAGCCTCAAGGACATTTCGGAAGGTTTGACGACTTCGATCCACGAGCTTAGCGGTATCGTCTCCTCCGACGCCCCCTTCAACGAGAAGGCCGGCAAGGTCAAGGATACGGTTCAGCAGAGGATCAAACCCCTCCTCGACGCCGCTACCTCTCGTGTGCAGGAGATCCTCAAGATTATCTCGTCTCGTGGTCAGGAAGCGAAGGAGAAGGCGCAGAATGGTTCCGCCAATGGGCAACCCGAGTAACTCACGGTCACTACCCCTTGCCATTTTAGAATCCGTTTCACGCACTGTTATAAATCACCAGGTATTTTTGTGCCTTTTAGAATCCACCCCATAGACGTTTGTGTGCCTCCTCCCTTTGTTGTACCCCCCACCCTTTCCGCGACTCTTGGTGTCTGCCCATGTGTTCTCGTTCCAAAAAGACAAAGGCATATTATTACTGTACTGTAACCGATGTCTTACGCAAATCAGACTCCAAATCAGATTCTACAACGACCCTTGTCCATCTTCGTCTTCCGATGGATGGTCACCGGGACGAATGTCGACGACACCAGCCTGGTACCCGTCCAATCCGCCAGATTTCTCGTCGAAGGACGTACCGACGATGGCGTCGACGGATGAGGTAACATTTTCATCAACCTTTTCGCACAGTGAGTTGTCGTCTTCCAGAGCTTCCTCGATGACTGCCCCTTCCTCCCGGATTATCTCCCACGTCCTATTTGAGACCTGCAGAGAAGTCATTCATCACAAGCTGCAACACGAGATCGAAAGTCGACCTACCTCAAAGTTCTGCCCCGCACTGAGATCCTTGATGATCATACCCTCGTGTCGTGAGTGCAGCAAACTCCGTAATGATCTTGACAGGAACGAAGACATTGCGTTCATTGGCCAGTCCGGTGGAACCATTGAAAGGATCTAATGCCCATGTGGATAAGTAAAACCCTCCAAGCCCTTCCGGAAACCGCATCGAGTTACCTCCAGCGCATTAAAATTCATTGCTTGCGTATTTAGCAGTCTGGACGCTTTGTCGATGGACGGCTCACTGTTTCGGGAACGAAGAGGAACTCAGGATCGCGTTTTCTACGATAATCCGGGACACGCACCTGCCGCTCATGTAAACCTTGAGCAATATCGTGATCAATTTCTTCTTCAGTTTCTCGTCCACCCCTGTTGGAGTGGCTCTCATGCCCGTCACTCCCGCAGGAACCGACTTGCCCCGCCCCCTCCCCGAAGTTTGGGGCTCAAGAAGGGAAGCCCACTCCTGTAGGTCGCAACTCTCCCCAATGGTTTTAGCCAGAACAGGAGAAATCATCTGTCCGCCGAGCGTACAGTACGCCTCGGCTGACGGTTCGTCGTGTAGGTCGTCAACGAGAATCGTGAGCGCAGAGAGGTGGTGGCCGAGCTATGGGATACATTATTGAATACGGTGGGGGAGGGGGATGAGGATATTCGGCACCTTCCCCTCTATCAGGGCGATTTCCAAAGAGAATATTTCTGAGCGGGTTTTTAATCTGGTCAGGACAGCCCCGAGGTCCAGGAGAGCAGAAGCTTGAAGGAACAGAATTGTTTTCAGTCGAGCCCGCTTGTGTTCCGAGTCCGGCGTTGTCGAAACAAAATAGGAAAGGAAAGAAGTCTGAGCGGCACTTTTTCGATATCCAGAGACTGATTCCGAGTTAGTAGAGTGAGGAACGGATGGATTTACATGTCTACCTTTCGCCCTCCAGAGTTTCAAGACTGTGTCATCAGCGAGGTATCTAAACAGTTGATCTAGGGACGAGTTGGCGAACTCGACATGCAGCCGCCGATCCTGGTGTAGACGGTAAGCATCTCAAAAGAGGATTCCATCGACACCTACATCTGATCGTTTCCGAAGGATCAAGTGCTCCAAAAAATGAAAAGCTGCTGAAGGGTCCGCCGCTCGTAGCTGTTCAAACATTCCAATATTATCCTCTGGTTTCGAACGTTTCCCCCCGTCCACAGAAGTGATCAGCTGAAGGGTAATTATTCAAGTCAGTGGGTAGTGGATGCGAAGTCAAACCGTTATACCTTCACCGCTCGTGCCGGATCCTTCGACGTCAACCATACAGCCCACTTCTTAATCAACTGTCGATCTCGGTGTTTCGCCAGAAGGACGAATATGTTCGTGAGTGGGTCTGGGATGTCATCGTCGCTCCATTGACCGTCTGCAATTCTGTTGCCACAGGTATGGTTTCAGCGCACGATCTAATTCAGAAAAGTGCGCGACATACTTAGACCATAGTTCTAGCTGCTTCTCCACAGCACCGGCACGCTCGTACAGTTTGGATAGGGCATTGAACTGCCCTTGGGTCAGAAACTCTGACTCCACTTCATCAAGTACGATATCGCTGGATTCCTCGATCAACG
>Ga0307511_10007981_pt1 | contig 10616 bp, 9 predicted proteins | sample 13_EM_MG_FD_200266 | JGI IMG/M metagenome (GOLD analysis project Ga0307511, IMG submission 200266) | Populus trichocarpa ectomycorrhiza microbial communities from riparian zone in the Pacific Northwest, United States - 13_EM | ecosystem: Host-associated > Plants > Roots > Unclassified | place... | reverse complement strand
AGCCTCTGCATCGCTACTGTTCACATCTTTCTTTACCACTGTGCTACTCCACTTATCTGAAGTTCCCCTATACACGTCGTTCACTGCCACTGCGGCGGGTGGCATTCTAAGCATGGGTTATTTACAGCGGAAGTGGGGACGGGAGAAAGCTGCCTTCGAACATGAGGTAAGGGAGGTTGCAAGACAGGCTGTCGTTGATGCAGAGAGATGGGGTTGGGGGGTGTTGAGGAATGGAGTAGAGAAGATTGCAAAGGTGGAGGGTGAGAAGGGGAGTGATGGGGGTGAGGAGGGATCTGGCGGAAGCAAGGCGGAGAGAGTGAAGAAAGTAGTTAAACAAGGACTCGCAGTATTAAAGGAGTTGGGTGGTACTGGTGATCGGGGCGAATAATACGTTCATGGTTGAGCCACCAGCAAGGTTGCTCCGGCGTTAGGGTATGTGGTACATAGTACAGTTTTTTCATACTCAGGGTAACGGTATCTTCTCTGATAATAATAGAACATGACGTATGACAAAATACCATGGATTCCCGAAATATATTTACATTTTACCAATAGAAAACTCCCTGATGAGATAGTAGGCAGAGCCATGGAGAGGATATAATATGACTTTGCCGAATATCACTATCCTCAAGGGCAGGTACAATGCCAAAGACACTCATTTCCATGCGAAGAGTGTATGCACAGTTCGGCTTTTCTTCAATGGCCGACATACTCCCCCACAATATATATTCCCATATTCTTATGTCTCCACCCAAATTACTAGTCTCATTTCTTGGAGAAATCACTGCTCTGCAGATTTCTCGTCATACTCGGCAACTTGACCACCAAGCCATCTAGGTCCTTTGCCATCTTCACCTGGCACCCCAATCGAGACCTAGACTCCCCCAACCATCAGCGAGAGCCTCCTCATAATTCCCCTCTTCCCCCCCCCCCTAGAATCTACTCACGTCTCAGTCAATCCAAAAGCCAAATCCAGCATGTCATTTTCATCATCATCCGGCTCTGGAATCCTATCGTACATATCCTGATCGGCAACAATAACATGGCAAGTAGAGCATGCTGCTGAGCCCCCACAGGCTCCTTCCACGTCCAGATCATATTCCTGCGCTATATCAAGGAGGTTGTCGCCCTGGTTCACAAGGAAGGTGTTTGGGGTGCCGTCTTTGTCGATGAAGGTTACTTTGAGGCTGTCAGATTGTTAGCACACATGCAGGGACATCAAGAAATGGGGGGGGGGGTAGGATAGGCTCGCCCTTCGCCGGGTTTGGGGGGAGTGATGTGTCCATGCGAAAATGATGTCGAGGTGGAGAATTGACTGTTGCGCAGAAAAAGTGACGGGGTTGGAGCACTCTGTGGGAAAGCAAATTTCGATGAATATCCTCCTCCGCATTGTGGTATTATACGTCCCGTTATTATTGTTTTTCTCGCCGCTAATGTGGTGTAGCAATTCACAGCCTCAACCCCCCTCCGTCCGGCCCCCGCAACAGTGGAAGCCACCCTGGATAGGCATTGCCGTAGTGGTGACATTCCCAGAATCTTGCCCGACTGTCCTGGTGTGTATACCGCTGCAATTGTTGTTGGGGGGACTTTGTGGTGATTAGTTCGAACCGGGCTCCGAACCTCGGAGTAATATTTTTTTAGCGACGCCAGCAGCGGTGATGCGTGCCAAGCGATGAGGGCGATGCTGATGATCTCGGGGGCCTTCTGTAGGCAACTCCATAATTATAATTAAGCCTATAGCTATTTCCCCACATGCAGTTTTCAACCTGCATCCTCACCGTGATTATTATTATTATTATAATCCTTCTAATGAAGGATCCGGTATATATGTAAAGTACCGTAGCCCATAGGTTGCATGCATATGCACCCCGCGGCCGCTCCGAATTATCATGCAGGCCAACATTCGTTACCAACAGCCTCGGCTCACAAATTACCAACCCTCGATACAGGATGTAACTTCTCATAGAAGGGTAGCTATCACCCTGCTACTACTCAATCAATTGCTTAATCACATTCCTATACCCTATCAACTCCGTTCCTTTTCCCCGCAAAGTTAAAGAATGACCTCCGCTGGCGCACCCCCACTCGAGGGCATCCGAGTCCTCGAGTTTGCCGGCATCGCTCCTGGGTACCCCCCCCCTTCCCTCCCTCTCCAGTCCTATGTCCCACCGGATCCATTTGCTAATCCCCACAGCCCTTTCGCCGGCCTCCTACTCTCCGATTACGGTGCCTCCGTTCTACGTATCGACCGCCCCTCCCACAGCCCAACCACCAACCCCCAAACCAAGGACCTCCTCACCCGGCATAAATCCTCCCTCTGTATCGACCTTAAATCCCCTTCCTCAATCCAACTCCTCCACAGCCTCCTCCGGGCCGGAAAAATTGATATTCTCATAGACCCCTTCCGCCCCGGTGTCCTCGAAAGGCTCAACCTCGGCCCGGAGGTATGCCACCAGCTAAACCCCAGACTGATATACGCACGCATCACTGGATTCCGGAGAACAGGAAAATATAGTATGATGGCAGGGCATGACATCAACTATCTTGCAGTGGGAGGGGGATTAGGTGCTATGGGCCGGAAGGGGGAGGCACCGTATGCACCGCTGAATGTAATTGCAGACTTTGCGGGTGGGGGGGCAATGCTTGTGGCGGGGATACTTCTTGCATTGTTGCATCGGAATAAAACAGGCAAAGGACAAGTTGTAGAGGCGAATATGGTTGATGGAGCAGGTTATCTATTCACCCACCCCCGGCTGAACGGTGCCGGGGGTGGTGGATGGGGGAGGAAGAGCTCGACATGGACAGGGCCAAGGGGAACTAATCTCCTTGATGGTGGGTCGCCATTCTATGATACCTATGAGACGAAGGATGGGGATTATATGGCCGTGGGGTGTTTGGAGCCCCAGTTTTACAATGTCTTTATCAAATTACTTCAGTTGGAATACCCGGTACCGAATAGGCTCATCAAGGAGAATTGGCCGGAGCTGCGGAAAATATTTACAGACAAGTTCAAGTCGAAGAGTAGAAAAGAGTGGGAACAGATATTCGATGGAACTGACGCTTGTGTTACTCCAGTGAAATCATTTGCGGAGCTGGAGGCAGAGGGCCAAGAGGGTTTCACAAAGGCACCCGTGGAGCTGAAGGAATCACCCGGGAAAAATGCTATAGCTAAAATAGGCGGTTTGCGGCCTGGTCAGGGCGGGGAGAGTGTCTTAGCAGAGTGGTGTGGGTGGGTCGAGGGGCGAGAGTTCGACATTAAGAATGGCTTGTGTCAAGCAAAGGAGCAAAAGGCCAAACTGTAAACTGGTATAAGTAGCGAAAGCTTTATTTGTATCTACGTGCAGTCGATAATAGCACTAGAGCGCTGCAAATACCCAATGGATTCTGTAATTGCGACGAAGACTTAGGTATCCACGCACCCCGTGAATTTACAGGATAGCAATCCCAGAAAGAACGCCAAATCCGAACATGTATAGCCCAAGCCCAAATAACTCCTTTTTTTCAAGCGCCAAAATTACAAACGAAAAAAAGTCGATAATCGAGATAGAGATGCTAGTCCCGGTTACGACTCGGCAACCACCTCCTGAGGCTCACTTCCCTTACTCTGTAGCTCCCCAGCAAGGCTGGAATATTAACGTCTCCCCTCCCTGCTGTAGGCGGTGGGATGTCAACGAAGCACATAATTAAGGTCTTTTTGACCTGACTAGACACCCTATTAACACAGTGTAGCCAATGCCATCCCTGTCTCTTCTCGGTTTCCTCTTGATGCTCACTCCAATGTGGATGAGAGTATGAGGGCATAATTATGACAGCGAACTCGGCGTGAGAGAAGGCGGGACCTCGGTTATACAGCACTATAGAATTTTGACCTGTCAGCTATGACCTCAAGCAAAAGCATGGATAAGCAAAACTAAGAGGTTGTGAGGTGGAATCAGATCAAGAGAATGTCAATTCAATTACGTTTATCACCACGTGCAGAAGGTCTGCAATAAGTCGAAGCGATTCAAAGTAATGGGGTCATCATAAAGTATGGGAGAGATAGGTATGAAAAGTGACAGGCGAATACTCACAATAGTCTACGGCAAACTTGACACCGGGTTTGACCACCCAGCCCAAAGATCTGAAGTGATGATACACTACATAATTGACTATAAATGGATCATCTGCCCGCAAAGCTTCCACAGCCCTCGCTGGTGTATATGAGTACATCCTGAAAAGGCTAAGAAGTTCGTTGTTGCTAAGTTGCTTTCCATGGTTGGATGAGCCGTCAATAATCTTCAATACCCCCAAACCAAAGGCAAGAAAAAATGCTTCCTCCAGGGTTAATTGCAAATGTTCCAAATCCTCGATATCAACAACTGGACGTTGGGAGTTACTGATGGCCTCTGCTTCTTGGCTAAATAGAATAGTCTGATCAGGGAGTGGGGCGGGGGTCCCTTGAACTGGTGCAGAATTGCTATCTCCCTCGTCTGATTTCGGGGCTTCATCTGATCTTTCCAGCGTAATTTTGCCTTCTTCTGCTAATATCCGCTCCAGCTTCTCCTTCTCCAGCCTGGCTCTCTCCTTTTTGAACTCGCGCCTTTCGATTCGCCTCCTTTCTGTGAGTTCTTCTGCAGTCAAACCTTCATTTTTCCCAATCACACCTAATCTCCTTCTTGTACGTGTGAGCCAGGTAGGTTCACTTCTACTCAAGCTCCCTTTCCCAAAAAAACCTCTGCACCACAGCCCTTGGATTGACACTGCATCCGTCACATTGACTGAACATGTTGCCTTGGAGAATGTTGCTGTGTAGAGCGGGGAAGGCTGGGCATACGAAGACGGAGAGGGAAAAAGATATGCATAGATGATATGCAGGAGTGAGAGCGGGTTGTGTGGGATCAGAGGTGGTAGTGGAACAACCTGTAGCGGCAGTGGATCTGCATGGATAATATTGTAGTTTGGCTTTTTCTGACGGGGTGGCTTGGGACCAGCTGTTTTGGGGGCCATTGCCAGGCCCGCTGAGTTTGAGGTGGCGTCGGCCATGTCTATATCATCCCCTTTGAGACCTCCCTACTTCGAAGAAGCGTACCTGCATATTGAAAGACGTTAGCGAGTTATCTAGCAATGAACCCATGAACCAAATTCCAAAAGCATGTATCTAATCTTCATGTATGCTCAGATACCGTTGTAGTCTAATACAAGTTGCCATCAAAGAGAGTCAACTAAAGTCAGTGTCGACTCCCTAGGCCAGTAAATGGTGTCATCAACGCATTTGGGTCCTCCACGACAATCCAAACATCATCCCTCGTAGCGGGCATAGTTACATGAAAGTAGTAGTAGCAATTGACTTACCCACTGTATGAGTCCGAGTTAAAATCTTTGTCCGGTGAACGTGCTCCGAAATAGATGCTGTGTTTGTCGTTCCTTGGATGTGGCATTGACAAGTGATGGGGTTCATTGGAAAAAAACTTTATGGGTCACAAATCGCCAGACTAGTGGTCGGGCTGGGCATAGCGGTTCAGGGTTTCCAAGCCCTAGTACAGTACGGTATATCCATGACTAACCTATTCATGGTCTCGTGACTTCAACCAACTTGTACCGTCCATTACAATTCATACAATCTATTTTGTGCAGGGAAATAAAATGTAGAATATGGTACACATGTACAAACAGCAAGAATTGCCTGAGGCAGTCCCCCTCTAGCTGTCACTTGGTTGTATCCCCCCATCAACACTGAGTGGCCCGGGGGTGGTGCCAATTATGCGCAATATCCTATGCCTTACACCGATAGATTTCGCTGTTCCAGCAACCTGGTCACAAACTTCCTTGCTTCCAGTCCTCCCCGTGACAATGCAATTGCTCCAATTATAGCATGGACGCACTCCTCCACAACCGTGTCAATTCCAGACTGAACGAGATTCCCGGGCTGTCGCAAAATATCAGTATTAGAAAAACTCTCTATGGCCGTGTTCTGGGGAGGTTCTTACGTTCATTGGTTTCCATCGCATCACATGATGTAGTCCCGCCGCCCTTGCAAATTTGGCTAACTCATCCCTACTGCTGTACTCTCCCACAGTCTCGTATGTTGCTGCGTCAAGATTCTTGTAATCGGGATGTTCAAAGGGGGTAGGGGCAAGATATGTAGCTGTGTCTGAAGATACTGTTGCGGGAGGTTCTGGCTTCGGCGGCGTTATTGCTGTCGCTGAAGGAGACCGAGCCTGGTTGATGATATAGAGGTTTGCGTGCAAGAAGAGGATGCGTCGGCCTAGGAAAACAACTCTCCGTCAGTATTTTTGTCTGTCCTTGATCACATGGCTGTCAGGAACAGCTCATCCGTGTGCACTCTTCCTTTCAGAGGGATCCATACCCAAAAAAGCCAACTTATTATTATAGGGTTGCCTCCCGTGATCGAAAGACGCATGCGTCACTGCTTGCCATCTCAGCTCGGGGGTCAAGACATTGACCCCCTGTGGTCCCAACAGCTTCCCGTACATCTCATCCAGAACCGCCTGATTATCGTTGACTTTAAATTCCTGAGCTCTCTCCCGGTGTTTGACCGGTGCTCGTGGCTGTGGTCGGGTATATTCATAGACCTTTGTTCGAGGGAGCGCATAAGCCACAGGTGGTCGCTGTTCTTGTGCTGCCGCTGCTTCGGATGAGTTCGTGCGGGAGGACTGGTGAAAAGTTCGTACTGCCGACTGTGTACGAGCTTTTTGCCATAGGTGGGGTTGCAGGCATCGTGTGCAGCTGGATAGCACCGGCCGAAGAGAAGCACCTGCAGCCATTGTGGTATAGATCGTTATTCTCGACGGCCTCTTCCCAACCAATTGCGCTCAGTTTTGTTCAATTGGATACTGCTCAGCGTCGCTCGGTTCGGGCCCGCGGGGGAAGATTTACATACAGCCTTGGCTGAATGAGTAAGCTGCCGATTTCCTGCATATTCTCCCAATATGTGCATACATCTGTAGCTTCGCGTCACAACCATCGTCAGCTATACCTATTATCATATTATCAGTATCCATTAGTATTATTCGAAATAAACCGTACACAATGCCCCGGCCTACCTCTTTTCAAGATACACTCTCCGCCTTGCTCCCAGCGGACCTCAAGCTCACCGTGTATCATATCTCCCATCCCCCCACCAAATCGCATCCGCTATATTTCTCACCTCCAAATCAGCTGCCCCCACCAACGTCCGTCGAGACTCATTTTCTTGCTGTTTCTTATGATGAGATCCTTTGCTTCGCCATTGAGCTCCTAGTCTACGTAACGACTGCAAAACACCCAGAAACGGGGAAATCGCACAAGGATTCAACATTCTTCGTCTCCAAAGCTGATAGCAGTGGATACCTACCTTCCTCAGCAGCATCATTTCAGCCCAAGGAGTCACCGGGAATCAAGGATTCGACGTTACGTACGATATCCACAGCATTCCTAGAACATGTTGTCCGAGAGCATAGACTCGCCCATCCCAAGATCCGGAAGTCAACAATTTCTCTCTTTGCCAGGTCGCAAGCCTCGTACCTATTTCCAGATAGCGAGTCCAATCCCAAAAAAAATATACTCAATGACAGGGCGTTGATCAGGTGGTGGTGTCGGGTTCTGGATCCCATCCTGCAGAGCTTCGGTGAGGAGGATAGCACAGACAAAGCATCGGCATATCTTCTCGTCCCAGGATTCGACAAGTACGAGACTATGGCGCTATTCCCGCCGAAGACTCGGCAACCTGCATTATATCCAAATGCAAAACGATGGGTACACGGCCACCCACTAAGGGAGGATCCAACGAGGCAGCTTACTGTGCGAGAAGTTATACCCCACTTCCCAGATGACCCCAAGGCTAGATTTCTCGTCGAACTGGATGCTGAGAACACTGGTGTCAGTGGAAGTTGGAAACAGGTGAAGCGTACAGGCGCCGGTGGAGGTTGGGCATCAGTGAAAACTCTGGACCAATTTTGGGAGTTTATGGGCTTTAGGCAGGAGTGCAGTTCCGGAGCATCTACAGGCTTCATCTGGATTGTGATTGATAAAAAAAAGCAAATAAACGAATCCAAGAAGCAAAAGCCGAGTATCCCAATACCCACGGCAATCCAAGAAAACAAACCTAAGGCAGATGCTGAAACGTCTGAACCCACACCCCAGGAGCCTACCCCCAGCCAAGAACTTCAATCTACTCAGGGTGCTTCACAGCCTCAGGCAGAACCCTCACCTCAAGATACACTACTTACTGACGTACCCACAACCCCAACCTCCCTCCATTTCACATCCACCAATTACAAGAAAGTCCTAGAAACCCTCGCTTGCAGCGATTTTAGCTCTGAACTGCTTGCTCGCCTACATTCCCGTAAATGGATTGACGGTGCCGCAACTCTCCTCGGGAATGATGCCTCCTCAATGAGACTTAAAGATCAGAAGCTGGAAGGAAAAGATTGGGGTACGCCTATCGTTGGCAAACGTGCTGTAGAAGTTCCCTCTACAGTCCTTGCGCCGACAGCTACTTCTGGCGGTACTGTTAATGTACTCACTGTACGTAAAAAACACAAACGTGGTGATGAAGCCGGGAATGTGGATACGCTGAGTGCACAGGCATCAAGCAGCGTTAATGTGTTGGATGCGGGATTCATAAGGAAAAGGCCAAAGCTGGATAATGGGATTCCTGCCCCTCCATCACAGCAGGTAGAGACTCAAGGCGCAAAAATACTTGCTGCAGGGCTGATACGGAAAAAGCCAAAACCTGAAGCAAATCCTGCGCCGGATCTTTCTCCCACGCCGGTTGACGAGCAAGCCACGACTTCTCAGGGATAAAGATTATATTTGTTTGAATAGACTGGGGGTGTTACTGGGAAATTCCCATTACTTTGGGCCTGGGCCTGTGAATTCAGCCTCTGTATTGATCGCATCAGTAGTGATTCATGGTGACATATCGCTTGTAGTTGGTAAAACACATCAAATTTTCATATATATCGATAAGCTTAGTCTGGTTACTATATAATTCGGTCCTTGTAGAGGACTTGGGCCTTGATTTGTGGGACCTTCGGATTTCAACAATGGCGTTTCAGGGTAATTTATTGAGACTCGCTAGTAATCACGGCATTGTCTTAAATAATTATACTTATTCACGTTCACAAAGATTAACGATAAGATACGTTTCAGTTGGTCATGGGACTAGCATTCAAACAAGGCCTCTTGCTTTGAAGCGGCAGAGGGCGTGAGATCGGGTTGGGGAAGCACGTGTAGATAAGTGTGCAGAACATTTGGGCGAGAGAAAATTAGCTCTATACACGCCCTCAATAATAATTATTATTTAGGCTGTACAAAACAAGTCTGGTTGCATGTACAAGGCTACTAGCACTTATGCACTCAAATGTCGTATAGCTAGCTAGCTACCTTCTAGTCAGGAGACGGTATTGTACATTCCATTCCAGCGTACGATCTTATCTTGACATGAATCCAAGGTTTCAGTAACACAAGAGAGAATACAAATAAAAACAAATATGAAAGCAGAGTCGGGTAGGTGAAGCCTAGAGTACAACTAGAAAGGAAGTATAAGGGGTTTAGAAGATAAACATGGGTTTAAAGCTTTTATGTGAAAGTCAAGGTAACAGATTATCAAAGCCCAGATGAATCCAATAGCATAAAAACACGAAGCAAGGTTTGTTTAGCCACCGGTCTGATAGACAAGAGAAATAGTTCACGCAATTCCATGACCACACGGGCGGCATGACCAGTAAGTCCGAGAAAAGAAACAGATACAAATCCCCGGAACCCATTTCGCTTAATGTTCCACCCCATATGATCCCTAAGAGACCATCTGCTTTCTAATAAGCCCGAGAAATACAAGGTTATAAAACGAAACACATTGAGAATAAATATCAAACCCATTACACCCAACCCGGCCCAATAAACACACAAGAAAGAGAGGTAGTGTAAAAAAGTAGAAAATAACTCCCGCCAAATATTTGAGAAAAGGAGGAACTCCGCATCACATCAGTGCCATAATCAATCTCTCATGGCCGTGTCAGTCAGAAACGGATCAATGGCATCTCCCGTCAGTTGTAGGGCTGCGGCAGCCAAGCTTGGTGGAGCCGACGAAGAGGAAGATGGGCCACCAGCAGAAGCTGACACAGACGGGGTAGCTGAAGAGTTAGGGGAAGTGGATGCCGGCGAAGACAACACTGGCTCCCCTGTGAACAGGTTATCCGTATCGTGGTTAGTGAGCGTTTCAAACATGTGGTTAACCTGATCTCTTTCCCGTGAACTCTCCCTTAGCGATGATCCGTGCGAATGGTAATTGCTCAGTAGTGTTGGATCCATTGAAGCCCCACCACGTAAGGAACCCATTAGTATTGGTGACGTTGACATCTGAGGAGGTTGTTGATTGTATTGAGGGGAAACTTGTGATGAACTTGATGACAGCGAGTAACGCGATCCATAATCGAATTGCGGGTGGTTTAGACTGTGGGTCGGCGTGTGCATTTGCACGGGGCTCATTGAAGAGGACGGTGGGTGTGAACTCCCCTTATGAGGGGCTGGTTTAATGGGAGCCGGTTTATTAGGTTCATTCGTCTTCTTCTTGAAGGTATGGGCCTTCGTACGTAAAGTCATCGGCAGTTCTTCAGGAGTATTGACACCGTACT
>Ga0307511_10007980_pt1 | contig 10617 bp, 8 predicted proteins | sample 13_EM_MG_FD_200266 | JGI IMG/M metagenome (GOLD analysis project Ga0307511, IMG submission 200266) | Populus trichocarpa ectomycorrhiza microbial communities from riparian zone in the Pacific Northwest, United States - 13_EM | ecosystem: Host-associated > Plants > Roots > Unclassified | place... | reverse complement strand
TCCAGGAGCGGGGTTAATCAAGGCAGGGCTGAATTCAGAGTAGGGAGTTGATCATGAGATGAGTAAAGACTGACAGCTCCCAGTTCAGAGCCAATAATAGGGGACAAGTTATTAGTCGTATGCAATTGTGATTCAGCGCCTAGACTAAACTTTTCTCATTGCAGGAGAGATGAATCTCGTTCTCCAAAATGTGTAATAACATGTATACTTGGTGCTATAGATACTTTGCACCTTATGCTAGGACTTGTATATGTCAGGCTCAATGCTTCATCTTACATCCACATCCAGCATCGGGGTACCCACTATTTGGTGGGGAAAACTGTCGCCAAATCATATCATGACTGCACAGTCTTATGACTATTGTATAGGGGTGCCTGGGTGATTGCAATAGCTCCCGAGCTCGCTCCTGCTGCTTACATTACCATTGTGAATTAAAGGACGGCGTGCTGTACATGTCTGCCGGACCCTGTATGCACGATCATGCAGATGGCCAATAACGGCTCGCTAGAGCTTGTTAACTCCGAGGAGTTGTTTGTTGACCCGTAGGATATCCGGGGTACCAGCCCTTGGCCCAGAGTCAATATTAATTGGTGATTGATCATAGCGGCTAAAATGAATATGTGTAACCCCGCAAACCTACTCAATTGAGTATATTTCGGTGGAGATCCCAATGGCACAGTAAGAGGTACACCAGCCACCACGATGTCATGATATGAGAACCTTGGAACCAAATATCCTGAACTAGATGCGGTCGTCATTACCCCATGCATACTAGTGCACCTTAGTACTGAGACATGCTAAGTACTTTAAATAATCCCTACCGGCCATAGGGCTGAGCTGCCGGCAGGATTACCTCATCCCAACCATCCAATCAATTGTCGGATTTATTGGCTCGGTTAAAATCTTTGGCCATGATCATATCATGTTGACAAGCATTATATCCCTATCGGATTGAAACAACGCCACGTAGAGTAACAGGTCTCGCGATTTTATAATACTTGTAACTACCACCACCATTTTAGATGCAATGTCCATGTTGCGACTCATCTGGAGCTATAAAGAATTCACAGATGAGTTACAATATCACTTGTTAGCTATAGTATAGTCTAAGCGATAAGCGATTGATCTACATGATTGTTTGACGAGCATATACATTTTTAGTGTGTGCAAGTTCACTAGCGTGGATACATATGATGGACTTATACTTGCAGCTGCAGTGCCATGATGAACCCCAGGCCGACTGTAGCGAGTAGTCTGGTTGGCACTGTAGCGAGCCGAACTCTCGCTTGTCACTAGATCTGTGGGTCATGGTCACGCTACAACCATCAAAGCCACGGCGCCACATCCATGCGGGCACAAGTGAAAAATGTCCTGGGCGATACTGCGGCCAGCCTTGGCATGCAGTACACTAACATATTCACTAAGCAAGCGCGCTAATGCAATGCATCCAGGTGTAAGGCTGACAGGCGGTGCACGCTCAATGTCATTGGATTTGCCACGGAAGGCTCTGTTGCACTTCAAGCGGGAATGGTGAATTGTAAATGTGACCAGATGTCTACAGTAGTAGTCTCAGAGGCCTAGGGCTGGAAATGCAGCCCCTCCTAGATGTGCACTATTGCTTACAACATACAAACTTGAGTTCGTCAATTCGTTTATGGCAAGCCTAGAGAGGGAAATAGGTACTTATTTCTCCCATATACGTCACTTATCCTCTCTGGGTGTTCGGCCAACAGGGAGTGCCGTTCCGATATCAAATCGAAATGCATCTTTAACCCAGTGGTCGCAACCGAAACAAGAGTTTTCTAAGTAAGAATGACGTTTTCATGCTCCCTGTCTATGAACTATTGAATATTACCCGATGCTATGATGAAATGGAATCCTGGTATCTCAAAATAAGGCTTCCCTTTGAAGGATTGAAACAATTGGTCATCACATGGATCTACGTAGTTTCTGTTTCGGGTGCCGCGGTTCAAGTTTTCTGTGCTTGATGCTCCACCGGCATTCTAGGAGTCGGTTCCCTTAAAATTTACATGAGTCATAATTGGACCGTGCTTCGGGACCTAGACAGCGAGGCTCCGCATCATCACAAGCATGGTTCTGTAGCGTGCTACCCATTGGCTCGGGAGTCATAGCTTAGTACTAGTGCAATTGCGCCGGACGTAATACTATAAACAGGGTATTGGTGAGGCCGTTATTTCAATTGTCGGGCCGCGCCGAAGATGTAACTGTTGCTAACGGCGAAGGTCTTGCATATTTTATTATTTTATTTTATATACTCGGATACTCATATGTAGCCGCAAGGTCATGCCTAATGGAGGCCTCCAGAAGACAATATCTTCATGTGGCCGTCGCAAATAGATGATAAGGGATCGCTTATTGAAATGTATGAGGCTACGCCCAATTAAAACAGTGCAGCAACAAAAAGACAGATTTAGAATATCATGAGTCACTGTATGTATACATTTGTTCAAAAGTATGTATGTTTATGGAACATAGTATTATATATATCTAGATATCGATGGTTCTAGAGGTTGCAAGTGCATTACAAATAAGGTTGCCTGTACATCGTTCTCGTGCCCATGACATGCAGTTCTGACTCCCCTCAACGTGAATGACAAACTACCGAAAGCAGTGAACAATTGATGTTGTGTGTGAGATATCCTCAGTGTGATGTCCAAGAGCCTATGGCCAGGAGGCCCCATGGTTGGAATTGTTAAGCTGCCGAATGTGGTAGCCTAAACTTGTAGCTCGCACGCTACTATTTGATCCGAGACTATAATTCCTATGCTGTTGGGGTTGTCAGGGCAAAGCAGGGGGCGGAATAACTCTAGTCCGACCCGTCGTGAGGGCAAGATGTTGGCAATTTCCAGTACATACTTAGGCCGCGGGAATTAATATTACAAGTGGATCGTAATGGCGAGTTTGAATAGCAGTACATAGCCAACTAGTACGGTATTCAATCATGGTCAAAGTCCTGATCATCATCAGGTTAACTAGGACTTGTGATATTTTTGCTTCTTCGGTTCCACAATGCCGGGTCAATTTTATAACGCTTTGATTGAGGCTCCAATTGCAAACCGGTTGCCCGGGTAAGTCACATCGTTTCGACTTCCCGAGACCTCGAGTATTTTTAGGCTCCGGACCCGCCCCACAGGTGCCTAACCTCGTGCAACGACAAGCTGTGCACGGACCTATACATTCTCGTAGGGCCTGGGGGCGGGGAGAGTCGAGTTCTACAGAGGTCGTATTAATTTAGCAACAATTCCATTCCCATGTATTTCCGCTTTAGGAGAAATAATTTTCGTCAACAGCCCAGTTTGATTGGGATTAATTACATGGCCAATCGTAGTGCCAAGGTCGGAACCGCCTTTGGCCTGGAACATTTCAGCCCTGGGCTTCCAGAAGATTATTCCAAGATCAGCAATATCAATGCAGCGTAAAAGTTGCGCTCACAATGTTGGAATTTTTGGAATGTGTTAGGCATTGCACAACAGCTAATTTATTTTTGGAGTGAAATTAAGGGATATTTCTTCTATAACTAGAGTATAGTAATTAAAGTCAGTTTGCTAGGCAAGTTTACGACTTACTGTGAGCTGTTGAACTGCTCCCATTTTGGACTCATTAGCAGTCATTCTTGTTCTGAGGTGTGAGCTAAGGAATGCTCGTTCGAGTGAAACTAGAGTGGACTAAGTTGCAGAATTTGTTGACATATGATTGGATATTATCAGCTGCAGAAGGATCCGAGTTGGCTTTTGTGGCTAGCTGGAAGATGAAACGAAATTTCATATGCCAAACTTCCGCGTTCAAGCCGCGGATGTTGAATTTCGGGTGTGGGTGGGGCAAGTCAATTGACGTTCTCCGCAATTCAACTAGTACTCCCGTCAATCGCAATGTCAGTTTGGTTTGACAAGGCCGTGGCTGGCTTGTGGCTGGCTGGCACGACAGCTCGCTAAGGGTTTTCGAAGGTTTTGAGCACAGAATTGAAGTCTCCTACATATTACTTTTTTGTTGTGAGAACTGTATGAAGAAAGGGCGAACTCGAGGTACCCTGGTTCTGCATTCAAGTTTACATGGGTATGCAGGGACGAAATGAGCGTGAGGCGTCTCGTGCCCAATCAGCGGTGTAGCACACGCTATGGTTCAATCACAGGCGGCGGACAGTGACCCTGATGGAGCTGAACTCTAATGCCGATCTTGCCCATAACTGGAGGCGGTATTGATACCGTAGGTACATGTAGAGTACCGTAATATTGGACCCAAAATGCAGGGGCAATGGAGGACTGCCCAGAGCAGGTAGAGGATACCTCTGCACAGTATACATGGCCGGAGATATGGTACTTGCACAGTCCGGTCCCACTGCTTGCTTGCATGCTCTCATGAGCCGTGACCACCAGCTCAGCCTCGTTGCACGCGCTATGCCGCAACCGCCTTAGACGCGATTAGTCACCATGCTTGATATCTACCCTGAGGTTATGCTAAATGCTCACGGCTGCTGCACACCCTGCTGTCTCTGCGTCCACGCACAGCTGAGCAGTGCAAGACCTGGACCCTCGCGAGGATGGGTCGATGGCTGATTCTTTGTACCTCACTGCTAACCGCTATAGGCGTGACTGAGGTCTCCTGAAACTGGGTCCGGGGGTTGCCTGGCGTGAGACACCAAGCAAACGCAGCGACTCTGCCTCGCTCACTCATTCACACATCATTCACTCACTTCATCACTCGTTCCCGACTAGCCTAATCATTCTACGATATCGTTTCGAGGCCTCGGGGAGGAAGGAAGAGTAGATACGGAGAGAAGTTGGGACACCCATGGGCGCCATACGGCTGGCTTCCTGATGTTGGCTGGCTGGAATTCGGCATTTTCAACAGCCGCACGTCGTGGGGGCTTGTTATTTTCGAGTTCCAAATGGAAAAAGGAAAAAAAGAGACTCGAAAGGACCGCTCGAGACGAGAGACCCGCGGCCATGGTCACCCACCCTGATTGGTTTGTCCCGCCTATGACGGTTTGGTTTTTGGTGGAGAGCTGCTCCATGCTCGAGGGGAAATTCTTACTGATCTGTATGGTATTAGTGCCGGGTACTTACTAGTATGTCGCTATAGTGTCCAGCTCCAGACCCCGGCTAACATAACCGTCCAGTCTTCTTCTGCCTTTCCATTCCCAATAATATCATCACCCCATGCGGCCCCACACGCGAGAAATGCAATGGGGCTGTACCTGTTAGTTGATCTTATCCCGAGCATTGCCCTTGCCCAGCATATACCCGAATTCTTTCTTGATTGCCGTGTCGTAGGTATTTCGGGCGCTCCCGAGGGACCGGGGAGGGGTGAGAGGGTGTGTGTGTGGGGGGGGAAAGGCATTCAACAGATTTTCGAAACAGGTTTGGATGATTCACACTAGGTGCAGAAACCGAAGCGCAGGGTCACTCAGCAAAACGCGATGTGTTGCAAGCATCACACTTGCAGCTGGATCTCGTAGGGCTGCTGCGGATGCTAACGTTAACGGCGGAGTATGGAGGGGCATCTCGTAGGTTTGGGAAAGATTGTGTATGCAAGTGGAAGCACTATCATCCAAACATATAAGAATTGTCTGAACCCGTCTCGGAATAAACATTCTCCTCCACCATCATCAGCAACATCAACAACATTACCACCCATATCATCGACATCTTATATCAATCGACCATCCCCCTCTACCAACATCTAGCAGAATATACTTCATACCTCCTCAACATTTCCTAGTGTCCATTGGCTTTCGTATTATTAGACATACTACACTCTCACTTACATCACTTCCAGTAATCCTTTCGAGTTCCACACAACTCAAAACACTATCAAAATGTGCATCCGCATCACTGAGCGTTACGCAGTCTGCCAGTGCGTTTACTACGTACATGGTATTGATCAATGTGGTGCAGCTGGACGCTCTGGACACTCAATTCAAGAACGCACCGTTCTGGTCGGCTACGCCTGCGCTGCTCACACCGGACGTGCAATGGCCTCCAATGCCCCTCAGACCAGCCATTATCAACCAGCACATTACACAGGTGGTCGATTAGGCGTTCTTCCAGACTATCCAGGCACCGGGAGCTCTAGGGGCTCATCCCAGGGCCCGCATCAGTACCGCTATTAGAGAGAGTTGAGATTGATGATTAGGCGTCCCTCTATCCAGCATATTTCCACATTCGACAAGAGATATATCAGGGCATTTGACGATATGCATTGAACGACATGCTACACCCGGAAATGGAGGCGATTTGATTCAAGACGACTGAGGCGACGAACGGGAAACGCAGCGCGAAAAGATATGAGTGCTTCTACTTACTTTCTAGCACTGCCGCTGGCTGATGATCCCGCGGGCGTATGGCATGACTAACGGCAGCGGCGCACCTTATATCCTTTGCGCATTATTCTTCACTTCATTTCTTTTGATATCACAATATCCCCTGCTTTCATAATTCGCATTTTTCAAGCATTTCATGGCGTTCATCGGTTTATCATGGGAGCATAGCATAGCATTACCTCATATACCACAGCATAGCATTTGCATTTGTATTTCTTACTATTCCCCCACTTTTATTTCGCATTCGACATTGTCACGTTCTCCCTGAGGGTTAGGCGATGACCATGCCTCCATTGCATGTATGAAATCCGGGCACACCCCGTTTTCTGTACCATTTCCTTGTCTGCTAGAATCTTCCGTTATTCGTAGAGTTTAAATTTCATTTGCTATCTTAGGTTCATGCCAATTGAATATTTCGTTTATATCTTTTGCTTTGTGCTTTAGCGTTTTTAGTATTTATCATTCATCTCAGCATTCACCAATATATCCTTTTTCAGACCAGCTTTTCCTCTATTCCCTCTAACTTGCATAGAAACTAACGCATCGCATATCTCACATCCACTTATAGTACCCGAGATGAGGCATGGTAGAATGGAACGCTCGCTTGGAAAGTGGGTTCCCTCTATCTATCGTTTCCGTTTCCCCACTCTACCTCTTGACCGTTGCTCCCACCCTGAGGTAAGCAAGCGGTTCCTGGTAGCCGTGGCTGGTTCCCATTATTGCGACTTTCCTTAACATTTTAGTTCCTGTCCCCAAATTTTCATGCGATTTCAAAGTCTCGTTCCACTGTTCAATTTTAGATCTCGCTCATTTGCTTGCATGACTTGTATTAGCTTCTTTCTACCCCTGCCTGATACAATAATATCTATCGAGGGAAGCGAGGACTATACCCTATGGAATATAGAACGAGCGGAGTGGAACCAGGACCAGGACCCTGTCTGCATACTAATATTAGATATCTAGCATTCCTCTACCTTTTTGTATTATGTTAATATAGTTCTAGTGTATATGTATGTCGATGATATGGAAGCTGCTAGCAGTGAATAAATTCAATGTTGGAAAAAGGCATCGGAAATGGCCGCTCAGTTGAGTGACAGAGTCATAGTGCATGAATAGGCTCCAGTGTCAAGTTTGGATATGATTAATGTACATCTCGAACGTTTCATGTTCGTTCTGATCATCTACTAGGATGTAAGTAGATCCTCCGCACAACACCACCGTCGCTTGATAGTAATGAGCATATCGACTTTCATTGGTAAACTGCGGAAGGACACTGAACCTCCACCAATTTTAGGAGCTGACTAGTTGCAGGGAATAACCCGTTTCCAACGGGCATACAACTTCAAGCACCTAAGTAGCCTCGTTTCCATCAATAATTGACTTGGAGTAAGGGAAATGGTAGCACCTACATTATTATCACCAGATTATCAATATGAAAAAAGATAGATGTAGCATATTGGGTCCGCATGGTACCGAGACAGACCTAGCAAAGTTCGAGCTATAGCGGGGCAGCCCATACACATTTTATCTGTACACAGTAGCATAAGTATAGCTAGGCAAGTTTTGGCGGAATTATACCTAGTCTACAGCTCTACTATCTCGGTACCCCGTAGAACAACCTATTCATATTCATGCAAACCGGTGAAGAACCAAGAACTGTAAATTGAAGTACTTTATGCAAGGTAAGTTGGTACTACCGTAAAAGTGGGTTTCCCAATTTTAGGATTCGGCGAGCCCGGGTATCTTAGTCAAGTATGTACGTACATACAATGCGCGGGCAAAAGTATCCGCGCATCCCGGGCCTCTTGCATGATATGTAGCTTGTGTGGTGAGGCCTGGCGCGATAGTTGACAACACCGTGTCTCTGGTTTCAGGTTGCGTAGGCTGCATATAATTTGCAGGCGCTTTGACCCTCAAGAGCGGGGTACCTATAATGGCAATTCGCGGGGCGACACGCCTGCGGTACGTGGGGGATGCAGAGTCATCATTGTACGTACAGTATATTAAATTCAATCCCCAGCCTCATGATGGATTGATGATTTGGAATTTCTAGATGTGGTGGAATATCCCACCTTAAAGTGTATTGATCATTAACGGATCCAAGGGTGTATACGATACCGCACCTATTTATTTATAAAAATAGTTGTGATCAAGTGTCCAGGCACTGGGATCTTTGCAGAGCGTTACCCTGCTCACAATGGGAGATCTAGATGCCGATCATATCGCAATCGGGGGGGCTACCATGTGGTCTTTGCTCTCTGCAGTGTGGTCCCTGCTTCCGCGTTCCAAGCTTAAGATAGTCGTGTCATGGAGGTGGATAGGGTGACGACACCCTATATGAAGTGCGAATAATAATAACAGATGCTGCCTGCCTGTGTGAACTAATTGACATTGTCAGAGTCAAATCCAGGCATCGACAGCCGTAGAAACTCATGGTCAGTCTATAGCTAGAACTTCACTACTAGAGGGATATTGTGCGGCCGCGGTAATCTAGGCACAGAATTCGAACTCTGGCATAGGTAGATTCTTTTTTTTTAACATTCGCGCACTTCGCAATGGGAAAGATCTCGGGACGAACAGTGAAGATCCCAACTAGTTGAGGATGTCTATCCCAAGTTTAGCTTGTCCTTCTGTCAGTTGCAACTCTGCGGGCCATCGGGTGGGCCCCATATGCGCTAGCAGCTTTCAAGACTCTTGATGGTACGTGCAGTTACAATTGGAGCGAAACACAAGCGAGATGTGGCCCGTGCATATCTAGAAGTCAATTGCTTAGTCTGATTTGTTTGTGATAGCTTAAGCGCTTAAAGGTTCCGGATTCGGAACTTTTGCGCTAGTACCTATGTACTTCTCGATATGATTCCCTTGCGCTTATTTAAATTTACTGTAATTTCTTCTCGTGTCTATGTTTAATTTGTAATGCTTTGAATATGTGAGGTACCACTATAGCCAATACATATTGTTAATATAAATGCAAAAATCTGTATTATTTTCCGTGTACGGTCTGCCCGGATGTGATCGGGTCGCTGCTGTATAACTGTATAGCCAAAAGATCTATATTTGGCGATTGATTGCGTCGCCGATATATCTTGCAATTTCCGGAATTCGAGTACTGGGCAACTAGACAACTGTACATTACTTTTCCACAAAATAGAACAAACTGGGAGTCCACTAAATGGTAGAGGGGAACAGGGAGTTTGTTTATCGCTACAATGAGTATTTGGTCACGTGTATCTCTCCTATACGAAACTGGACGGATACTTAGCTGACAATTATTTTACCTAATCAAAACACCTATCCCTACCTAGTAAGGTACCCCGCATTAGCCGATCTGGAATCCAGTCGGAGTCGGCACGAAGTAAATATCGATATCGGAAGGACCGGACCGAGGTACACGGCTCATCCCGTCAACCTTGAATAAAAGTAGAGTTCAGCCTACGAAATTAGCATCCATTCTACGCACTCGACGTCAGTTCATCAAACAGAGCAATTACGAGCTAGATTTATAGGTGTTTTGTTGAATACGAACAATAAACATAACACCTCGACAATGTCCGGCCCACAACAGAAAATTACCCTCTATTTCGACTTGGTCTCATCCTTCTCTTTCCTTTGTTTTGCTACCCTGCTCACGCACCCATTATTCACACAAAAAAACGTGGTAGTCACCTTCACTCCCGTCTCTATCGGGCTCGTCATCAGGCAATCTGGTAACTCCCCACCCATCGTCCCGGGCAGAAAAAGTGCGAAGCAGGACTATCTCATCAGGGATTTTGCTCGGAGAGCGAGGGTGTTGGGTGTGCCTGTTCTGAAAGGGTTACCAAAGGGATTTCCGGGGGGGGTTGATACTAAGCCGGTATGACTAGTCGTTGGGAGATTTATGATAGGACCGTGGAGACTAATGAATGGGGCGGAGTGTAGATATTGCGAATGCTTTTAGTTCTCCAACAGGACTTCGGGGAAAGAGTATATGTGGAAGCAATTGAGAAGTTCTACCAGGCCCTCTGGCGGGATGGAGTTGATTTTACTGCTCCAGAGATATCAAGGGCATTGCTTTTATCACTTAATCTACCTGGAGGTCCGGATGTGGAGATCATTTTAAAGAAAGCGGAGAGTGAGGCTATTACGGAGTTGTTGAATAGGAATACACAAGAGGTTTTAGACCAAGGGGGGTTTGGATTACCGTGGATTAAGGGTTCGTTCCACCACCCCATTCTTTTTAGCGTTCTCCGTTTTTTTCTATCATTACCGGATAACTTGCTTACCCGTTGCTGGTTGGT
>Ga0307511_10007979_pt1 | contig 10618 bp, 12 predicted proteins | sample 13_EM_MG_FD_200266 | JGI IMG/M metagenome (GOLD analysis project Ga0307511, IMG submission 200266) | Populus trichocarpa ectomycorrhiza microbial communities from riparian zone in the Pacific Northwest, United States - 13_EM | ecosystem: Host-associated > Plants > Roots > Unclassified | place... | reverse complement strand
GCTCCAACTGCCGCAGAGCTCTATTCCCAGGCAATCGCCTCCTCCTCTGCGCCACTCGCAGATCCCCAGGGCCATTTTGCAAACGGTGTCACCCGTCTCCCTCCTATCCTCCAGGTGGAAAAGAAGCAGGTCACCACCTCCGCTACACAGGCTGCCAGCGCTTCGAGGAGAAGGAACGAGGCCCATTTCATCTGCCCCGTCCCAGGCTGTGGGAGCACGTTCACGCGTCGGTTTAACCTCAGAGGTAAGTGCGACTGTGAATATCCTTCAGTCGGCCCGTCTTTCCATCATATTCCTCGTTTTCCATTCCACTCGTCCTGTCTTGTTGCACATCTCCACATCTCTATCTAATACACGACTAACCACCCATTTTGGTCGTCTAGGTCATCTTCGATCACACACAGAAGAACGACCATATGTATGCGAGTATCCCGATTGCAAAAAGGGATTCGCAAGACAGCACGATTGCAAGTGAGTCTCCTGTCCGTTCCTTTACTGTCACCCGTTGCTTCTGCATTCCCACACGGGTGCTGTGCTGTGGGCCCACTGCCACCTCCGATGCTCTATCACCTCGTTTTAATTCATATATCTAGTTATACGCGTTTGTCCCATTCATTGGCTCTGTCAATCCCCGTCATGTGTACTGCATCCTTTTTTCTTTGCCGTCTTCTTTTGCGTGTGGCAGATATACTCATTTAATTTTCCCTTTCCCCTATCCACCCATCGCGTGTGCACATGCAATGCATTCACATGCTCCGATATGCACGCGTACGTACAGACGGCACCAAGCGCTACATGCGAACAGGTCGCAGGCGAACGTGTGCCAAGGGTGTAGGAAGACGTTTAGTCGGCTAGACGCTCTCAACGTAAGTCGCCCATTTTGGGGTCGGTCCATATGCTGACTGGCTTGGGAATCCTTGCTCCTTGTTGGATTTTCGTTCGGTCTTGGCACGTGTCTATTATTGGCGTCATGGGAACGGCTCTGCAGCGACATCGTAAGTCTCTGTCCTTTAGCATTCGCTTTTGGCACACTGACCATGTGTTGTATTCCTAGTCCGTTCAGAAGGCGGTGCCGAATGTCGGCAAGCTGTAGAAGCGATGCAGCAAGCTCAAGCTGCACAACAAGAGGTGCATGCCCAAGCTGTTCAGGTTGCGCAGCAGGTCGTGCAAGCTGCCCAAGCTGCCCAAGCACAATCCCAATCTGGACAAGTCCCGCAGTTGGCACCACTTGAACCCCAGAAACCGCAAGTAAAACCGCCGCTGCCTCAGGGCTCGCCGCAGAGCCCGAGTGGAGGGGTGTCAGCTCCAACGACCTTGACTAATTCATGATTGTGGAGTCTATACTTGGGTGTGAGATGACTTGTACTGTAGGATGTATATACTCATGAGTACAGAGGGACCTTCCTTAGACCGCTATGACACTTCTTCCCGCTTTCCAACTTGCTTTGTTGTAGGAAAAAAACACATGATTCATGCATCTTCCCATTTAGGCAGTGAGTCGAGTTCTGAAACCGTCGTGTCGAAGAACCATGTCGCTCCCAATGCTGGTCAATGGAGGCTCGGAGTGTGGGCCAACCAACCCTCTCCAAGGACTTGCGAAGCAGTTTGACCAGGACCGCGGTCCGCAACAGGTTCGGGATATCTAGTTCTTCCCCGGTCGTGTGTTGAGTCTCTGCTTTATGTATAGGACAGGGCGAGGCAGGCTCAGGAGGTATGTATGAACTGTACATTGCGTGATCCCTAGACTGACATTCGTGTCCATCGTACGCTGTACGTCCACGATACTGAACCGACAAGACATTCCGAACCACACAATTACCCACTCCAGAGCTTCAGCATGACGCAGCACGATTCTTTGCTCCAGCTGCTGATAAGCAGGGGGTGATGGCGAATACAACAAAGCAGCAGCATTTTCAACATGTCTTTGACATGGCCGGACTGCACGAAACGTTATCCCAGCTGGCCCCCCCTGGACCTAACACATCCGTGCAATCGCCGCTTGCAGGCTTCGCGGGTGCTGGGTGGGCAAGTGATTTCATTCTGAATTATTCCCAGCACCAACATGCACAGAGGAAAGGGCAGCTGCTGGGGACACCCTCAACTGCGACTGTCAGGGAGGATGTTCAGAGTCCCATTTCTGCGGGTGCGGCACCACGGGCAGCTCCGTATACGCATCAAATGAGTTCAATGGGAATGCCCATGACTACTATGGCCACTCCGATGCTGGGACAGGTCCATGGTCAGATGCATAGGCCGGCGATACAAAGCGATCGTGGGTCATATCGTATTGCATTTATTAGATGGTGTCTTAATGCATGGAATGTAGATACGCTATGGGATAAAGAATTCCAATCTCAAGAACACCTTTTGCACACCTCTACACTCACACCCGTAGCTTCTGTAAAAGAAGAGAACGTCCACGAACTTCAGCGGTCATCCGCATCCCCAACAGATGAGATGGCCCGGCTTGCTGCCCAAGTGATTGAAGCAGTGGAGCACGAGCAGAATCCAAAATTCAAGGAAAGCGCGTTTATGGGTTTGATGCTCCAGCTGCGTGACGGTGACGTCGTTTTGGACCAGAATGGCTTCGTAGCAAGCGATTCTACTTCCACCACCGTCCCCATCAACCATCTTCCTCTCTCCACCTCTATTGACGTGAAAGGCAAGGGAAAGGCGCGGGACATCAATGTATCAGGCACTACACTGACAGCAGGGGGTATCACCTCCCCTTCGTCGTCGTCCACGCAAGAGCGGGAGCAGGACGCGGACGAGGCTTATTTCAAGCAGGAGAACGCCGAGTACAAAGCTTGGTGGGAGGCATACCATGCGGGACCGTCTACCACTTCTACTATTACGGAACTCTCGACCGCTACCGCGGAGTTGTCTGCCATGTCCCCTTTGCAGCGGAAGCGAAGGGAGATAGGACAGTGGTACGAGATGCAGAACGCATGGGATGAATTCGAGGCAACAACGACTGGCGTTCGGCCCGTTGTGGAGTATAAGTTCCAAAAAGAGAACCTGTATTTGAAGGAAGGGGCAGAAATGGGAGGAACGAGGAATCATACCATGCATACGGGGGCCGTAGATAGGACATACGAGGTAAGTGGTTTGCGCTATCTCGCTCTCCCTCCACTTGAAGGTCGGGAGAAGCTAAAGGTAGATGGTTGCTAACACTCCTCGAAATGATACTCAGAACATACTCGAGCTCGAAGCAGCAGTCCAACAAGATCCCTACAATGCAAACGCGTGGTATGAGCTTGGCGTCCGACAGCAGTCGAGCGAACGGGAGAGCAAAGCCATACAGGCTCTGCGTCGATGTCTTGCCATCGATCCGTCTTACCTTCCGGCATGGCTCGCACTTGGGGTATCGTGCACGAATGAAAGCAACCGGACGGGCACGTACAATGCAGTGCGAGAGTGGGTAACGAGGCATCCTGATCCGAGATACAGAAAGATTGTGAAGGAGAGGGCAGGTGGGGCGTTGGAGAGCGGTGAACCGAAGAAGTTAGTGGAAATATTGATCGAAATGGCGAGAGCCTCGGGCGAGGTGCAGCAGGTGGATGCGGATGTCCAGATCGTGTTGGCTGTGCTGTTGAATGCGATGGAGGTAGGTCGTTCTTCGATGCTCGTGCATATTGACCAAAACATCCTCAGGATTATCCAAGGGCCTTGGATTGCTTCCTCACAGCACTGGCCATCCGTCCTGATGTAGGTCTTCACCTGTGTTTACGTGTTCTGATTATGAATGATGCTTTCTCCCACAGGATTGGCTCTTGTATAACCGAGCTGGAGCGACGATGGCAAATAACGGCCGTGCTGAGGAGGCTCTGGCGTATTATTACCGTGCGTTAGAGTTGAATCCTGGGTATATCCGGGGGCGGTATGTCTTGCTGTACGTTTCAAGGAAGCATTTTAATGATGCGCAACGTGCTGCAGATACAATCTTGGCATATCCTGTGTTAATCTACATGTACGTACCTGCGACACCCTGTATTGTAAACTTACTGACTATTATTGGTCCATGCAGCGTTACGAAGAAGCAGCCACACACATTCTCGACGCTCTGGTCCTTCAAGATAGCGAAGGTGGCGATACTGTGAATGGGATAGTGGAAGGGTCTGCCAATAGGCGGGGTGTAACGTCGTCTGCACTATGGGACACCTTGAGAACGGCATGTCTGAACCTGGCGAGAGCGGATCTGGCCTCAATGTGTGACCGTCGGGATCTGGATGGTGGGTGCCATTCCTCGCATACGCATCGTCTGATAGATCTGATTGCCTGATGTTACACAGGATTTAGGAGCATTTTCAACGGTGAGATATCACTGCAACAAAATGCAAGGATAATGTAGGGATTCTGGTAGGAATGGAGAGGGACTGCTGGGGGCTCTGGGACCCTGGCCAGCAGGGCATTCGTACACTGGGGGAGCGGTGGGGCACGGGGGCCCACGCTTGCTAGGACTACGATAGTTTAGTGCGACAAAGTCTAGGACTCTCATGCCGGAATAATACACATAAGATTTAGGATGGTGAAATGGTGGAAATCACATCACAATCTCGACGATATACTTTTCACATAAATCTGTTGACCCAGGCTGACGGATTCTTGACAATTAATTACTCCCCATTGCATGTCACGCTACAAGCGAAAGAGTCAGATAAGAGACATGGACGTAGTACAAAGAATGCATACAAGATGAGGAACTTTGCCCAGGCGGAATGCCCAGCCTTTTGTTCCTCTCCTCCTTGTCGCGTTCCCTCGCCTTTGTCCTCTCAGACACCATGTTGAGGAAAGCGGCCGCCTGTGGATCCTCATCGCTGAACTGGTGTTCGGCGAACTTCTTCATCCGAAAGAGGGTCCTTTGTTTTTGCTCGAACTGAGCTTTTTGCTGGGCAACAAGCTCACGGATCTCTTGGACGTCTGAATCATTCATTGGAATCATGGTTGGGGAACGGCGAAGCATGGCTGTGAGTCGCAAATTTGTTTGGTGCAACAAAAGACGTCCATCGACGGCTGTTTGGTCACAACACAGCGCCGCGCGCAGTACTCAAGTGCCCAACGTCACCGCAGTTGGTACAACTCAGCACAATACCAATCCATCCAATCCAACCTCGAACCAAGTAGCTAGCCATGGAAGCCGTCATGCGTGTCACCGACGCTGTCAAGAGGCTCAGAGTAAGTAGACTCAGACTGGGCTGCTCTTGGATGCCCCATGTCACGGCTGAACATCCGTTTTTTTTATATAGGAGACACGTCTTAGTGCCCTCCGCTCTCCCACTGAGTTCTTCGACTTTCACCGTATCTCCAGGCCTGGGGATGTGAACCAGGCTGTTTCAGTGAGTTGCTCCAGCACACATACTATGGGCTCCACGATGACTGACAGCGACCTCACAGCGCATATCGTACAACACCCGGTATTTCTCTGCAAACTATATGCTCATCATAGCCATTCTCGGGGTATATGCCATGTTAGTACCACATTATAATACACTCCTGTCATCCTTCCACCGTTGTGAGATAGTTCGTCCGTGCTAATGATATCCTTTCCAGCCTCACAAGCCCTCTTCTCCTGTTCTCCCTCGCTTTCCTTACTGGAGGATTCGCTGCTATCAACAAGTTCGGTTAGTTCTCACGCAAAAATTACTAGCGTCACATATTCTGACTGGATAATTTTTCTTTGTTTTGCTTCCGTCAGCTCCTGATCCGGTCCAGGTTGGTGACCACGTCATAACCCAAAAGTCCCTGTATACTGCTCTCTTTGTGATCGGCCTTCCGTTATTGTGGTTGTCGTCTCCTTTCATGACCTTCTTCTGGCTCGTCGGCGCGTCATCCTGTCTCATTCTTGGACACGCCAGTTTGATCGAGCCGGGTATTGAGAGCGAGTATGCAAATATCCAGGACACCGTGTAATGAACGAGACGTCACGATTCCCGCATGCCGTCGTATTATTATCCAAAGTACCCTTCGTCGAATTGAGGCCGTTGACAGGGATCACGGACATTACCTTCCTCCGATTTACTCGCTCAATTCTGTGGATATAGCGGTTTCACAATCTCCTGTTTCGTTTATGGACCCATTACATTTTCAATTGATTGCTACCCTCGATATGACGAATAATGGCCACTGCTCTGCTTTACTAGACCCTACGAATACTATGTCTCTTCGCCTTTCGAATGATCCCATCAAGGATCTCAATTCGCTGTATGATCAATCGTTGCACTCATATTGTTGTTGCGATCATCGCGTCGCCGAGTGGCAACACAATGGGACTTTTCTTCGTCATAGTCCAAGTATGCCGTGGTTAGTAGTAACCGTTTCTAGGCAATATAATAGTCTCGACTCCGAGGGCTGAACACCTTTTCTCCTCTAAATAGTGTGTACATGCATCCATACATCTAGGGTGCAGATTCTATTCTATTCCCAATACCAGCATGTCCACTTCCCGAGCCCGTGCAGACGCAGTCACCGATCGACGTCGACCAAGCGTTTACGCGCCAAGGGCAGGCACCCACCAAGCATAAGGTACCAACAGCACCATTGAATGTGACGAGTCAAAGCGTTATGGTCGACAGCAACGCCCAGTAACCGTCTCTAGGCAAGACAAAAAATGGTAAAAAAACAAACGGTCAGCCCGCAAGTAGCAATGGTAATGGAACATGGATTCTAATAGAATGAGGTTTCTTTTAAACCAATAACCGAGATAACCGGTTTTCGCTATTAAAAACAGGGTCTTTGCAATGTCCCATGCATGTGAGCGGAAGAAAAATAGGAGTGACCGAAAATATGCGATCTAAACGCTAGCACATAAGTTGTTGTATAGCACTGGAGGAATACATAAAGTTAAGCCACGATTTTTTAAGGGCTGAAGATATAAACAAGGAGAGAAGGCTGGTGCCACAGCACTGGCTATAATAGTGGCAGCCACTGACCTTTGTGTCCGCCAAGCCGCCACCAAGTGTAGCTAGTTAGTGGATCCGAAGCAGCAAGGGGAGCATTCGCGCACCTATGACGATGCTAGGCAAGTCAAATATGTCGCGTCGTATAGAGAAGCAAAACGTGGCCGGTATCGGTGCACCAGAGGGTTTCAGAAGAACACAATGTGAATAGACGGACTTGGTGGTGTTCTCGAATGCATGGGTAGCAAAGTTTTCCCAATATTCAACAACTGATTGGTTCTCGAAGAGCTGGTGACAGGGTAATGTGAGATGCGGTGGGTATAGACGAAGTTGAGATGAAGATCGTTGTTACCTCATAAATATATTTCCTCTTCCCGACCAATTCATCGATTGGCCATTCTGTCAGCATGCAGAACTCAGGCGCCACCAGGCAGATCTCCCCAGTTCGCCGCCATACCACAGTCGGAGTGCCGCTATATGAAATGAGCTTCTCGAGTTCCTACGGCAGATTTAGATGCTGTAAAAGGATACAACGTTGACCATGGTAACTCACTAGCAATGAGCGCTGGAAGCACTTCTCCACAAATACTTCATCCGCTTCCGTCAACGGCATTTGCAATGCAATGAGTGACGGGCGGTAAATGGCAAGTGCTCGTACAATGCGGAGGATGTCATTTTTCTCAAAGCTGCCATCCAAAAACCCAAAACATCCAAAGGATGCCAAGACACAATATTAGGATTTGACCACAGGGGCCACTCACGCGCGAGGTCTCGACGCGAGAATGTACGCACCGACTCGGAAGATGCTTCATAAGGAAGTGGTAGCCTTCCGTGTAATCATATGGAGCTGTTACATTGAGAGGCTGGTGACGTTTAGTTTTGTAAGGGGGCTAGAGAGCGAGCAAGTATACGAACAGAATGATGATCAGAACCACTCGGATGTATTGAATTCACTGGTGATGGCGATGGATGCGACGATGACACGATCGATTGAGAGCCAGTCTCTTGTACCATGACCGCAGGCGACGGATTTCTACCATCGCGGGTATACCGCGAGGGAACGGGTTGCATCGAACCCGTGACTTGGCCTGTTTGTATCTGGTCGTATGGATGTGTATACTGCAAGTCTGTTGAACCCTGCGTGGGAGAATAGGACATGAATGTGGGAGACGACCGAGAAGGAGGGAGAGCTGTTTCAGATGGAGGAATAGCAAGTTGTACTTGGTCCCCAAAACCTGGGCCGTATGAGTTGGCTGACCTGCTTTGGATGTATTGAGGCTGGGTGTGTAACGGTTCAGGGGACCAGGCTGAACTCTGGAGAGCGGAAGGGATAGGCGGTTGTGAGGGTGACGGTGCACTAGCCGAGTCTGGTGGACTTGGATTGCCCAATATTGCTGATAGGATAGAATACTCCAAGTTTGCGGCTTCAGAGCCAAATGCAAAATTAGGGTCGAAACTGAGGTTGAATAGGGGGTCGGCGGTGGCTGGGAACGGGTCCGCTGGTGCAGTTAGCATGACGAAGAATGGGGAGATAAAAGGAAGAATTTACGTGGTGGTAAAGGTACAGGGATGGGCTCTTGCTTTTCCTTAGGCGCTGACTGTCTTTTCTTTAGTTGCTCTATACACGTGATCAGGAGTAGTGCAGGGAAGGATGCTACTGATGAAATACCAAGTTCGTCATCATCGAGCAAATACTTGGCTTTCTTGCGATGTCCTTCGACGCAACAGTTTGCCATTCCGCGCTTAATACATCGCTGGCAAGGGCGCGCTAGATCAGGCGCCTGTGAGATGGATGGAGAGGCGGCTATAAGTTATCTATGTACTTACAGTCGTCGCAAGTGAGATGAGCTTTCTGACAATGTGCACAGGCACGGTTAGCTTTCTTTTTTTTGGGGCCATCTCTGTTCTTTCGGGGTGGTTGTGAGGAAGAATCCCCGCTCTCGTCTGGAGTAGGAGCGCGCCTTCGTTTTCCGGTTGCGCAAGCTCTGCGCTTTGATGGCGTGGGTTCGGCCAGCTGGTCCTGGGACATCTGGGCTGGGTTCACGTATGCAGTGGCGGCGGGCATTGCTGACGATGAGGAGTCGACAAAGGAGGTGTCTGGACGAGTAAGGATAAGCGGTGGGCTGGTTAGGGAGAGTGTCATGGGTACATGCACAAGTTCGACCTTAAGCGTCGTTTGCTGGCCACGAGGGAGGAGGCCGCACAGATATACTACGTGGATAAGGCGATTGACGAGCTAGCAGACCAGTGGGACAGGCAAAGGACATCGGCCGCAAACCATTTACATCATTGAGCCATTGCTATGATTGTTTTATTTTATTTATTTATTTATTTTATGGGGTTGCCAGGTCAGGCGAAATGATGGGGCGCATGTGCAGCGTTCGTGCACCATCCACGGCCGAATACCCGCGACGATGAAATTCCTGATGGTGAACTTATGAGGCATATATATCATAGGAAAGACGTACTCGCCGCCACGTATCAAGCTACCGACGGTGAAAACATATACAAAACATTCCCCATGATTGCCCTGATAGGCAGGTGCTCATCATGCTCGCCGATCTCATTGCCAGACTTGCCACCGGCCTGGGTCGCCAGAGTGCGAGGCTCGAGCTCAGATGGATGAGGGAAGCTCTGACGCCGTCCGACCCTCCCACGACACTCGTGGCTATGCTCGAGCGAAGGTTACGAGGTGAACCACTCCAGTACATCTTGGGTAAGTTGTCGCAACCAAGGTTTCATCCTGACGCATCATGACTACTCCAGGCACCACGCCATTCGGACCGCTGAGCCTCCTCTCCCGGCCACCTACCCTAATACCCCGCCCAGAGACTGAGCACTGGGCTCTTCGTCTCGCTAGCATCGTCTCTCCCTCCAGCACTCGTCCGCTCTCGGTATTGGATCTCTGCACAGGTTCAGGCTGCATACCACTCCTGTTATGTCATCTCTGGCCATCAGGCAGCGCTCGCGCATTTGGCGTGGACGTTTCAGAGGATGCAATCAAGCTAGCCACCGATAATGCGGCACGATGTCACATCGCCACAGCCCGCGGTGACCATGTTGACAATTCCCGCAATGTGTTCACGCCCGTTCTGGGTGATCTCTGCGATCCGGATCTTCTCAATTCCTTACCAGCACCTTTTGACCTTGTCACGTCCAATCCCCCATACATACCAAGGAAGCAGTATGACCAGCTCTCGCCCTCTGTCAAAGATTACGAAGACCCACGTGCATTGCTTGGCGATCTGCCGGGCTTGCCAGTCGAGGATGGTCTATCCTTTTACCATTTAATTGCTCGCTTCTTGGCCCAGAAAGGCGTTCTCCGCAACCGAGCTATCGTCGCTTTAGAAGTCGGTGATGGACAAGCACAGGCAGTCGAAACCATCCTGCACAGGTTTGCCGGTCTAAGAAATACAGAGACATGGACGGACCCATGGGGGAAGCAGCGTGTGGTCCTTGCACGTGCATGAAACGGATTCTGACATGGGTTTGATAATATAACTAATTGGACCTGCCCCGCATTCCATCTGGGCATTTTATGTATGCTGTCTTTCTCCATGTTATCGCGACTGCCTCGTGTTTCTAATACATCCATTAAAAATAGGAACATCTTGTCTCGAGTCCTTTTTTGATTCGTACACTGCCTGGAAGGACTCGTGAACGATGTCGTTAATTGGATCGAACGAGAACGCCAAGAAAGCTTGTTCTAATGGTATGTGACG
>Ga0307511_10007978_pt1 | contig 10618 bp, 8 predicted proteins | sample 13_EM_MG_FD_200266 | JGI IMG/M metagenome (GOLD analysis project Ga0307511, IMG submission 200266) | Populus trichocarpa ectomycorrhiza microbial communities from riparian zone in the Pacific Northwest, United States - 13_EM | ecosystem: Host-associated > Plants > Roots > Unclassified | place... | reverse complement strand
GAACCTCCGCACGTCGTTTCCCTCCGGCGGCGGACTCGTTCACGCCGTCGACAACGTCTCCTTCAATGTCCGCAAAGGCGAAGCGCTGGCGCTCGTCGGCGAGTCGGGATGCGGAAAGAGCGTCACGGCAATGTCGATCATGCGGCTGGTCGCGCCGCCCGGACGCATCACTGCCGGCGAGGTGCGATTCAAGGGGCGGAACCTGGCTGATCTCTCCGAGCGCGAGATGCGCACCGTGCGCGGCAACGACATCGCCATGGTCTTTCAGGAGCCGATGACGTCGCTCAATCCCGTCTTCAAGATCGGCGCGCAGGTCGCCGAGGCCGTGAGGATTCATCACAAGGTGTCGAAGAAAGAAGCGTGGAAAAAAGCGGGGGAGATGCTGGAGCTGGTATCGATCCCGGATCCGATCAAGCGCCTCGACGACTATCCGCACCAGCTTTCCGGCGGCATGCGCCAGCGCGTCATGATCGCCATGGCCCTCTCCTGCGATCCCGAGCTGCTCATCGCCGACGAACCGACGACTGCGCTCGATGTCACCATCCAGGCCCAGATCATGGAGTTGCTGGCTTCGCTCCAGCAACGCCTGGGACTGGCCATTCTTCTCATCACGCACGACCTCGGCGTCGTGGCCGAATTCTGCGAGCGGGTGATCGTGATGTACACGGGACGCATCGTCGAAGAAGCGCCGGTGCGCGACCTTTTCGCCGATCCCGCGCATCCCTACACGCGAGGACTTCTCAAGTCGCTGCCCAGCGTCGGCGCCAACGAAGGGCAGCACCGCCTGCCGACGATCAAAGGGATGGTCCCCTCGATCAACAACCTCCCGCCCGGCTGCAAGTTCAATCCCCGCTGCCCGGACGTGATGGACATCTGCCTCGGCAATGAGCCGGCCCGGATGATCGTCGGACCGGGACACGACGCGCGGTGCTATCTGCATGGGGATGAGGCGGATCCGGAGCGGGTAGGAGAGGTTTGAAGTGTTGAAAAGCGATTCACCACAGAGGCACAGAGAACACAGAGACAGAGAACACAGAGAAGGTCTCTGTGCACTCTGTGTCTCTGTGGTGAATTCGCTTTCTGGGGTCCGCCAATGAGCGAAACCCTGCTCGACGTCCGCGACCTCACCAAATACTTCCCTGTCAAGCGCGGAGTCCTCTCCCGCGTCGTGGCCCAGGTCAAGGCAGTCGACGGAGTCAGCTTCAGTGTCAACCGCGGCGAGACGCTTGGACTGGTTGGCGAATCGGGATCGGGCAAGACGACCGTTGGCCGCTGCATCCTTCGCCTCATCGAACCGACCTCCGGCAGCGTTGTCTTCGAAGGCGAAGACGTTCTCGCTCTCGACTCCGGCGACATGCGACGGATGCGACGGAACATGCAGATCGTCTTTCAGGATCCGTACGCGTCGCTCAATCCGCGGATGACCGTCGGAACGATCGTGGCCGAGCCGCTGATCATTCACGGCGGCATGTCGGGCAGCGAGCGGGATGCGCGCGTGGCGCAGCTCCTCGAGACGGTCGGACTCAGTCCTGACTACCGCAAGCGCTACCCGCACGAATTCTCCGGCGGACAGCGTCAGCGAATCGGAGTGGCCCGCGCGCTGGCCACCAATCCAAAGTTCCTCGTGCTCGACGAACCGGTCTCCGCGCTCGACGTCTCCGTTCAGGCGCAGGTCGTCAATCTGCTGCAGGACCTGCAGGAGCAGCTCGGGCTGACCTATCTCTTCATCGCCCATGATCTCTCCGTCGTCGAGCACATCTCCACCCGTGTTGCAGTGATGTATCTCGGCAAGATCATGGAGCTGGCCGGGCGTCGCGAGCTGTACGCCGATCCGCTCCATCCGTACACCAAGGCGCTGCTGTCCGCTGTGCCGATTCCCGATCCGACGAAGCACAAAAACAGGATCATCCTCAGCGGCGATATCCCCACGCCGCTGAATCCGCCCAGCGGCTGCGTCTTCCACACGCGCTGCCCGATCGCTCGCTTCCCGATCTGCGGAGAGACGGTGCCGCCGCTGATCGAGCACAAGCCGGGTCAGTTCGCGGCCTGCCATTTTGCGGGGGAGCCGGTCGCGCCAGCGGGCTCGGCAACCTAACATTCCACGTTTTCAGGCGTCAAACGTACTGGTCGCGGACTACAATGCGCCCGCCGAAAACTGGTCCGCGTCGCCATCTTCAGGCAGCGGCGAACGCGCGAAACAATCCACAGACTATTGCGTAGAAGAGGCGTGTCCAGGAGGGTTTACATGAGTATTGCCGTTCGACGGTTGCTGATCATTGCCTGCGTAGCGAGCACAATCTCGCTTTCGGCGCAGACGACGAAAAAGACTACGAAGCCTGCGGCGCCGCAGCCGGCCGCCGAGAGTGCGGAGCCGGCGCAGCCGGCCTACGACTCCACCAGGGCCGATCAGGCCATGACCGTGAAGGTGAGCGCCGACACGGACAAGGACGCTGACGACCCGCGTGCCTTGCACCTGTCGCTCGATGACGCGGTGCACACGATGCTGGAGAAGAACATCGGCATCCAGATCCAGCGCTACGACCTCCTCATGTCCGGCGAGCAGGTCATCGGCGCGTACGGCGTCTTCGATCCGTTCGCCAGCGCCTCGCTGAGCAAGACCAGCAGCGAGAATCCTGCGCTGACGGCCTTCGACGCCAGCGGCGGCGGAACGCTGAACGCGAACGCCTCCATCCGCGAGACGATCCCCACCGGCGGCGGATTCTCGATCTCGACCACGAACCAGCGCTTCACCCGCACCGGCGCCGGCACGACCATCAGCCCTGGCTTCTCGACGGGACTCGGTTTCGGTCTCACGCAGCCGCTGGCCCGCAACTTCGGCGTCGACATCACGCGCCGCAACATCACGCTGGCGCGTAACACCCTCGGCATCAACCGCGGACTCTTCCGCGGCGTGCTACTCGACAGCACCTCCGCGGTCGAACAGGCTTACTACGATCTGATCTACACCCGCCGCTTCGTCGACGTGGTGAAGGAAGCGCTTTTCCTGGCCCGCGATCAGGCCCGCATCACGCAGATCCGCATCGACGTGGGCGCCTCGGCGCCGCTGGACATCCTCCAGCCGCGCGTGCAGATCGCCACCAGTGAAGAGAATCTCATCAACGCCGTTGCCGCAGTCCGCGCCGCCGAAGACCGGCTGCGCGCCCTGCTCAATGTTGCCCCCGAGGATTGGGATCGCCCGATCATTCCGACCGATTCGATTGGCTACACGCCGATGACGGTCAACGTCGAAGAGTCGGTCGCGCGCTCGTACGACCTTCGTCCGGAGATCAAGGAAAACCAGCTCACCACGGAGTCGCGCAAGGTCGTCTATCAGTACGCCCGCAATCAGGTGTTGCCGCAGTTTGATCTGAACGTTGGCTACAACGTCTCTGGCGCGGCCGGCACTCTGGTCACGCCGACGCCTGGCCTGTCCTCGACCGGTTTCAGCGATGCGCTGCAGCAGGTCTTCCGCAATGACTTCCCCGGCTGGAACATCGGCGTCACCGTCGGCGTGCCGGTCTTCAATTTCAGCTCGCGGGCCGAAGCACGGCGGGCCAAGCTCGACCTCCAAGCCTCGCAGAGCACCGAAGCGCAGACGCGGCAGAACATCTCCGTCGAAGTCCGCACCGCCGCCCGCGCCATCGACACCGCGGCCAAGGACATCGCCGCGACGAAGACGGCTCGCGAAGCGGCCGAAGAGAACGTCAACGCCGAGCGCAAGCGCTACGAAAACGGCATGACCACGAACTTCCAGGTCTTGCAGGTGCAGCAGCAGCTCTCGGATGCCCGCGCTCGCGAGCTCCAGGCGCTGGTCGGCTACAACAAAGCGATTGCTGCCTACCACCGCGCCGTCGGCGATCTCCTCGACACCCGCAACATCACCGTCGACGAGCCCAAAGTGCAGGAACCCTCGATCTTCACCCGCTTCGACCGTTACAATTGGCTCAACTTCTCAGCACACGACACTGAACCAGAGGAGAAATGAGCCATGACGACAGGTCAGGATGACGCCCTAGCTACGCCCGCCTCGGACCCCGGCCCGAAACCGAGTGGGTTTTCACGCATCATCGGTGTGATTTTCTCGCCCGATGCCACGATGGCATCGATCGCAAAGCGGCCCGACTTCGTCCTGCCGCTGATCCTTCTGCTGATCACGGCGCTGGCAGCAGGCGTCATCATGGCGCCGCGAATCGACTTCGGCTCCGCCACGCGCGAAGCGATGGAGCAAAACAAGAACATCCCGGCGGAGAACATCGAACGGGCCGTCAAGATGTCGAGCTCCATCGGGAAGGTGTTGACGTACATCGCGCCCGTCCTGAGCCTCATCGGTCTGCTGATCATCGCCGGCGTCCTCCTGCTGGCCTTCCGGCTGTTTGGAGGGGAGGGCAACTACAAGCAAGCCTTCTCGGTGACCTGTTATGCCTCGATACCAAGCATCCTGAAAAGCATCATCACGCTGATCATCATCGTGATGAAGGGCGGCCTGGTCCCCGCGCAGACGCTGGCGACGATGGTTCGAACCAACCTCGGGTTCATGGTCGATTACAAGACCAACCCGATGGCCTTCGCGCTGCTCTCGTCGTTCGACATCTTCTCGGTCTGGTTCCTCTTCCTGCTCATCATCGGTTTCGCTTATCTGTCGCGTGTATCGAAGGTGAAATCGGCCGTCATCATCATCAGTCTCTGGGTCCTCGTCCTGCTGCTCAAGCTGATCGGACCGGCTCTCCAGACGATGCGTGCGAATAAATGAAAAAACTTCTCATCTTCATCGGGGCCTTCGTCCTCGTCGCCGTCATTGTCTACGCCAGCGTTCGCGGCGGTGGCCCGAAGGGGGAGAAGGTCTACGCCGAGCCGGTGACGCAGCGGACCATCCAGGCCATCGTCACCGCTCCCGGCGAGATCGACCCCAAGGTCAAGGTCAACATCAGCGCCCACATCGTCGGCAAGATCGAAAAGATCTACTTTGTCGAGGGTGACAAAGTCCGCAAGGGACAACGATTGGTCGATCTCGAGAAGACGGCGTATCAGGCCGCCTTCCTCCGCGCGACCGCTGCTGTCTCGAACAGCAAGATCGAAGTGGTTCGCGCCAAGACTGCCATGGCTACGACGGAAACCGCCTACAAGCGCGCCGTCAACCTCGGGCGGCAGGGCATCCAAGCGCAGGAGTTGTTCGATCAGGCCCGGCAGGCTTACGACAACGCCGTGGCCGGGTACGACTCCGCCAGACAGGGCGTGGCACAGGCCGAGGCGCTCCTGCAGTCAGCGCAGACCGATCTCGATCACACCACCATCCTCTCGCCGATCGATGGCAAAGCCGTGCAGCTCAACGCACATGAAGGCGAAGTGGTCATCACCGGGACGATGAACAATCCCGGCTCCGTCATCGCCGTCATCGCCGACCTTTCCGAGATCCTGGTCGAAGCCGATGTAGGCGAGACCGAGATCACCGGCATTCGCCTGAACGAATCCTCGAAGGTTCACGTCGATGCCATCCCCGACAAGGAGTACAAAGGCCACGTCGCCGAGATCGGCAGCTCCGCCGCGTTGAAGCAGGGCGTCGGCGCGGGCATGCGCTACTTCAAGGTCAAAGTCCAGATCGACGATCCGGACGACAACCTCCGCCCCGGCATGACTGCGCAGGTGTCGATCATCACCACGACCTCCGGCAGCGCGTTGTCGGCGCCGATCCAGAGCGTCGTCGAGCGCGTCCCGCCGGCGCTGGCCAAGTCGAAGACCGGCACAGACGATGAGGATGAGAACGCACCGAAGTCGAAGTACGTCTTCATCATCAAAGACGGCAAAGTAAAGATGACCGAGGTCAAGACCGGCGTGAGCGACTCCACGCATGTGGCTCTCATCTCCGGCGTCAACCCCAAGGACCAGATCGTTACCGGACCATTCCGTACATTGAAGAAACTGAAAGACGGCGATTCCGTAGAAGTGACGAAAGACGAGTCAAAGACTCCTCAAAGCGGGACGGCGTCAAAGTGAGCCAAAACGGAAACGGGAATCACCTCATCGAAATGCGCGATTTGACGCGCACCTATCAGCTCGGTCCGCAGGACATCTTCGCCCTGCGCGGCGTCGATCTGGTCATCAACCACGGCGAGTACGTGGCCATCATGGGACCGTCGGGCTCCGGCAAGTCGACGCTGATGAATATCGTCGGCTGTCTCGACCGCCCCTCGGCCGGCCACTACATCCTCGACGGCACGCCGGTCGAATCGATGAACGACGACGAGCTGGCCGCAGTGCGGAACAAGAAGATCGGATTCGTTTTCCAGACCTTCAATCTTCTCTCCCGCACCACCGCCTTGCAGAACGTCGAGCTGCCCCTCGTCTACGCCAAGATCGGCCGCAGTGAACGGCGATCGATGGCCGAGGAAGCGCTCACGGCAGTCGGGCTCGGCGACCGGATGAACCACCAGCCGAACGAGCTCTCCGGTGGTCAGCGCCAGCGCGTGGCTATCGCCCGCGCCCTGGTCAACAAACCGTCGCTGCTGCTGGCCGACGAGCCGACCGGAAACCTCGACTCGCAGACCGGCCGCGAGATCCTCGACCTCTTCCGCGAGCTGTCGTCGCGCGGCAACTCCATCATTCTGGTCACCCACGAAGACGACGTGGCGCAGGAAGCGCAGCGCGTCATTCATCTCCGCGACGGCCGCATCGTTGATCAGTAGGGAATGAGTTAGGACTAAGCTTGCCCAAGCGATGTTCTTCGAAAACGTAAAGATTGCCCTCCGCGCCATCAGCGCAAACAAGATGCGCTCGGTCCTCACGGTCCTGGGCGTGATGATCGGCGTTGCTGCCGTCATCGCCGTCGTCTCGCTCGTGCAGGGGATGCAGTACCAGATCTCCAACCAGCTCGAGAACGTCGGCGCGACCTTCATCCGCGTCGTTCCCGATTTCTCTGCATCGCGCGGCAATCCGTTTCTACCGGTGCCCGAGCTGACGTACGACGATGCCGTTGCCGTGCGGCGCGGCGCCACGGCCGTTAAAGATTTCACGCCGCTCTTCATCGGCAGCGCCGCCCTGAAGTACGGCGATACGCGACACGACACGACCCTCATCGCCGTCAATCAAAGCTATCCGGACGTTGCCAAGCAGTTCGTCGATCGCGGCCGGTTCTTCGGCACTCTCGACGAGGAAGCCAAGAAGCGCGTCTGCGTCCTCGGGTTCGAATCCGCCCGGCAGCTCGGCCTGACCGATCCCGTCGGCAAAGACATCCGGATGGACAACAACAACTTCACCGTCATCGGCGTGATGGAGAAGCGCGGCTCGTCGCTCGGCAACGATCCCGACGACGTCATCTACATTCCATTCGCCACCGCCCAGGTGCTCTACGGCCCGGACCGGATGACGCATCTTCCGATCGCGCTGCAGGTGCGCAGCCGCGACGACATCGATCTCGCCAAGGAGCAGGTCACCGACATCCTGCGAGCACGGCATCATCTGAAAAAAGGTCAGCCGAACGACTTCCAGATCACCTCGCAGGAAGAGTTGATGAAGACGATCTCCACGGTGCTGAACACGACTACTGGCATCATGGGCGCCGTTGTCGGTATCGCCCTCCTCGTCGGCGGCATCGGCATCATGAACATCATGCTGGTCTCGGTGACGGAGCGGACGCGCGAGATCGGAATCCGCAAAGCGATCGGCGCGCGACGCTACGACGTTCTGATCCAGTTCCTGATCGAGGCGGTGACGCTCTCCGGCTTCGGAGGCGCCATCGGCATCGCCGGCGGCTACCTCGGGGCCGCCGCAGTGCGCCTGGTTCTGAAACGCTGGCTTGAGCTGCCCCCGGTGCACACGCCGATGTGGGCCATCATCCTCGCCTTCGGGTTCTGCGCCATCCTCGGCATCATCTTCGGCATCTACCCAGCCGCGAAGGCGTCGAAGCTCGACCCGATCGAAGCACTGCGGTACGAGTAGCTTCCCTTTTTCGTAGCGCCGGCCGCTGGCCGGCTGGCCCGCCGACGGCTCGTCGGCGGTTTCTGAAGTCGCGGCCGAGCCGGCGGCGATACAGCCGTCGAGCCGACGGCGCTACGCTAAACTCCCGCGCATGAAACGAATCGCATTCGTCATCGCACTACTGGTCGCCGTCTCTTCCTTCGCTGCCGCGAAAAAACCAACGCCTCCGATGAAGCCCCTCACGCCCGCCGAGCTTCACTCGCTCGCTCACGACTACTACGAGTGGCAGAAGAAGGTGTATCCGGTCAGTGCCAGCGATCAGGGATTTCATGAGCGCGACGACAAGCTGACCGATTTCTCGCCCGAAGCGATCGCGCGCAATGCGGCGCACGTGCGCTCGCTCCTCGATCGCGTGCGCGGTGCGAATGTCAGCGGGTGGTCCAAAGACGACGTCATCGACTGGCTGCTTTTCCGCTCGCAGCTTGAAGGGGCCGATTTTCCGGAGCGTGTGCAGAAGCCGGAGGAGACCGATCCGCAGCTCTACGTCGGCGAGGCCAGTAACGCCATCTTCTCGCTGCTGAAAAAGGACTATGCGCCGGGGCGCACGCGCGCACTAGCCGCGACTGCGCGGCTCAAGGCCATGCCGGCCATGATCGAGCAGGCGCAGCGCAATCTGAAAAATCCCGTGCGTCTCTACTCACAGCTCGCCATCGATTCCGCGCGGGCCATCGACCCGCTCTTCTCATCGAGCCTGATGACGATCGCCGGCGATCTCTCCGCGGACGAGCGCACGTCGCTCGATGCCGCGCGCGAAGAGGCCATCGACTCCATTCACGGCTTCGCCGACTGGCTGGAGAAACGGCTGCCGCAGATGACGGCCTGGAAGCCGATGGGGGGGGCGAATTACAACTACATGCTTCGCCACATTCTCCTGCTGCCGATGGATTCGCGCGATGTGGCGCACCTCGGCGAGGTGGAGCTGGGCCGCTATCGCGCCCTCGAGGCCATGCTCACCGATCCGTCGATGGCCGATCCGAATCCGGCCCGCGCCAAGAGCATCCCGCCCGATCAGCAGGCCTTCCTGGCCGCGTACGAGAGTCGCGAGCAGGAGATGATCAATTTTCTCCGCGAGCGGAAGCTGGTGACGATGCCGGCGTACCTCGGGCCGTTCCAGATCCGCCAGCTTCCCGATGCATTCAAGCCCACCAGTCCGGGAGGGTTCATGAATCCGCCCGGCATCTACGACGCCGACAATGGCGGTTTCTTTTTCATCCCGACCTACAACCCGCAGAGCAAAAACTTCTACATCCGCGCGGCGATCGAAGATCCGCGGCCGATCCTCGGGCATGAAGGGATTCCGGGACACTTTCTTCAGATCTCGATCGCCAACCATCTCGAGAACGAGATCCGCCGGCATCACGGCGAGAGCGTTTTCATCGAAGGGTGGGCGCTTTACGGTGAAGAGATGCTCGTGCGCGAGGGCATGTACGCTCCGCAGTCGGCCGGCGAGGCGCAGGTTCTGCGCCTCTCGCGTTATCGCGCCGCGCGCATCGGCGTCGACGTGAACCTGCACTCCGGCCGCTGGTCGTTTGAGCAGGCGGTCAACTACTTTATGGACGGCGGTGGCCTCGACAAGGAAGCTGCGGAAGGGGAGGCGGCCGGCGCGGCGTCATCGCCGACGCAGAAGATCAGCTACATCACCGGCAAGTGGCAGATCATGCGCCTTCTCGGCCGGTATCGCGACGCGAAGGGCGCCGACTTCCGGCTCGGCCAGTTTCACGACGACCTGCTCGCCAACGGCTCGCTGCCGGTGTCGATCCAGACCTGGATTTTGCTCGACGATCCGAGCGAGATCGAGAAGGCCAGCGGATTGAAGCTCAGCGCGAAGTAGAATCCGGTTTTTGGAGGTGTAACGATGGCAATTGTCGAAAAATACGAGCCCGGAATGTTCTGCTGGGTCGAGCTGGCTACCAACGACGCCGCGGCCTCGAAGACGTTCTACACGTCACTCTTCGGCTGGACAGCCAATGACATGCCGGTCCCCGATGGCGTTTATTCGATCCTGCAGAAGGACGGGCACGACCTCGGCGCGCTGTATCAAACGAAAAACATTCCGCCGAACTGGGCCTCGTACATCAACGTCGAGAATGCCGATGATTCCGCCAAGAAAGCGCAGAGCCTCGGCGCGAATCTCGTCGCCCCTCCATTTGACGTCATGGACATCGGCCGCATGGCCGTCATCGCCGATCCGCAGGGAGCGTCGTTCTGTATCTGGCAGGCCAAGAAGAACATCGGCGCCACCATCCGCGGCGAAACCGGCACCCTGTGCTGGAACGAGTTGATGACGCCGGACGTCGTGGCATCGCGTGATTTCTACAAAGGCCTCTTCGACTGGAACTACAAACCCAGTCCGGAATACACCGAGATCTACGTGGGATCGACCGGCGTCGGCGGGATGTTGCCGATGACGCCCGACATGCAGGGTATGCCGCCTAGCTGGTCGCCCTATTTCATGGTCGACGATTGCGATGCTGCCGCCAACAAAGCAAAGTCCCTCGGCGCGCAGATCTACGTGAATCCGACCGACGTCTCCGACATCGGCCGTTTCGCGGTCATCGGCGACCCGCAGGGAGCGATGTTCGACATCATCAGAGTAAAGATGTGAGGGTGGGAAGACCGCCGCCGAGCCGGCGGCGGTCCAGCCGGC
>Ga0307511_10007977_pt1 | contig 10618 bp, 8 predicted proteins | sample 13_EM_MG_FD_200266 | JGI IMG/M metagenome (GOLD analysis project Ga0307511, IMG submission 200266) | Populus trichocarpa ectomycorrhiza microbial communities from riparian zone in the Pacific Northwest, United States - 13_EM | ecosystem: Host-associated > Plants > Roots > Unclassified | place... | reverse complement strand
TACTCCTGGCTGGGTACTTGGTTCGTTATTAGCTACTAAGTTATGGGGTTTGACTATTTTCCTTGTTTGGTAAGCTGGATATTTGGGGACATGAAATCTGCAAACTTGGCTTGAATCTTTTTGGACTTTCCTTTTCTCTTTCCCTGGGATGCTTATCTGGGTGAAAAGATTGTATCTTGTTGTCTATTTATCTTTGTAATTTGAAAGGATAACTGGAAATGAATTTGCAATTTTTAGTTATTTTAGCTTGTTTGGTGCTTACGTAGGGCACGAAGATGTTGCAGCTGAGAACTTGTGAATGTGTTTTCGTGCTGTCATATTGTTACTTGGTGCTACTCACGGTTGCTCAAGTTTCAAGTCCCTCAGAAGGTGAATTTAATTCCCCCCCCTCAACTTGACTTTTACTTGAATAGATATATAATGATTACGTAGACAAAATGGGTCCAATCATATGTATTCTTTGAGGTTTTTAGAAGGGTAGAAATGCGTTGTGCTTTGAACTGTTAATTAAAATTATGTTTAACTAGTTGGAGAATAAGCAAACAATTAGAAAATAAAAATAAGGCAAATATATTTCTTGCAAACGATTACACTTCCTCTTTGAATGTGTCATTGTGATTCACAATTTTTTGGTAACGATAGGGAGAGCTGGTTGACTACTGCTCTAGTCTCATGTTCTCAATATTGTGCATTTTTGCAGTTAATGCATTGCTAGCAGTCAAGAACAGTTTGATTGATCCTATGAAGCATCTCAGTAATTGGAACAAGGGAGATCCATGTGCCTTCAATTGGACTGGTGTTTTTTGTTCTGACTCAACTGGGACTGATGGTTACTTGCATGTGCAAGAGCTGTATGTTCTATGCATTTTCTTTTTGTTGTTAATTATTTCTATACCTTCTGGTTTTGATGAATAAAGTCATGAATTTCTTTGTTTTACAGAATATAACGAGTAATACAATCAAAACTTTGGATATGAATACTTACTGTTTGTTAGATTTGGTGCAGTCAGCTTATGAATATGAATCTTTCTGGATCTTTAGCACCTGAGCTTGGCCAGCTTTCTCAACTGAAAATATTGTGAGTTGCAATATATATTAACCATATTTCTTGGGAATTTACTTCGAGAATCTGAACATGTCTTGCTAATCCTCATCTGGTGATTCTATATAAGACCCCTTTTCTTCTGTTGTGATATTAAAAGGGATTTTATGTGGAATGAATTGACTGGCAGCATACCAAGAGAGATAGGAAGTCTTTCATCTTTGAAACTCCTGTAAGTTGGTTTCATGTTATTTCACTTTGTAAGTGGGTTGTTTTCCTTCTGCTTCTTGTCATGGTTATCCTTAGGAACTGATTAATTATAAATTCAAGAAGTGTCTTAAATTTCTATCTGAGCTGTCTTTTGTCCTGAAGCTTCAAAGAATTTTCGTACCTAAATATAGAGGATGTTTCAAGCAAGTTTGTTATTTCTTTTATCCTTTCTGAAAAAAGGATAAAATACTATCCAACTGGTGGTGTTATTTTCTGAAACCTGTGATGCAAAAATTTAATGAAGTCAATACTATTAAAGGGTGTCAACAAATCTCACAGTTACTGTTTATAGAAACGGATATCTTAAAAACGAATCTGCACCAGTAGCATGCTTGGAATTAATTTAACCTCTTGTGATGTATTATCAATGCAGGCTCTTGAATGGAAACAAATTATCAGGCTCTTTACCTGATGAGTTAGGCTATTTATCAAAACTAGATAGACTTCAAGTAGATCAGAACAACATTTCAGGACCACTACCAAAATCATTTGCTAACATGAGCAGTGTTAGACACCTGTAAGTGTAACTTCAAGCTAAATCCTTATTTGAGTTGTGAAGAGGTTAGCTTCTATTTGCATATGTAATCGTCTTACATGTGATACTTGCAGCCACTTGAATAACAACTCAATCAGTGGTCAAATTCCACCTGAGCTTTACAAACTATCAACTCTCTTTCACTTGTGAGTTAATATTGCATTGGTTTCCCTTTTTGTTCCACTGTCTACATATTTTTGTGATCCATATGCAATGTTTCCCTTGATTGAGAACATGTGAAACAATCTCTGCAGGCTTTTGGATAATAATAACTTATCTGGATATCTTCCACCAGAACTATCAAAGTTGCCAGAGATACGGATAATGTAGGTGCTCCTTTCACATTGTCTAGAATGTTACCTGGGTCATTATCACATTTAATCATTTCTCTTATAATGTGATATTTATATTTCATGTATATGCATCTGATTAGATTTTCTTAATAGTGGTGGCCTTGATCCTAGTAAAAATTCATTAAAGCTGCAGCATGTTTGTGTTTTTGTGTGTTTGTTTGAGTCCCTGTGTGTGTTGCTTTGAGTAAATTTTGTTCACCGTTCCTTTATTTTCCTCCCTACAGTCAACTCGACAACAACAACTTTAACGGGTCGGGAATTCCAGCTACTTATGGCAACCTTTCCAGATTAGCAAAACTGTAAGTCTTAAAAAACCATGCCAGCCTCCATAGCTGTTTCACATTCAGAGGAGGAATCTTCACACTCTTAGTGCTTGCTATATGAATTCTCTGACATGAATACTGATTGTGCAGGTTTTCTAATTTAAAAAATAACTAATTTTTCATATTCATGAACTCATGTTTTACTCTTGTGATTGGGATGCTTAAGGGCTTTGCTTTTGTGTTTATATAAACATGAATCAAATGACAAACTTGTGTTGCATAAATATACACAAAAAAAGTGCTGATGTTACTGTTTTTTTAATTTGTAATCCTCTTTGACAAGGTAGAAGTCTCAGAAATTGTAGCTTGCATGGTGCTATACCTGATCTTAGCAGCATACCAAACCTATACTATTTGTAAGTAGTTTCTACATTTGGTAGTATTCTCATTCTATCAATTCCATTTTATTTGACTTCCATATCTATTTTTCCATTACATGCACTTATGGTACTTGCATTATCTAATTTGGCTTGCAGGGATCTGAGTGAGAACAACCTTAGTGGATCTGTACCTTCCAAACTTTCTGATTCTATGAGAACTATGTAAGTAAAACCATGTTGAAAAGGGGAAAGAAAATTAGCAAATTGTAGGTTGTATAGATTTGCATTTGTAATATTCTATGTTTGTAAAACCATGTTATAAGTGGAAGATTGGAAGTTATTATACTTCGCTACCAATGGATGACTTAACTAGTTTGTGATGAAGGTATTTTTGTGTTTGAAAATTCTTGTCAACTGCAGTGATTTGTCAGAGAACCATCTTAGTGGATCTATACCTGGAAGTTTTTCAAATCTTCCTTTTCTTCAGAGACTGTGAGATTCTATCTACTTATTCTACTTATTTTTATTCTTGAAAAGATTAATGGTTCAAGTTAGACGCTCTCATTTGCGAAGCCTATGCACACAAAATATAATATTCTAAATGATTGTATACTGCAGGTCACTTGAAAATAATCTGTTGAATGGTTCTGTGCCAACTGACATCTGGCAGAACGTGACCTTCACTAAAAGCGCTAGACTTACAATGTAAGAATTGAAAGAAGAAATGCAATTAAAATCATTAATTTTCAGCATGAACTTCAGTATACAAGACCCACTGCAAACTTTATAGTATTGGAATAATACTAACTAATCGTCCTGTTCACTTCTCAAATGCAGTGATCTTAGGAACAATTCACTCTCGACCATTTCAGGGGCATTGAATCCACCAGATAATGTCACCTTAAGGTAGTATTTTTGTGAAGTAGTGTATGCCCTTCTTTTTAATGGTCTGTTTCATACACTTGCTTATCTGATACAGTTAAGTGTGCCAATTAAAAATATGTCGTAACCTTATAGACCATCGGAAGAAATAATAAGAGAATCACTTGAGTTTGTCAAATATATGGATGTATTAAAATTTGTCTATTAGATGGACATGCATCTTCCAATGTCCACCCTACTATTTGGTGTTTCCAGCTTTTGTTTAAGATCTGCAAAACCAACAATGAAACATTCTTCTCCATGCACTCAGGTTTTGTATAGAAGGCTTCATATACAAAATCCAGGGTCCAGAATTGGAGCCTGCAGGTTGGTTTTCCAATGGTACTAGCTGTCAGGATTTGGAGATGGTGATAGTTACTAAGAGATGTTGATTTATATTCTTTGATTTGATTATTCTTATCTTCAGAAGTAACTCAAAAATACCAACATGATGATGGCGTTGAGAAATACTATTTTGAAAAGAAAAAATTATTTCCATCAGTCATATTCTGATCATTTTAGCAGTTTTTGTTTAGGCTTGGAGGCAATCCTATTTGTAAAAGTGCAAACATAGCCAACATAACCCAGTTCTGTGGGTCTGAAGCTGGAGGAAATAGGAATGCTGAGAGGTCAAGGAAATCTACGATGACATGTCCTGTTCAAGCATGCCCAATAGATAATTTCTTTGAATATGTCCCAGCTTCACCTCTACCATGCTTTTGTGCCTCCCCTCTAAAAGTTGGATATAGACTTAAAAGCCCCAGTTTCTCTTATTTTGATCCATATGTTCTTCCATTTGAGTTATATGTGACTAGTTCTCTTAACCTGAACCCTTATCAACTCGCAATCGATTCCTATTTCTGGGAAGAAGGCCCTCGTCTAAGGATGCATTTAAATCTTTTTCCTCCAGCTAATAATATGCACTCCAACACATTTAATGTATCCGAGGTTCGGCGAATAAGAGGTATATTCACATCATGGCAGTTTCCTGGTGACGGTTTCTTTGGACCGTATGAACTTCTCAACTTCACTCTAGTGGGACCTTATGCAGGGAGTATGTATTCAAAGTTTCTACTTCTTTTTAGACTTTGTTATCTTTTTTTTTTTCTTCTTCAAATGATGCTGAATTGGATTATGTGCTCTGATTGTCTACCAAACTTGGGTATTTCTATTGTTTGTGCACCAAGAATTAGTACGTATTTGAGAAACAAGTGAGGCATCTTGATTTATTTCTTTCCTCAAATACAAGTACTGGAAATAATTGGCTTCTTTTCATAGTAGTTTCTTTGCAAAATATGCACTTCTTTTTTATAAGTAAATTAGCATGTCGTAAGCCTTAAACTTTTTAGTTATATTTGAAGTAACATGTCATGACATGTCAGAAACTTTACTATTTTTTACAAGGTAAAATTGTTTCTTTGTTGATAATTCCATTTGTTCAAATTATCTAGTTGACTTTAATGCAGTTGCATGAAAATTGTTCGTGCCTCTCCAAAATAGGGAAGTATGACGATTTAAAGCTAACTTATCTAAGTTTGACACATTTGTATTCAAAATTGCAAAATTTATGAAGTAAAAAGTTCCACTGCTGCTTTAGCACCAACTATGGTTCCCATCCATTGGTAGTGCATATTCTTCTCTCATATGCAATGCCTAGCAAATCTGTGAACTCTTTGATGTGGACAGCCAGTAAGGCTACATGCCTTGGGCAATATGGTCTAGATTTCCTATTGGCACTGAAATTTATGCCTTTGTTTGATTATTACATTAGTTTGCCTCTGATTAATATGTTTGTTTCATACTTTTCTTTTGCCAACAGTGCACTTCGACCGAAAAGGAAAGAGTATCAGCAAAGGAGTTTTGGTAGCCATTATATTAGGTGCTATTGCCTGTGCCATTGCAATATCTTCAGTTCTCACATTTCTTATTGCAGGAAGATATGCTAGAAACCTTAGAAAGCTGTCAAGAAGACATTTATGTAAGTTTCTTACTGTGATTGATTCATTTAATAGTTTGTATGTCTGGCTATCCCTGGAAAAGGTGTCATTTATTTTTATTTTTTTGGTTTGCAGCATCCAAGGCATCCATGAAAATTGATGGTGTGAAAGGCTTCACTTTTAAGGAAATGGCCCTGGCTACTGACAACTTCAACAGCTCAACTCAAGTTGGTCGAGGAGGTTATGGAAAGGTTTATAGAGGCATTCTTTCTGATAACTCAATTGTGGCCATAAAGCGTTCTGAAGAAGGATCATTACAAGGCCAAAAAGAATTTTTGACTGAGATTAAATTGCTGTCGAGGTTGCATCACAGAAATCTAGTTTCACTGGTTGGATATTGTGATGAAGAGGAGCAGGTAATTATTATGGTGCTGACATTAAATCTCATTTTAGATCATTCTGGTTTGCAACTTTGCAAGTGTTTTTGTGACCTTTTTTCTTCAAAGATCAAACAGAAAGCCTTATTTGTTGTTCTGTTCTAAGAACTAGACTTTTATGGTTGTTCAGCCATGCAAATATATATCCAAGCAGAAAAGTTTTATTTCATTCTTATTTTTACTTTTTTCCTTAGAAGAAAGCATCCAAGGTTCTTGGAAAGGACCTTTTGGCTTATTCCATTTCATTCTTCCTGAGTAATACTTACAAGATGTCTTTCCTTTGTCATAGTAAATCAGACTTTAAAAAACAGGCAAGATGTTCTTTTCTGTCCCTTATTGTTTAATTTACAAAGACCAACAGCATTACCATCTGCGAAGAGTCCACATTGGTTTGACAAAAAATCAGGATAGAGATGCTATACTTTAGATGGCTTATGGTCATAGTCTAGCAATTAGATGTGCTTGCTTTTCTGACTCATGCCTTGCTATTGCAAATAAACTGAGAGTTGACTCTACCATCTTCTAGAAATTGATAGTGCTAATCCTTGCTTAAGGAAGTGAAGGGATTTGATTTTCTTTTAGCATCAAAACTGTAAAATTCACCTGGTTGTTTGTGGTTCATGAACAGATGCTTGTGTACGAGTTCATGCCAAATGGTACCTTGCGGGACTGGCTTTCTGGTATGGAAAATCTTCTAATGTTATAGCTCTTTAATCTATTTCATGTCTCCATAATATTCTATACAGAATGTTTACAATAGTTTTACAAACTTTTAGATCATATAATCATGTATCTCTAATTGCTGATTTTGAGTAATAGGTTCATAGCTGAGCAACTCGTGTTGTTAACCTGTTACGAAGGACTAATAATGGATCATCATATTTCACAAATGGACTGTAAACTCAAGCAATCGTACATGTAGCACATAAAATAGTTTCCAGTATCATTCGTTTTTTACTCAATGTTTTAGGATCTTCTCAATACACTATCTGTTAGTCATCGGTTTAAGAATTGACATCTTGAATGCTCAACAAAGTTGATGTTCACTGTGTTATGCAGATAAGGGTAAGGGAACTTTGAAATTTGGTACAAGGTTAAGCATTGCGTTGGGTTCAGCTAAGGGAATTCTTTACCTCCATACCGAAGCACAGCCTCCAGTATTCCACCGGGATATCAAGGCCACTAACATACTCCTGGACTCTATACTTAATGCTAAAGTTGCTGACTTTGGACTCTCACTTCTTGCTCCTGTGCTGGATGATGAAGGGAATCTTCCTAATCATGTATCAACAGTAGTAAGGGGAACTCCAGTAAGTTTGACTCCATATTATGCTCACTTTCTCAGAAAAACTTAGGGAATAAGGGAAAGAGTATGCATGATGACATAGTGAATGTGCAAGCTATTATTGATGTGAAGAAAATGAATTCTGCGAGGTTTTCTGATCCTGGTGTTTCACTCGCAAAATTTCCATCTTGTTCTCTTATCTATATGCCAAGAGGACTACTTATAAATAAAGTGAAGAAATTGCTAAAGTAATAACTAACAGATTCCAAAAACCTTTGTGGTATACCCTGAAGATACCTTTACTGAACATTCAGGTTAGCATGTTTGTGGGCTGATAACTTCTAGTAACAAATATAATTTGTTATCCCAATATCTAACTATCCGGTTCAAGAAACTTGTCATGTCTCGATGGCCCAGAAATTTAAGCTTTGTAACTTGTTTCATACCTTTGGATAGATAGAAACTGAATCATAAGAATCGCCAGCAAATCCTTGGATGCAACTCGTCTACCATCAATAGATGCTACGAAGCATCATTCATCTACTTCATTTGAATAACTCTCTTGATCGCCATTGTACATGCAGGGATACCTTGATCCAGAATATTTTTTGACCCATAAGTTGACGGACAAGAGTGATGTCTATAGCCTCGGGATTGTGTTTTTGGAGCTCCTGACTGGCATGCAGCCAATATCACATGGCAAAAACATTGTTCGTGAGGTACTTAAATGGACTCATCTTTCAGGGGTCTTGGGCTCTCTTCTCATTAACATAGCAGTCACAACTTTATCCAGCGATACGTGAAAGTTTCAATTACAGCATATTTTGATTGAATAACTTCTCGTTTATGATTTAACAGCAAAAGGCGGGAAAATGGGAATTGAGATATATACCGGTGCTAATCCTGATATATGTACTTTGGTTTCAGGTAAACATGGCTTATCAGTCAGGCATTATGTTCTCTATCATAGACAACAGAATGGGTGCTTATCCATCTGAATGTGTGGAGAGATTTGTGGTTTTGGCACTCGACTGTTGCCATGACAAGCAAGACAAGCGGCCGTCAATGCAGGATGTGGTCAGGGAACTGGAAACCATACTCAAAATGATGCCAGAATCCACTCCCACATATTCTGGCAAATCCACTCCCACATATTCTGGCAAGTCAGCATCATCGTCTTCATTTTACTCAAGCCGAGATCCATACGGGAGTTCAAGTCTTCTGGGAAGTGATCTTACCAGCGGTGTTGTTCCCACCATCACGCCTCACTAACATCAAAGAAAGCCACAATGAGCAGTTTAGTTAGGTGTAAAGCGGGGGTGTGATGCCCTATCTTATGCAACACGAGACAAAGTGAAGAGGATAGTTGCAGCTATTGCATGAGAGTTGTTGATACATTTCATAGTTGATAGAATTTGCAAAGAATAGCTGATACTCTCTGTTACTAAATAAGGAATCTTCCATCATGTGTTCTTCCCCTGAAATTATTTTTTTTAACCACTTAAATAATTCACATAATATTTACGTATTTGGTAATGCAATTCAATTTTATTTTCTTGAAGAATTCACCAATTTAGTATAATTTTGAAAAAATTGGCTTAGCCAACTGAAATGTGAAAGCAGATGAATCGAAAACATTGAAAAAGAAAGCCTTCTTCCAATCATGAAAAGTGAAAGTAGATGAATTGATTGGCCTCTTTGTCAACCAAGCGTGCTTTCTTCTCTTTTTGGGTTCAGACAAGAGTCCTTCACTGTACTGGCTGCCAATTGGTTATAATTATGCAGAGGATTGTAAACAGGCACCCTGTGTAAAAACAGCCCTTCTCTTCCTCTTCTTCTTCTTCTTCTTCTTTTTTAATTTCATGGTATATTATTATATTAATTTATACTCTTTCCCCTGAACACGTCTACATCCATTTAATATATTTTAAAAAAATTCTTTAGAATCCATGCGAAGATTCAAACCCAAAAAATTAGGAAAAAAGAAATATACATCTTACACTTTTAATACAAACAAACGTATTTATCTTAGGCTACTAATTCAAATTATTTTTTTATGTTTTTTTATAGTATTATAAAAAAATTTAAATCGATCAAATAAAGTTTATAATTCAAATTGCAAATTTAACAGATTGATTAAATATTATTCAAAGAGTAGGGTTGGAATTTTTTGATGTTTGTTTTATATTTTTTAGTTAATTTTTTGTTTTTTTATCAATTCCATTATTTAGTATAAGATTTTTATTGAATATATATATATATATATATATAGAGAGAGAGAGAGAGAGAGGGGCTTTGCAAGTGGCTTTATTTCTCGGATGTCTGCCGTTTTACATGCATGGATGTTGTTTAGCTTTAGCCTGTCTCTTGTTCCAAGTTGTCTCTTGGTTTCTTCTGTTAAATTAATTGTTAATGGGGTGAGAGTAGAGGAGAGAGTCGTAATAAACCAAGGTTTTATATTTCGATGAGTCTTTATATTAGGATGAGAATTTAATCTCAAGCATACCCGACCGTTCTGAATAAAAAATAATTTTTAGATAGTTATTTTATTTAATAAATAATTAATAAAACATATATTATCAAATCCAACTCAAAATTCATCCGAATCTAATTTAAAATATATATTTATATTGTATTGATATATTTATAAAACATTTAGATTTTTAATACAATATAATATATATACATCTCGACATAAAACATCCATATATGTATAATATTTATTATTTATAATTAATATATATATATATATTAACTATTTTATTTTTTATTAAATCATAAATAATAATTAGATAATAAATACTGAAAACTCAATGAATAATTTATAAATATCTACATTTTTTACCTAACAAGTAATAAATAAAATATAAATATAAAAAAATCTGAATTATAAGTACGCGTTACTACTATTGCACCCCAACTTTCTATTTTTACTTGGGGGTGTTTAGAAGTGTAGTTATGATTGCTTTTCAAAGTGTTTTTCGCTCTAAAATACATTAAAATAATATTATTTTTTATTTTTAAAAAATTATTTTTGATATTAACATATCAAAATTATTTGAAAATATCAAAAAAATATTAATTTAAAAAAAACATATTAAAACAATTTAAATCTTTTTTAAAAAATAGTTCCTAGTTTAGGTATTTTACAAACAAACAACCAAACAAATATGAAATGCTGTGTGGCTATGGCAA